>Ga0105245_10001292_pt1 | contig 22575 bp, 19 predicted proteins | sample KBSM54metaG_FD_81523 | JGI IMG/M metagenome (GOLD analysis project Ga0105245, IMG submission 81523) | Miscanthus rhizosphere microbial communities from Kellogg Biological Station, Michigan, USA - KBS M5-4 metaG | ecosystem: Host-associated > Plants > Roots > Rhizosphere > Soil | place...
ATCCCGACCGACGCGATCTGGCTGGACATCGATTACCAACAAAAGAACGCACCTTTTACGGTCGATCCCGAGGCATTTCCGCACTTCGCCCAGCTCGTCGCAGAGCTCGACCAAAGCGGCCTGCACACGGTCGTGATCACCGACCCGCACCTGAAGTCTTACCAGGGGCAGGCGCTGCCGTCCGGCTACGTGCCGTATGATAGCGGGTCGCAGGGCGACCAGTTCGTGCATGACGGTCGCGGCTTTTTCGTCGGCAATGTTTGGCCCGGTGACAGCGTGTTCCCGGAGTTCACGCTGAGCCGCACACGCAAGTGGTGGGGCGAACTGTACGGCCCATTTGCGGCGCTCGGCATCGCCGGATTTTGGAACGACATGAACGAGCCCGCGCTGCTCGGCGATGTCAAAACCTTCCCCGGATCGATCCGCCATCGCCTCGACGACGGCAGCACGCTCGAGCACACCTTCGTCCACAACGCGTACGGCTCACTCAACGCGCGGGCTACCTACGAGGGCTTGCGCGCGCTCCGCCCGAACGTGCGCCCCTTCGTGCTCACGCGCGCCGCCTATGCCGGAACCCAGCGCTACGCCGCCTCTTGGACGGGAGACAACAGCGCCTCACGCGAACACCTCGCCATCACCATCCCGCAGCTGACGAATCTGGGCGTTTCAGGCTACCCACTGGTCGGTGCGGACGTGGGCGGATTCGTCGGTTGCCCAGACCCGGAGCTGCTCGTCGAATGGACGGAGTTGGCTGCATTTCAGCCATTTTTCCGCAATCACAGCATGAAGGAGAGCTGCCGACGCGAGCCCTGGGTGCACGGCGAAGCCGTGGAAGCCCAAATCCGCAACGCCATCGAACGGCGCTACGCGCTCCTCGCCTATCTGTACACGTCGTTCGAAGAAACGTCGCGCACCGGCTTGCCCGTGATGCGCCCGCTCTGGCTCGAATACGCCACCGACGAGAGTACGGCGCTGAACGCGCGCGCGTATTTGCTCGGGCGCGATTTGCTGATCGCGCCGAAATTGCTGGCGGGCAACGTCGGCTACCGGGTGCAATTGCCGCGCGCCGATTGGTTCGACACGGTGAGCGGCGAATTGCAGCGCGGCGGCGGTGCGGAGGAGATCCCGCCCAGCTCCGAGAGTGTGCGAGTTTTCGCGCGCGCAGGAGCCATCGTGCCCAGCCAACCCGTCGTCCAGTTTGCCGACCAAGTTCCGGCCGGCCCGCTCCGAATCGATGTTTGGCCGGGAGCGGATTGCCAGGGCGCCCTCTACTTGGACGACGGGCAAAGCTTCGCCTTCGAGCAGGGAGCATTTCGCCGCATCGCTTACCAATGTGCGGCCACGAGCAGCGGGGTCACGGTGCGTTCGAGTTCGACCGGCGCATTTCCGAGCTGGTGGCGAGCGACCGAGCTCGTCGTCCACGGTATCGCGCGTGCACCGGCTTCCGTGATGGGGCCCAACGGCGCTCTCTTTTCTGCTCGCTACGACGCCGCACATCACTCCGCAACCATCGAAATCCCAGGAAATAGTGCGAACTGGGCAGTCACGCTCGGCCTATAGCGCGGTCGTGTGCACGCCGTTCGGGTGAGGTGCTAACTCTCGCCGACGAACATGGCCCGCGCACGCACGAAAGCTTCTTCACGCGCATCGAAACGCACTCCGAAGGCAGCAGAGCTGTCGCTAGCGGGCTATTTGAAGAAGATTCTGACCTCGCGCGTGTACGACGTCGCACACGAAACTCCGCTCGAGCTCGCTCAGACGCTTTCGGCGCGCCTCGAAAATCGCGTGTTTCTGAAGCGCGAAGACACCCAGCCCGTGTTCAGCTTCAAGCTGCGCGGCGCCTACAACAAGATGGCTCACCTGAGCGCGACCGAGCTCGCTCGAGGCGTGATTTGTGCTTCGGCGGGCAACCATGCGCAGGGCGTGGCGCTTGGGGCTCAACGCCTCGGCACGAGCGCCGTGATCGTGATGCCGGTCACCACGCCGCGCCTGAAAATCGATGCGGTGCGCGCGCTCGGCGGAAAAGTCGTGCTGCACGGCGACAGCTACTCCGATGCGTACGCTCATGCGCTCGAGCTCGAGGCCAAGCAGCGGCTCACGTTCGTGCACCCGTTCGACGATCCGGACGTGATCGCGGGCCAAGGCACGGTCGCGATGGAGATTTTGCGCCAATTGCAGGGGCCACTCGATGCCGTGTTCGTCGCGGTGGGTGGCGGCGGGTTGATCTCGGGGGTGGCCGCCTACATCAAGGCCGTTCGCCCAGAAATCAAGGTGATTGGCGTACAAACCAGCGATTCGGACGCGATGTGGCGCTCCGTGCAGGCGGGTAAACGCGTGCAGCTCGCGGACGTGGGTTTGTTCTCTGATGGCACGGCCGTGAAGCTCGTGGGGCGAGAGACGTTCCGGCTCACGCGCAAGCTCGTCGACGATTTCGTGATCGTGGACACCGACGCGGTGTGCGCAGCCATCAAGGACGTGTTCGAAGACACGCGCAGTATCTTGGAGCCGGCTGGAGCGCTGGGCGTCGCGGCGGTGAAGCAATACGTGGCCGAGCGGCGCGTCAAAGGGCAGACGTTCGTCACCATCACTTGCGGCGCAAACATGAATTTCGATCGCCTGCGCTTCGTGGCGGAGCGCGCCGAAACCGGCGAGGCACGCGAGGCGCTGTTCGCCGTCACCATCCCGGAGGAACGCGGCAGCTTCCGCCGCCTGTGCGAGCTGATCGGCGCGCGGGCGGTCACCGAATTCAACTACCGGGTTTCGGACTCCAAGCAGGCACACGTGTTCGTGGGCATCGCCACTCAAGATCGCGAAGAACCCGCGAAAATCGAGCGTCATTTCACGCGCCACGGCTTCCAAGCCGTGAACCTCACCGGGAACGAGCTCGCCAAAGCCCACGTGCGACACCTGGTGGGTGGCCCGAGCCCGCTCGCCGAAAACGAGCGGCTCTTTCGCTTCGTGTTTCCGGAACGGCCGGGTGCCTTGCTGAGATTCTTGGACAGCATGCCCAAGAGCTCCAACATCAGCCTGTTTCACTATCGCAATCAGGGCGCGGACTACGGGCGCGTGCTCGTGGGCATGCAGGTCGCCTCGGCGGATGAACGCGCGTTTCGAGCCTTCCTGCACGGCCTCGCCTACCCCTACGTGGATGAAACGGAGAACCCCGTGTATCGACTGTTTCTGCGTTAGTGCGAAGGCACGTGCCTTGCTTGGGAGTTGCTCCTGCAAAGGAGAACCCCGCAAATGGCCAAGCCTTTTCAAGAGTGGACCGTATTGCCCCATGGCAAGTTGTCTCGAGTCGATGATGATCTTTTGTCCGTCACTGGCGAAATTCACATGCCGCTGGGCGATATTCCGCGGCGGATGACGGTCGCGCGCTTGAACGACGGCCGATTGGTGATTTTCAGCGCAATCGCCCTGGATGAGGGCGAGATGCGACAACTCGAAGCCTTCGGCACGCCAGCATACCTGATCGTGCCAAGCGACATTCACCGCATGGATGCCAAGATCTGGAAGGATCGCTACCCGCAGCTGAGAGTGGTCGCCCCCGCTGGCGTGCGCACGAAAGTCGAAGAAATCGTGCCGGTGGACCTCACTGCCGTCGACTTCGGCGACCCGAACGTGCAGTTCGTGCCGGTACCAGGGACGGAGGAACATGAAGCAGCGCTGGTCGTCAAACGACCGAGCGGTACCACCTTGGTCGTGAACGATTTGATCTGGAACGTGAACGATCGCCCCGGTTTCGGCGGATGGCTGTTTCGGGTGTTGGGCTTCACGGGCAATGAGCCGCGCATCCCGACGGTCGTGGAACTGCGAGCGATCAAAGACAAGCCCGCCTTGCGCGCGCAACTCCAGAGCTGGGCACACCTCCCTCAACTGAAACGCATCATCGTGTCCCACGGGCAGATCGTGACCCGTGATCCGGCCGCCGTGTTGGGCAGCCTCGCGGACGATCTGGCGGCATGAGCCGACAATCATTTGCGCCGAATCCGCAGGCACCGCGCATCTAAGGCTCGACTGGGGTCATTCGCCCAGCCGATGACCCCATGAGCCTTCAGCGCACCTCCACCCGAAACACGCGACGATTCACGAAACTCACAGCGCTACTGTTTTTCGCGAGTTTCGCCGCGCCCGCGGCAGCAGCCAACCCCTGGCAGGACAAAACGCTGCCGGCCGCGCAGCGCGCCAAACTACTGCTGGCTGCCATGACTCAAGCGCAGAAGCTGAGCATGGTGCATGGCACCGTCGGCGCACCGGCGGTTCCCGCTCCGGTGAATCCGGGCGGCGTGTACGCCTTCGCCAATGCGGCCAACCTGGGCGCATGCATCGATGCGAAGGGTGCCGGAACCGACAACAAGACGCCGCTTCAAGAGTACCAATGCAACAACAGCGGCGCGCAGACCTTCACCGCGGCAGACGCTGGAGGTGGCGCGGTGAAGCTCGTGAACACCGGCTCGAACCGCTGCTTGGAACTCGCGGGCGGAGTGACGACGAACGACACCCCGGCGCAGCTTTACGATTGCAACAACACGCCGGCACAAACCTTTCAGCTCAAGCCAACGGCGAACGGCCAGTTCACCATCTACAACGCCATCAGTGACAAGTGCCTCGAGATCGCTGGCGGCAACACGGCGACGGGCACGCTCATCACCGTCCATACCTGCAACAACACGATCGCTCAATCGTGGCAGGCGAGCATCGCCGCGTACGTCGGCGCCGTCCCGGCCATCCCCGAACTGGGAGTGCCTGCCTTGGCCTTGCAAGACGCGCAAGCGGGCGTCGCCGACGGCGTCGGCCAAGTCACCGCCTTCCCCGCGCCGATCAGCTTGGCTGCCGCATGGGACGCAGATTTGGCCCAAAAATACGGCTCCGCCGTCGCCGTGGAACATGCTGGCAAGGGCGTGAACGTGGTGCTCGGGCCGATGATGAACATCGATCGGGTACCGCAAGCAGGCCGCAATTTCGAAGGCCTGGGTGAAGACCCGTTCTTGGCGGGCCAATTGGCGGCAGCGCTCACGCGCGGTATTCAGAGCCAAGGCTTGATCGCGACGGCCAAGCACTTCATCGACAATGATCAAGAAACCGATCGCGGCACGATCAACGTGATCGTCGACGATCGCACGCAGCACGAAATCTACCTACCTGCGTTCGAAGCTTGCGTCGCCGCCGGCGTGGGCGCGGTGATGTGCTCGTACAACTTGGTCAACGGCGTCTACGCGTGCGAGAACGATCAGACGCAAAACGGTTGGCTGAAGGGCGAGCTCGGCTTTCAGGGCTTCATCATGTCCGATTGGGGCGGCACGCACAGCAGCGCCGCAGCCGCTCTCGGCGGCCTCGATTTGGAAATGCCGGACTATGCCAAGTGGTTCGGCAAATCGCTCGCGAGTGACATCAGTTCCGGCGCGGTGCCGCAAAGCCGTTTGGATGACATGGTGACGCGAACGCTCACCTCGATGTTCCAAGCCGGGTTGTTCGACCGTGCCCCGAGCGGCTCACTCGGCGCCAACGTGGCGACCGATGCGAGCGCCCAAGTGTCGCGCACGGTCGGCACGCAGAGCCTGGTTTTGCTCAAAAACGCCGACAAATTGCTACCTTTCGACAGCACCAAACTGCATTCCATCGCGGTCATCGGCAACGCGGGCGACGACAATCCCGTGGCGCAAGGCGGCGGCTCTTCGCACGTGCACGCAAGCTTCGTCATTTCACCGTTTCAAGGCATCAAGGCGCGCGCTGGCGCGGGCGTCACGGTGAGCTACGCGAACAGCACCATCGATAGTGCCGTGTCGCTGGCGAAGAAATCCGATGTCGCGGTGGTCGTGGTCGGCGTGACCTCGGGCGAGGGCGACGATCGCAAGTCCTTATCACTCCCCGACGGCAGCGACGCGCTGGTCTCCGCCGTGCTCGCAGCGAACCCACGGACGGTGGTGGTGGTCTATTCGCCCGCGCAAGTGTTGCTCCCTTGGGCCGGCGACACGCCCGCGATCTTGGAAGGATTTCTACCTGGCCAAGAGCAGGGCGAGGCCCTCGCCGCTGTGCTGTTCGGCGACGTCAATCCGTCGGGCAAGTTACCGCTGACCATCGCCAATCAAGCTGCGGACTACCCAGCGAACACGCCCGAGCAATTCCCGGGCGTGAACGGCGCGGTCACTTACAGTGAAGGCTTTCTCGTCGGCTACCGGCACTTCGATCACGACCGCATCACGCCGTTGTTTCCTTTCGGACACGGCTTGTCCTACACGACCTTCGCGTATGAAAAGCTCGCGCTCAGCTCGGCCACGGTCACGACGAGCAGTAGCGTCAGTGTCTCGCTGGATGTCAGCAATAGCGGTGCGGTCGCCGGTGCCGAGGTCGTGCAGCTTTATCTGGGTTTACCGGCCGAAACGAGCGAACCGAAAGCGCAGCTCGTGGGCTTCCAGAAAGTGCAGTTGGCGCCCGGGGCTAGCCAACACCTGACGTTCAAGCTCGACCCGGCCAGCTACTCGTTTTGGAGCGCCGGCCTCGGCAAGTGGGTGGCTTATCCGGGTGAGCACGTGCTTTCCGTGGGCTCGTCGTCGCGGGACCTCCGCCTCACCGGCAAATTCGAGGTGCAGGGCGGGCCCCTCGCTGGCACGCCTTACCCCGCTGAAGCCGCAACGCTCGCGGGGGGCGCAGCGACGGCCACGGATCACTCCGGTTTCAGCGGGGCGAGCTACGTCACCGGATTCACGAAATCCGGCGCCAAAACGCAGTTCAACGTGATGGCACCGAGCGCCGGACGCTACGCATTGACCCTACGCTACGCGGCGACCAAGAAGCTTCAAACGCTGAGCTTGTACGTCAACGCGGTAAAACTCCGCCAAACGAGCTTTCCGTACCTCGCGAACCTCGATACTTGGGATTTCAAGACGGAGTTGGTTCAACTCGAAGCGGGCGAAAACAGCGTGGGCTACGTGTTCGACGCCGCGGACACCGGCAACGTGAATCTCGATACGTTGCTCGTCGCGCCGGCCAGTGTTCAGGATCCGACCGACGCGGGAACTGATTCGGGCCCCTGCGATTCCGGTTCGTGTCAGCCAGCGTGCGACGGGGGCGACTGCGGCGGTTCGGGCAGCGGTGGCAACGCCGGCAACGCGGGCGCGGGGATGAGCAACTCTTCGGGCAATCCGGCTGCTTCCACGTCAACCTCCGGTTGCAGCTGCCGAGTCGGAAGCGCGCCTCCGAGAGCTCCGTTGATTTGGGCTTTGGGCGCACTTTTTTCGTCTGCTTTTCTTCGTCGCGCTCGGCGTCGCGACGCCCGCGGTAGGCGCGCAAATTCGTCCAGAGCGTGAGCCGTTGTCGCCCGCTGCTCGGTTCTATGAGCTGAGCAGCTCGTGCTGCTCCCACCGAGCACCGAGTGAAAGCCGCGTTCCCTTCGCTTCTCGTCAGCCTATCGTTGGCAGTGGCTTGTACGCCCGCGGCAGCGCCGGTCATCACCCCGCCGGTTGCGCAGGGCGGCTCGGGTAGCGCCGGTGCCCCGACCAACACCGCCGGAACTGGTGGCATTCCCAGTGTCGGCGGGTCGCCAATGGGCGGCTCTGCTGGCGCCAGCGGCGCGGGCCCGGACCTCGATCTGGGCAGCGTAGGCCCCAGCGTCGTTCAAAATCTAGCCCTGGGTGATGACTTCAACGCCGCCTCCAACATCGCGCTCGATCGCCTCAGCGCACTCTACGATTCGAAGCTCGGCCAATGGACGACCGGTCCCCGCTGGAGCTGGGCCAACGATGTCGAAGCCAGCCTCGCCAATTACGAGCGCTCGAACGGCTTGCTCACGCCGCTCCTATTCGTCGAAACCTTCGACCTGAACCGAGCCAAGAATTTCTTGGATGACCTCGGGTACGACGACGAAGCCTGGTGGGCCAATGTTTGGATCCGCGCCTTCGACGCCAGCGGTGACGGCAAGTACTTGGACATGGCAAAGCTCATCTTCGCCGACATGGCCACGGCGTGGGACCCGAGCACCTGTAACGGCGGCGTGTGGTGGAATCGCAATCGCGACTACAAGAACGCCATTACCAACGAGCTATTTCTGTTCACGGCCGCGAGCCTGCACAATCGCACGCCGGGCGACACGGCGTTCTTGGATTGGGCCACGCGCAGTTGGGATTGGTTCGAAAAAAGCGGCATGATCAACGCCTCGAACCTGGTCGATGACGGGCAGACGCAGGATTGCAAGGGCAACGGGCAAACCGCGTGGACGTACAACCAGGGCGTGATCTTGGGCGCGCTCGTGGAACTCTACACCGCTACTTCGGATGCGAAGTACCTCACCGAAGCGCAAAAACTCGCGGATGCGTCGACCGCGAAGCTCGTGACTGCGGGCGGCATTTTGCAGGAGCCGTGCGAGGTCCAAAACAACTGCAACGACGATCAAAGCAACTTCAAGGGCGTCTTTCAGCGGCACCTGCTGCGCCTGTACGATGCCACGCAGAACGCCGCCTACGGTGCGTTCTTGTTCCGCAACGCGCACTCGCTGTGGACCCAAGCGCGCAATACGGACGGCAGCCTCGGCAACCATTGGGCCGGCCCCTTCGACAGCTCGGACGCGCAGCGACAGAACTCCGGTTTGCAGGCGCTGCACGCGGTAGCGCCGCCGCTCACGCGGGGCGTCCCTTTCTTGCGTGCCGCCGGCGGAGCGAGCTTCAACCACGCACAGGGGCGCCCCGTGCCTCCACTCGCGTGGCGCTGCGATCCAGCGAGTTGCCCGAGCACAGGCGTGATGCAATCCGGCCCGTTCGTGGCCTACCTGCCGGGCGGCGCTCACACGGCGCACTTCCAACTCGCTGCCAGCACTTTGAACCCTGCGGGCGGTCAGCTCGCGCACATCGACGTGTTCGATGAGACGGACACGACCCTGCTCAGCACCACCAGCGTCCCGTGGAGCGCGTTTCGCGTCGCGCGCATCGCGCAGGATTTTCCGGTCGAATTTCGCTCGATCGCCGGCCATGCCGTGGGTTTCCGCGTGATCTGGGATGCGCTCCCGGACGCGCACGCGCTGACCATTTCAGATGTCGCGATCGACCAGCCCTCCGCCTTCAGCGCCGCGAACTTGAGCCACGCGTGCGGGCGCCTGGATGCCTTCGAAAATTGGACCGTGGATCGCCAACACGACGCCGCCAGCTGCGCGTTGTCGTCAGGCGCCAACGTGACGCCAGCCGCTGGGCACAACACGGCCCACTTCGAGCTGCGGGTCGACAACTTCAATCTCGATGACGCGCCCGTGGCCACGCTCACCGTCGTCGATCAGGTGAGCGGCGCCACCCTCGTCACGCGCGCCCTCACCCGCAAAGATTTCCCGAACGCGCTGTTTCAAGATTTCAGCCTGGAGTTCAGCAGCGAAACAGCCCACAGCTATGATCTGACGACCACCTGGCAGCGTTCGGACTCGGCGCCGCGCTTGACCGAACGCGGCGTGTACGTGCTAGCCAACACGAGAGACGTCACGCTCGGCTTGCCCTTCGATACACGTGGCATCGGCACCACCGCGAACGACGGCAGCATCGACGATGTGGGCAGCACATTCCCGGCGCAATGGCTGGGCGCGGGCACTTCGTTCGGCGGGCATTCTTTCCTGTTCGGAAGCACCACACCGAACGCATTGAACGTGCTCTCGGCCAACGGCCAAACGCTCACGCTGCCCGCGAAAGCCGCTCGCTCACTGTCGCTCTTGCTACTCGGCATCAACGGCACGCAAAGCGGCACCGTGGTCGTGCACTACGCGGACGGCACTTCCACCTCGGCCGCGATCGCGGTTTCCGATTGGGCTTCACCCGCGACGGAACTCGGCGAGTCTTATGCCGTCGCGGCTCCCCATCGCTGGACGAAAACGGGCATCGAGTATCTAAATTTTCATCTCTTTCATGAGGCCGTCACGCTCGACCCCGCACGCGTCGCAGTCTCCGTTTCGTTACCAGTGAATCTCAAGCTCAAGCTGTTCGCAGCCACACTGAGCACCGTGGAGTAAGCCCGAAATCCGGCCGCAAATGCCGCCCAATCGAGGTGGATGGCGATCGTGAGAAAGGTTTGACCCGCGCGCTTCACCGCGTTGGCGCCGTGAAGCGCGAATGGAAAACGGCAACGCCTGTGCAGGTTCCCTCGTTGAAACACGAGTGAATGGTGACGGACACCTACATGAGCGTACGGAAGTTCACGAGCAGATCGCGTGCGAGCCTCGTCGACTTTCGCCAGGCTTGCGTAGATACTTAGAGGGCTACCTTGACGGCCCTAGCCGCTTCCCAAGACGAACTAGTTCCTGGCTATCGCTTCGATCGCTATGAACTGATCCACCCAGTCGCGCGCGGCGGCATGGCGACCGTCTGGATCGCGCGCCTGCAAGGCAAGCACGGCTTCGAGCGCATGGTCGCGCTGAAAACCATCTTGCCGACGTACGCGCAGGACCTGCGCTTCCGCAATATGTTCCTCGATGAAGCGCGCATCGCTTCACGCGTCGAGCACGCCAACGTCGCCCAGATCCTCGACCTCGGGGAGCAAGAGGGCAATCTGTATCTGGTGATGGAGTGGGTCGATGGCGATTCACTGTCCAACTTGGCGCGCGCGGTCGAGCGAGCCAAGATCACGTTTCCCATGGGGATTTTGCTGCGTATCTTGGCCGATGCCTGCGCCGGCCTGCACGCAGCGCACGAGCTATGCGACGTGAATGGGCAGCCGCTCGGCGTCGTGCATCGCGACATCTCGCCGCAGAACATTTTGGTGGGCGCCAACGGCGTCGTGAAAGTCATCGACTTCGGCGTCGCGAAAGCGGCGGGGCGCGTCGCCGAGGAGACGAGCAGCGGGACGCTGAAGGGCAAGCTCCATTATATGGCGCCCGAGCAAGCCATGGGTACGGCGACCGATCGTCGTGCCGACCTGTGGGCGATCGGCGCGGTGCTGTATCGGATCCTCGCCGGCCGTCCGCCGTACGAAGGCGACAACGCCGTCGCGACGTTGAATCAGTTGATCTCGAAGGTTCGACCGCCTTCTTTGCCGAGCACCGTACCGAGCTCGGTGGCCCGCGTGGTATCGAAGGCTCTCGCCACCGATCCGAACGAACGGTACACGTCGGCCGCCGAGCTACAAGCCGCGCTCGAAGGCTTGCTCCGCCAAGGGTCACTGGCGACGACGAGCCGTGAAGTCGCAAGCTTCGTCAACTCGACGCTCGGCCCGCAGCTGGCCACGCGGCGCGCCGGCATCGCCGCCGCACTCGAAGGCACCGACCGCCGCAACGAAAACAACCGAGCGGCCTCGGCTGCTGCCACCGCTTCAGAGAGCGGCGTGATGGCGCCGAAGCGCTTGATTCAGCGCTTTTCCAGCGATTTTCGCTCGGCGCCCCCGCTCACGCGCTCCGGCGTGCAGCTCGTGCTTTCGTCACGGCGCCATTTGGTTTTGCTCGGCGCGGCAGTGGTTGCCTTGATGTTCGCGTTCATCGCGTTCTTGATCCACTTGTCTTCGACCACACCGCGCGCCGAAACCTCGGCAACCCCGACTCAACCGCAAATGCCGTCGGCAGCGCCGATCGCTGCTCCTGCTCCTGCTGCTCCTGCTCCCGAGCCGAGCGCCGCGACCGAGCCGCCAGTCATCGCCGCTTCCGCGCTGCCTTTGTCGTCCGCGAACAAAGAAGCCGAGGCTAAGAAAGCCAAGTCCCACGTCGGCTCGCCACGCGTGATCGTGGCCCCCAAACCCCGCCGCAAGGTGGTCGACGATGGCTTCTAGGTCACGCGCGAGCCTGTGCGCCATCGCCGTGCTGCTGTGCACGGTCGCAGCGCAGGCCGAACCGAGTGCAGCGCAGAAAGAGGCAGCACGGACGCTGATGGCGGAAGCGCGCGAGCGGCGCGACAAGCAAGATCTGAAAGGCGCCTTGTCGCGTTTTCAAGCAGCGGACGCGATCATGAACGTGCCCACGACGGGCTTCGAGGTCGCCAAAACGCAGGCGGAGCTGGGTCTTTGGGTAGAAGCGCTCACGACCGTGAGACGCATTTTGACGACGCCCGCGAAGCCGGATGATCCCGAACCGTTTCGCGTTGCGCGCAGCAAAGCCGCGGATCTCGGCGATTCGCTGCGCACGCGCGTCTCTTCTTTGCATTTGGTCGTCACTGGTTTGCCTGCGGGCGTGAAGGCGGCCATTTTCGTGGACCACGCGCCCGTCGCGAGCGACGCGACGAACACCGCATTTCCGGTGAACCCCGGGCATCATCGGGTCGTCGCCAAAGCCTCGGGGCAAGAGATCACGGGCGAGGTCGACGCGGTGGAGCACGAGACCGCCGAGGTCGAACTGCAATTCGCAAACGACGGCAGTGCTCCCCGCTCCTCGACCGATCGCCCTGCCTCCGGAGCTCATGCTTCGGGCTTGAATCCACTGTTCTATGCCGGCGGTGCAACGGCGATCGCCGGCATCGCGTTGGGCAGCGTGACGGGGTTACTCGCCCTGTCCAAGAAACACGCCGCCGAAGCACAGTGTGTGAACGGCGCCTGCCCGCCCTCTAGCTGGGATAACCTGGATAGCGCGCATAGTCTGTCGACGGTCTCGACGGTCGGCTTCATCGTCGGCGCAGTGGGCATTGCCGTCGCCACCGGCAGTTTTTTCATCGGTGACTCGCCGCCGGCCAGCCAAAGTGGCTCGATCGCGCTCGCGCCGAGTGTCGGCGCCTCGGGCGGAACGCTCACTTTTCACGGGAGATTTTGAGCATGCGCGGCGTGAGACGCCTGGCTCCGTGGTGCTTCGCCGCGCTCGGCCTGCTCGGCTGCGGCTCGCTCCTCGGCTTGAATGACTTGCACAAGGCGCAATGCGCCGACGTCGAAGGCTGCCTTTCCGACTCCGTGGGCGGCGGCAATTCGCAGGGCGGTGACGGCACCAGCGCCGGAACGACGGCCTCCGGCGGAATGAACGCACCAGGTAACGGCGGCAGCTCCAGCGGCGGGACACATTCCGGCGGTAGCAGTTCACTCGGCGGCGCCGCGAACGGTGGTACTGCGAACGCAGGCAGCGCCGGAACGCTCGGCTCTGCGGGCAGCGGCGGCGCGGTAGACGGCCCTGGCCCAGCCGCTTGCCCAGGTGGCGCCATTCCGCCGAGCACGTGGACCGAGCACTGGTTCGAGCACAACCAAGTCTTGAAGCGCGTGTACTACGACGACTGCGTCGCGGTCTATTTCGACAACGATATGGATCCAGCCGCGGCCGCCTGGATCAATCCGTTCATCAGCAAGGCTTGGACGTACGCGCTCGCTACCTACGGCAAGATGGGCCCGGGACGCTTGTTCGCCGTGTTCCATCAAGCCAAGTACGGCGGTGGCCACTCTGCCGCCTACTACGAGGCCTCGCACGACAATCGCAACACCACCGATGGCGGCCAAACCACCTGGAGCGACGGCGACTACGATTTGCCAGCCCATTTGATGGGTTTCGTGGTCGAGAGCACGGCGACGCACAGCAAGTACGGTTCACCCGATGGCGCGCTCGGCACGACGCAAGGCGTGGCCGAGATCTTCAAGTACGATCTGTATTCAGCGTTGAACATGACGACGTTCGCCGCCGATGCGCTGACCAAGTTCAACGCCGATAGCAGCGGCACGCCAGCCGCGAACACGTATTGGTTCCGTGATTGGTTCTACCCGATCTGGCGGGACCACGGGAAAGCTGCCGCGCTGACTCGTTACTACACCCTGCTGCAAAAATATTTCCCGACCGGCGCGGACAACACCATGCCGGATATGAACTTCGGCGAGTACGTGCACTTCATGAGCGGGGCCGCCAACACGGATCTTCAGCCGCTGGCCAAAACCGCCTTCGGTTGGACCACTGACTGGAACAATCAGCTGGCCAAAGCCAAGGCGGACTATCCCGCCATCACCTACTAGCGCGCCCGCGTTGGAGTGTCGCTCGGGCCGGCCGAGCCGGAACGCGCAGAGGCAAAAACTCACACCGCGGCGAGTTTGCGCTGAGGCCGAAGCGCGCGATGGCGCGACTCCTCGCGAAAAGTCACGTACTGCGGCTGCCTCACGTCGCGGAACGCTTGTTGCTCATGCGGAGGTAACTCGTGGCTCGATGTGAGGGCATCATGAAGCTGACCAACGCGCTATCCTTTCTCAGTTCCGATCCGAACGGACCCGGCGTTCCGCCGCCACCGATCGATGATCCGCCGCCGGATCCGCCGGATGGTGCGCCCATTCCGCCCGAACCCGGCGCGCCGCCCGAGCCGATTGACCGCTTCATCGCGTTGATGGAGCGTCGCCGCGCTGGCCTGTAACTCGCGGATGCGACAAGCTCGGCGCCGTGCGACGTGTGGCGCTGGTGTTCGTGATCGCCTCGAGTAGTTGGGCGTGCGCCGCTCCACGCCTTTCGCCGATCCGCGGTGAACGGCGCGACGAACAACTGATTTTCGAACAGCGCATCGCCTCCACCGTGCCGAGCGAATCGGGCGTCGATTGGCAATCGTGGCAACTCTACCAATCCGGCCGTCTCGTGTATCAACGCGCCAAAGCGCGCGCGCGCGTGACACGAGTCGCAGCTCCGCGCTTGCAGGCGGCTCGCGGTTGGCTCGGCGCACATGACGCGGAGTTGTTGAAAAGCACCACCCACGGCCCACCGCCCAGCACACCAAACGTTTCCGCAATGTGCCAACTACGACTCAGCGTCGGCTTGATCCTCGCGCCACTCGGCGACCCTCGTTACGATGCTTGTGAAACGCTCAAAGCGTTGATCTTGCCGGCGGAGTGAACTCTTGAGCAGTGAGCAGCGAGACCCGCCAGCCGAACAAGCGACTGATTTCGCTCACCATTCGTGACACCTCGCTGCTGAGCCTTAATGCCTCGAACGAGGGTCCGTTCTAGGCGAGCATGAAGCTGGTTCGGTTGCCGAGCGGGCCACTCGCCTGTGTCTACCCTGAGGATGAAGCGGACGATCCGCGCGCGGGTGGCATGGCTTCGGGCACGTTCAAAGCTTTTTCGGGATCCGTCGAAGCCGAAGGTTGGTCAGAAGCCGAAGCACTGGACGCGCTCGATGAAACGGTGCGCCGGCTGAGCATTCCGCCGAGTCCCGAAGTGGTCGCTTACGACGAAGCGCGCATTGCTGCCAATGAAGCGGTGCTTCCGGATCGCTCTTCGGAGCTCACTGCGCGTTACACGATCTACAACGATCCGGATACCGTTCGATCACCGCGTTGCTCTTCCGTCCCTTCGAGCCCATCTACCGCTCGCTAGCCCGGCGTTTGCGACATCCAGGCCCGATGATAAAGTCGCGGCCATGTCGGCGAACATCTCGGAGCTGGAAATCCACCGAGCCGCGCTCACGGGCCACTGCTACCGCATGCTCGGCTCGGCCGTCGACGCCGACGACGCCGTTCAAGAAGCCATGGTGCGCGCCTGGAAGGGCCTGAGCGGCTTCGATGGCCGCAGCTCGATGCGCACCTGGCTGTATCGCATCGCCACGAACGTGTGTCTGGATGCCGTCGCCGAACGCTCGCGCCGCACGCGCCCAATCGCCGAGGGCCAGGTCGGCACGCCCGAAGATACGCTGGAGACCAAAGATCGCAGTCATTGGCTGGAGCCCATCCCGGATGTGCGCGTCCTACCGAGTGACGCCGATCCCGCGGAGAAAGTCGCTCTGCGCGAGAGTGTGCGGCTGGCGTTCGTGGCCGCGCTGCAAAACCTGCCCCCCAAGCAACGCGCGGCCCTCCTCCTCACCGAGGTGCTCGGCTGGTCCGCAGGCGAAGTGGCGGAGAGCCTCGAGACATCCGTCGCTTCCATCAACAGCGCGCTGCAACGCGCGCGCAGCACGTTGGCCACGCGCCAATTGAGCGATGCGCCCAGCTCTTGGCCCGACGTTCAGTCGGATCTCGTCGACCGTTACGTGAACGCCTTCGAGCGCTACGACGTCGACGCGCTGACCGCGCTCTTGCACGAGGATGCCACGCTCTCGATGCCGCCCTTCACCTTGTGGCTCCAGGGTCACGAATCGATCCGCACTTGGTTGAGTGGCCGCGGCTCGGGCTGCCGAGGTTCGCGTTTGGTGCCCACGCGGGCGAGCGGACTGCCCGCCTTTGGTCAGTACCGTCGCGCGACGAACGGCGAGGGCTACGAAGCCTGGGCCATCATCGTCCTCGAACTCGCGGGTGACACGATCGCCTCGATCACCTCGTTTCTCGACACCGAAACGCTCTTCCCCCTGTTCGAGCTGCCCGCGCGATTGTCCGAATAAATCTCGAGAAAATCCGCGTTTCGCGCGCAGGCCATTTTTCTTTCGGGCGACCGATGAGTTTTGGTGGGGCCGCCAGTCTATGGGTCAGTTCCTTTTCACGGAGAACCCCCAATGATGGCAATGACCCCCGATCCGGCTCGACACGTTCCACTCAATTCGCGCGCGACAACCGCCGTTTTGCCCAGCAAGAAGGCCCGCTACACCGGCATCGGCTTGAGCGCCTTCGCCGTGCTGTTCCTGAGCTTCGATGCGAGCATGAAAGTTTTGCAGGTTGCCCCGGCAATGCAGGGCACGGTCGAGCTCGGGTATCCAGCGAGTGTGGTGCTGGGCCTCGGTCTGCTGCAGGTGGCGTGCTTGATTGCGTATTTGGTGCCGCAAACGGCAGTGCTCGGCGCAGTGCTTTGGACTGGCTACCTCGGAGGCGCGGTCGCCACTCATGTTCGAGTCGGGCACCCGCTGTTCAGCCACGAGTTGTTCCCGGTGTACGTCGCATTGCTGCTGTGGGGCGGCCTTTGGCTGCGCGAGCCACGCCTGCGTGCGCTCTTGCCCCTGCGCGGCGATCGTCAATCCCAGTGACTCGAACTAGCGAACAGAGAAACCCCAAACAAGAAAGACGAAACTCGTGAGCAACCGCAAACTATTCGTGAACCTGAGCGTCCGAAACCTGCAGCGATCGAAGGAGTTTTTTACGCGCTTGGGCTTCGAGTTCAATCCGCAATTCACGGACGAAAAAGCCGCGTGCATGATCGTGAGCCAAGAGGCCTTCGTGATGCTGCTCACGGAACCGTTCTTCAAAACATTCACCAAAAAGCAGCCCTGCAACACCGTCACGGACACCGAAGCGCTGTTCGCGTTGTCGTGCGCCAGCCGCGAAGAGGTCGACAAAACCGTCGAGCGAGCGATCAGCGCCGGCGGCAGCCACGCCATGCCCGCCCAGGACCACGGCTTCATGTACGGCTGGAGCTTCTACGATCTGGATGGCCACCACTGGGAAGTGCTGTGGATGGATCCGAAAGTCGCCGGAAAATAGCCTCTGCCACGCACCAACGCCGGCGCACACAACCACGCACAACCGAATCGCGCGCGGCGTTCAACTCATTGTGGCTCCAAGGCCGAGTGTTGCAGATTGGCCCCCTTGATGTGACTCGCTTCGAGTGAATGAATCGGGGTATGTTTGAGAGATGCGCTTTTCTACGCCCAGGCCGGCGCGTCTCGTGCGCCGGCCGTGCCAGCTCGCGCTCGCAGTGCTGCTCGCGAGCGCCGCGTTCGGACTGAGCAAAGCAGCTCACGCACAGTCCGCGCCGCCGCCAGCGCGCACCGGCTTTCAAATGTCGTTTCGGATGGGCTTCATGGTCCCGGTCGGTGACGCCAGCGGCGCGCCGGGGGATGCCCTGCATCAGCGCTATTCCGACCAGTTCGGCATGCTGCTCGGACTGGGAGCCAAGGTCAGTGAAGCCATCTACGTGGGCACGTACTTCGGCGGTTCTTTCGGAACCAACGGCGGCGATACGCGCGTCGATCGAGCCTGCACTGACCGCGACGACAACCTACAGAACGACATCTCGTGCGGCAGCGGCACGCTGCGCGCCGGCCTCGAACTCGAATACCATTTCCAGCCCGCCGCGCGCGTCGACCCCTGGCTCGGCTACGGTATCGGCCCCGAATTTGCGACGCAATCCATCACCGACCACGTGCGCGCCGTCGACGAAACCACGTCGGTCACGGGCTGGGAGTACGCACGCCTCGCGGGTGGCATCAACTTCCGGCTTGCCCGTGCGGTCGGGCTCGCGCCCACGCTCGAGGGCAGCCTCGGTCAGTTCAACACCAGTCGCACCGAGCTGAACAGCGTGAAGGTGCACGATGCTGCCATCCCCGATCGAGCGCTACATGGCTGGATCACCGTCGGGCTGCGGCTCATTTTGTTTCCTTGAGCGAGATCACGATGAGATTGAGAACCCGAACGCTGATCCTGGTCACCGTGCTCGCTTGCGCGTGCACGAATCCGACGGGGCTACCTCATTCGAGGCTGTGGTTCCAAGCGACACCGTCGGGCGCGAGCAGCGCGTCGACCGCCGCTCGTTCCACGTGCACCGAATTGCCGGAGCTGCTCGGCAGCGTCATCGATGACGCCGTTTCGCTCGATAGCGGTGCCAGCGCTGCCATCAGCGCCAGTCGCGACGCGGTCTCACTCCGCTTCTCGGGCACGGCCGGGCTAGAGAAACGAGACATCACCCGCACGCAGCTGGACGCAGGCTACGCCGATAGCTTCCAAGTCCGCTCCAGCGCCGGGCAGGCTTACGACATCAGCCTCTCGTCCACGTGCAAGTAGCCAGCCGATGGCAGGCTCACTTGTTCTCGCGGTCGTGAGCATGCTTGATGTGCTTCTGTAGCGGCGCAGGCAGCTGGCTCACGTCGACGATCAACTTGCCATGGTGCACCGAGCGCACCGCGAACCCTGGCAACACCGTCTGGCCGAAACCCTCGATTTCGACCAGTAGCTCGTGTTCATGCACTCCGACGACCGCGCCGAACGCCTCGCCATCCTCACGATCGAAGAGCTGGTCACCGATCTTCACCGACACGCGTTGAGTCATTGAAGGAGAGGCTAGCCTGTTGTTCGCCCGACGGCAGCAGCTAGGCCAAGACTTGCGCTATCTGCGCCGAAGTTGCGCATCCGCCGGCGTCGGGACGCTCAAATTCGTCGTCCGTCGGAAAAATCCAGAGCCACGCAGCGTGTGTTGCCGCGTCAGACGATTCACGAAATTTCGTTCAAGGAATTTCCCAGCGCACGGCCATTCGATGTCGAGGCCAATCATGATCCGAACAACTTCAGCCAGTCTCGTTCTGCAATGGTGCGCGCTCGTGAGCGTTGCATTGCCACTCGCTTGTTCTGCAACGAGCGACGGCGGCTCGGCGGGCGGTAGCGGAAGCACCGGACATACCGGCGGCAGTGGCCAAAACAGCGCAGGCTCGACCAGCACTGCAGGCACGAACGGCATCGCCGGCTTCCCCGGCACGGGCGGCAGCATCAGTTATGGCGGCGCGCTCGGAAACGGCGGCGCGGGTGGCTACGTCGCAACGGCTGGCAGCGCGGGTGTCTCGTCGGTAGGCGGCGCGATTGGCAACGGTGGTTCGTCGAGCAATGGCGGATCCTCGACCAACGGCGGATCCTCCAGCCTCGGTGGTTCCTCGAGCAACGGCGGCTCGATCGGAGTTTCCGGCTCGACAGGCAACGGGGGTTCCAGCGCCGGCGGCAGCACGGCGACGGGTTGCGACGCCTCTGGTTTGACCTGGAAAACCGCGAACAAAACCAACTTCACTTCGTACCCCGATCCGGGCAGCGAGGAGTGCATCAAGTACAACGGCTGCGCCTACGAGGGCTTGTTCGCGGCGTGCGACAACCAAGAATCGAAAGCTTGGGTGCAATCGCACAACATCGTGTCCGTATTCCCAGATCTGAAGACGCTCAAACTCCACGATTTGTGTCTGAAAGCGGGCTCCAAGAGCCTCGTCGTGACCGTGCTCGACGAGTGCGCGGATTCGGATTGCGACGGCTGCTGCACGCAGAATCGCGGCAGCGCCGACGAGCTCATCGACGTCGAGAGCTATACCGACCAACGCTTCGGTGTCGACGACGGCCCGATCCAATGGGCCGATCTCGGCAAGACCAAGACCGGCGGCTGCAATTAATCCAAAATAGCCACGATTTTCAGAGCTTCCCGAGCGCGTGAGGGGCGTGCTCGGGCGCCTTTCCGCGAGCACTGTGGTAGGAAAGTGAGAGCGAACGTGAAGGCTCTTGCTGCTTGGCCCGTGCGACACGAACCCGATCTCGACGCCCGCTGACGCTCCTCGTCGGCGGGCTGTGCGTGTCGTTCGCGTTCACACGCGTGGCCGCGGCACAAAGCGAGAGCCCGTCGCAAGGCCATGGCCAGGGCCAGGACGCCGATCCAGCCTTGACCTTGGCGTGGACGGCGCCGGCCGAGTGCCCCGATCGAAGCGCGATCGAGCGCGCAGTGAACAATGTCGTGGGCCACAGCGAGCAAGGGGCAGCGCCCTTGGCGGCGCGCGCGGTGGTCTCGCATCCGACGCCCGAGACGTACAGCGTGGCGCTCGCGATCGAAACCGAACCGGGTCACTGGGACGAGCGCTCACTCAGCGGCCCGACCTGCGCCTCGGTCTCGGATGCAACCGCGCTCTTGATCGCACTCGCGATGCGCGCGGAGCACGAGAAGCCGAGTAGCGCTGTCGCCGATCACCCTCCGCGCGAGCCGACGCGGCCGAGCCCCACGCTCGGCGTCGGTTTTGCTATCGACGCGGGCTCGACACCGAAGTTGACCTACGGTCCGCTGCTGCTCATCACCGTGCCTGTCGGGCCCGTTCGCGTGGAGGCGACGGCAGCTGGCTTCATCTCCCAGCGTGCACAGGTGAGCGGTACCGACATCGGCGCCGATCTGAGTTTGTTTGCGTTCGGAGCGCGCGCCTGCTTTCCACTTTGGGATGGCGCGCTGTGGGTCGCACCTTGTGCGGGCGTAGGGGTCGATTGGACACGTGCGGCTGGCTTCGGCGCGCGGCAGCCGAAGAATGCTGCCAGCATCGACGGCGTGGCGCGCGCGGGCGCATCGGCGCAGTGGGATTTGCGCGCCGGCCAGAACACCCAACAGGGTGTTTCACTGCGAGTGGATTTGGAAGCCGCCCTGCCCTTCGAACGCCCACAATTCGACGTGGACGGCGCGGGCGCCGTTTACCGCCGCAATTCTGCGGCATTTCGTAGCTCACTCGATCTGCTCTGGCGCTTTTGACGATGGATTTCTGGCCCGCCGGCAAGTTAGGTCTGATGCGGTCGTTCGTTCAGCTCGTGTCTGCGTCCGAGCCGGAGGGCGCTCCGTCCTCCTCGGTCACTACGCGCGCGCCGATCGCCACGCGCGTGGAGGCCGAGCTGCCGTTCGAAGAGCTTTACGAAGCCCACGTCGACTTCGTCTGGCGCAACGCCGCTCGTCTGGGGGTCGACGAGGGCACGGTGGACGATGTCGTACAACAGGTGTTCTTGGTGGTGCACCGAAGGCTTGCCGAGCGCCCGCGGGAAGCTCCCATCAAGGCTTGGATCTTCGGCATCCTGACACACGTGGTACGCGACTACCGCCGCTCGCTGCGCCGCAAGAGCCCGCACAGCTTGATGCCCCCGATCGATCCCGAGTCGCTCGTGGACGCGCCGGGGCGCGGCCCGTTCGACGCTCTAGCTCGCACCGAAGCCGAACGGCTCGTGCACCGCTTGCTCGATGACTTGAGCGACGAGAAGCGCGAGATCTTCTTGCTCGCCGAACTCGAACAACTCACCGCCGTCGAGATTTCAGAAATGCTCGGCGTCAACGCCAGCACCGTTTATTCGCGCCTGCGCGCCGCCCGCCAAGACTTCGAGCGGGCCGTGCAGCGCTACCGCTCCCGCGACGCTTGGAGACTCCGATGAAAGATCTCAGCCCCGATACCGATCAGCTGCTCGTGCGAGCTCGCGGCGCCTCCGCCCTGCCGCCCGAGCGACGCGCGCTCATCAAGTCTCGCTTGCTCGCTCAAATCGCGGCGGGTGGCGCGATCGCCACGACCACCACGGTGACCGCATCGAGCAAAGCCGCCTGGTTGTTCGGCCCCGTCGCCAAAGGCGTGGCGCTGGTTGCGGTCATGTCTTCGGTGGGGACGGGAGCCTATTTTGCCTGGCACGCGCACGAAGCGAGTGCGAGTGCGCATCGGCAGGCCTCGGCCGCAGGCGCCGCCACGTTCACCGAGTCTGCACCGGGCAACGCGCCCGCGACCGTCACGAATCCCGCAGCCAACGGCAACAGCAACGGCAGCGCCAATGCGAACGCCAACCCCAACGCGGAGACTCCGTCGCCCGCAGCGGGCGAAACCACTAAAGAGCCCGCCGCCGGCGAAGTGGCGAAAGCCCCGGAAACGCCAGCCCCCGGTCACGCCGTTCGCACGCAAACGGCAACCGCTGCAGCTCCGACCAAAGCCGTGGCCAGCAGCGCTGCGCACGAGGCGCCACCCGCGGCCGCATCTGCGGCGGTCAGCCCGGATTCGCTGGCGGAAGAGACCAACCTGATCCGCCAAGCTGATCAAGCCCTCCGCGCGGGCAACGCGAGCGCCGCGCTCGGCTTGTTGGATCAACACGCCGCGCGTTTCCCGCGGGGCGTACTCAGCAGCGAGCGCAACGGCGAACGCATGGTCGCGCGCTGCCAACTCGGCCAAGTTTCCGCCTCGGCACTGAGCACCTACCTCGCTGCGCACCCGCAGTCCGCGCTGAGCGCCCGCATCCGCGACGCGTGCAGCTCGGTGCATTGAGCAACCGAGCAATTTTCCCGCGGGGGTGCGAAGCGGAT
>Ga0105245_10001293_pt1 | contig 22573 bp, 26 predicted proteins | sample KBSM54metaG_FD_81523 | JGI IMG/M metagenome (GOLD analysis project Ga0105245, IMG submission 81523) | Miscanthus rhizosphere microbial communities from Kellogg Biological Station, Michigan, USA - KBS M5-4 metaG | ecosystem: Host-associated > Plants > Roots > Rhizosphere > Soil | place...
AATATGACATTTTTGTCATGTTGACGCCATGTGGCGGTCAGCAGTGCGCGCGCAAGTCTTGGTCTCCGGCTCTCCGCCGGGGGCCTTGAGAGGATTGCTGATCATGAAAACCATAACGATGTTCGCCCTGAGCGCCGCGCTCCTGTCCGGCACCACGGCCATGGCTGCCCCCAAGCCGAAACCGACTCCGACACCCAAGGCAACGGTCGCGGCGAAGCCGACCCCCGCCAAACCCGTGGTCGCTCTGAAGCCCGTACCCAAGCCCACCGCGACGCCGGTCAAGGCCGTCGTCAAGCCGGCGCCCGTCGTGAAGCCGGCGGCTGCGCCCGCGACGCAGCCGGTCGTGAAGCCGACGCCTGTCGTTCGCAAACGTCGCCCGGCGGCGGCGCTGATCGGCGGCAAGGTCACCACCAAGACCAAGACCGGCAAGACCATCACCTATAATTGCTCGCTGCCTGGCAACGCCACCAAGACCGCCTGCAAACAATAAGCCTCGTGGCGCCGCTGCCCCCGGGGCGGCGGCGCTGGCAAGAGGATGTAGCCGGGAAATCCGGGCGCCGCGGGGGAAGAAAAGGCTTCCCTCGCGTACGCGCGCACGCGTGACAAATGCAGCCGGCCCCGCTAGAACCGTCATCCAACCGACATACAACTCCGAAAGCGTGAAAACTTGACCGACGAGACAATCCTCGCCGACCCTTCCGATATTTCCCCGATCTCGATCGTTGACGAGATGCGTTCGAGCTACCTCGATTACGCGATGAGCGTGATCGTCAGCCGTGCGCTGCCCGATGTGCGCGACGGTCTGAAACCGGTGCATCGCCGCATCCTCTATGCCAGCCAGGAGGGCGGCTTCGTCCCCGGCCGGCCGTACCGCAAATGCGCCAAGATCGTCGGCGACGTGATGGGCAATTACCATCCGCATGGCGACAGCTCGATCTATATGGCGCTCGCGCGCCTCGCCCAGGATTGGGCGATGCGCGTGATGCTGATGGACGGCCAGGGCAATTTCGGATCGATGGATCCCGACATGCCAGCGTCGATGCGCTACACCGAAGCGCGGCTTACCAAGGCGGCGATGGCGCTGCTCGAGGATATCGACAAGGACACAGTCGATTTCGGCCCCAACTATGACGGCTCGCGCGAAGAGCCGTTGGTGCTGCCGGCGCGCTTCCCGAATATCCTGGTCAATGGCGCCGGCGGCATCGCGGTCGGCATGGCGACCAACATTCCGCCGCACAATCTCGGCGAAGTCGTCGACGCCTGCCTCGCCTATATCGAGAATGGCGGCATCACCATCGACGAGCTGATGGAGATCGTACCGGGTCCTGATTTCCCGACCGGCGGCATCATCCTCGGCCGCACCGGCTGCAAGAACGCCTATCATGAGGGCCGCGGCTCGATCATCGTGCGCTCGCGCCATGTGGTGGAGGAAGGCCGCGGCGACAAGCGCGCGATCGTGCTGACCGAAATTCCCTATCAGACCGGCAAGAACGCGCTGGTCGAAAAGATCGCCGAGGCTGCCAAGGACAAGCGGATCGAGGGCATCTCGGACATCCGGGACGAATCGAACCGCCACGGCGTGCGCATCGTCATCGACCTGAAGCGCGACGCGACCGCCGAAGTCGTGCTCAACCAGCTCTGGCGCCACACGCCGGCACAATCGAGCTTCCCGGCCAATATGCTCGCGATCCGCGGCGGACGGCCCGAGACGCTCAACCTGCGGGACATCATCGAGGCCTTCGTCAAGTTCCGCGAAGAGGTCATCACCCGCCGCTCGAAGTTCGAGCTCGCCAAGGCGCGTGAGCGTGCGCATATCTTGCTCGGCCTGGTGGTCGCCACGACCAATCTCGACGAGATGGTCAAGATCATCCGGGGTTCATCGAGCCCTCCCGTCGCCCGCGCCGCCTTGATGGCGCGCGAATGGCCGATCGCGGAGATCGCGCCCTATATCAAGCTGGTCGAGGCGGTCGAAAAGGAGATCGAGGGCGACAGCTACCGCCTGTCCGATATCCAGGTCCGCGCCATCCTCGATCTGCGCCTGCACCGCCTGACGGCGCTCGGCCGCGACGAGATCGGCGACGAGCTCAAGACGCTCGCGGAATCGATCACCGAGCTGCTCGCGATCCTCGCCGACCGGGTGAAGCTCTATGCGGTGATGAAGGACGAGCTCGCCGCCGTCCGCCTCGCCTTCGCCACCCCGCGCAAGACCGAGATCGCCGCTGCCGCCGACGGCATCGACGACGAGGACCTGATCGAGCGCGAGGACATGGTCGTGACCGTGACCATGCAGGGCTATATCAAGCGCACCACGCTCGACACGTTCCGTGCCCAGCGCCGCGGCGGCAAGGGCCGCGCCGGCATGGCGACCAAGGACGAGGATATCGTCACCGAGCTGTTCGTGACGAGCACGCATACGCCGGTGCTGTTCTTCTCGACCGCCGGCAAGGTCTATCGGATGAAGGTCTGGCGCCTGCCCGAAGGCGGCGCCGCCACGCGCGGCCGGCCGATGGTGAACCTGCTGCCGCTCGCCGAGGGCGAGACGATCTCGACCGTGCTCGCTTTGCCTGAGGACGAGGCTGAATGGGGCAAGCTCCATGTCATGTTCGCGACCGCCAAGGGCAATGTGCGGCGCAACTCAATGGACGCGTTCACCAATGTGCCGTCCAACGGCAAGATCGCAATGAAGTTCGAAGGCGAGGACGAGGACGACCGTTTGATCGGCGTCGCCCTGCTCGACGAAGCGGACGATGCCCTGATCGCCACACGTCAGGGCAAGGCGATCCGCTTCGCCGGCGACGAGGTGCGCGAGTTCCAGAGCCGCAATTCGACCGGCGTGCGCGGCATCAGGCTCGCCGCTGACGATGAGGTCATCTCGCTCTCGATCCTGCACAAGGTCGGCGTGCGCGATCAGGACGAGCGCGACGATTATCTCCGTCATGCACCGTGGAAGAGCACTGACGTCGCCGATCGCGCACCGCGCGTGATGGACGATGCCCGTTTCGAAGAGCTCATGTCACGCGAGCAGTTCATCCTGACGGTCTGCTCGAACGGCTATGGCAAGCTGTCGAGCGCCTATGAGTATCGCCGCACCGGCCGCGGCGGCCAGGGCATCACCAATATCGACAATATCAAGCGCAACGGACCGGTCGTCGCAAGCTTCCCGGCATCGAAAGGCCATCAGCTGATGCTGGTGACCGACCAGGCCAAGCTGATCCGCATGTCGCTCGGCGACCTGCGCGTGATCGGCCGTGGTTCGGCCGGTGTGAAGCTGTTCGACGTCGCCGACAACGAGCATGTCGTCTCCGCCGCGCGCATCGAGGAGACCGAGGAAGAGGCCGAAGTCGATCTGGCCGACGGCCCGCAGGCCGGCGCGCCGACGCCCGATGGCGATACGGGTGAGGATCTGGCGGCCGGGCCGGAGGGCGGCGAGATTTAACGGGCCGGAGAAGGCCTGTAAGTCGCCCGCTCGTCGCTTGCCGGATTGCGGACATCGCGTCCGACTGGCACAATCATTCCCGGCGCGTGTCGCATGGGAGCGGGACTCATCCTTCGCGCCCCGTTGCTGACGACGCGACGAAGGGCTGAGGGGCGGACGTGATGCATTTCCTCATCGAGATCGTCCTGTTCGGCATATTTGCGTTCCCGGCCATCAGGCTGATCGGCAGGCGCCGGACCATCACGCCCAACAGAGTGCCGGAACGACGGCCCGGCACCCCGGTTTCAGCTTCCGCCCGGCGCCTATCGCTGGAAGCAGAGCGCGCGGGAGAGGCAGGGGCGGTACCGCCACAGCCTGCGATGCCGACCCCCCGCAAATATCTCCTCGGCTCGCCCACCGGGCGCGATACGACAGCCACCCTGCTCGACATGATGTCCGGACCCGGCATCTGCACGCCGGGCGACAGCTAGCTCTACAAACCGACGACCAACCCTCAGCCCAAACGTCACTCAAGAAGAGGAACACCCAATGGCACTCACTCGTCAGGTCATCAGCACGCTGCGCGATGACGGCACCGATGCGCTCGGCACCCGGACCGTCGCGATGAAGGTCGGCGATGCAAGCATTGTCTCGGGGTCGTTGCTCACGGTCGAGAGCAACCATTTCTGCGTGCTCAAGTCACGTGGCGCGGTCCTCAACGTCTACGACACTGGCCAATATGCGCTGGAAACCCCCAACGCGCCGATCCTCGGCTCGATCGCGCAGGGGTTTTTCGGCGGCAATTCGCCCTGGCAATATGAAGTCATCTACATCAACCGCTCGAAGCTGCTCGTGCGCAACGAGGGCATCGCGACCTCGGCCGAGATGGCCGAGATGTCCTATGTCGTCGATTATTATATTCATATCGATTCCAAGGAGGAGGCGCTCGACCTCATCACCCATATGCCGTTCGCCGGCACCGAAATCGATACTGCCGAGATCGCCGAATATGCCGGACCCGCGATCGAGCAGGCGATCAACCAGGTGATCCAGGTGACCAAGATGGAGAATATCAACGAGCGCATCGCTGATGTGCGCGAACTGGTGAAGCAGCATCTCGGCGACTTCCTCAAGGTCTACGGCATCATGCTGAACGACCTGAAGGTCCTCATCATGCCGCGCGACGATCGCATGCGCGAGCTCATATCGCTTCAGGCGATCGGCCTCTCCCCGATCGAGGCGGTGCGCTATTATCTTGCGTTGCGCATGGCCGAGAAGGGTCTTGTCTCGGCACCGAACGCCGCCTGCGGCCTGCCTTTCAACATCGGCGCATCGGCGACCGGCGTGCTGCCGCTCGGCGACGTCACGGGGACCGGCTCCAAGTGACCGGCTTCTATGATGTAACCGCGCTCGGTGAGATCGGGATCAACCTCTTCCACGGCTATGGCTATAATTTCTACCGTGAAGAGAACCAGTTGCGCGCCGACGACCAGAAGGTCCGGACGCTCGTGTGCGAGTTGCTTGCGAGCGCGCAAAAGGCCGTATCGGCTGCGGAAGGCAATTTCCGCAGGGAGAGAATCCCCCCGCCGACACGCGCCGAACCGTTCCCGCCAGCGGGGATCATGGCCGATGCGAGGCGGCTTGAATCGCTCTGCAAGGCGATCGGCGGGGTCGAGGGTCAGGTGCGTCATGCGCCCGTCCCCGAGAATGACCGCATGACACAGCGCTATCGCGAGGAGGCCGCCACCCTCCTCGCACTGGTCGAGAAGGACTCGGTGCTCGTCGGCCAGGCCCAAACGTTACGCACGATGGTTGAGGGCAAGACACCGGACGAAATTCTCGCGGCTCTCCCCGACGTTGAGGAAGGCGTGGCCGCGATCACCAAGACGCTTGCCGAGCGTCGGATCATGACGGCCTGAGCCGACGGGCGGCAGCGGCAGATATCGGAACAGATATGATGCAATGGGTGGTGTCCGATCCGCCGAAGACGCCGACGCCCGAGGCGCTGCGGTCGATCTCGGCTGCGATCGAGACGCAGCCTGGCTTGCCCGCACTCCGTGCCTTTCGCGCCGGCATGATGATGCGGCTCGGTCGCCCCGATGACGCGCTCGCGGATTTCGCCGCAGCGATAGAGCTCGACCCGAAGGGCGCCGATTACACGACCCAAATCGCGACGTGCCATTTGCGGGCTGGGCGTCCCGAGGCGGCGCTCGGCATGTGTGACCACCATGTTCCCGACGGCCCAGATCCCGCATGGAACCTGGCGCGCGGCCGGGCCTTGCTGCGGCTGGGCCGCATAGCGCAGGGGCAAGCGGAGCTGATACGGGCGTTGCGGGCCGAGGATCCTGGTTTCGCGGCGTTGCGCTCGCTGCTGCCGACCTATGGAGGCACCGGAGATGGGGGCGCCCTGCTCGCCTTTTGCAACTCGCTCGAGCCGCGCCATGCGGAAACCGCGGGTGCGCGCGGCTATCGGGCGGTGGCGTTCAGCCTGCTCGGCCGTACGAACGATGCGCTCGATCTGGTTGATCTCGATCGCTGTATCGTCCGCCTCCCCTTCGAGCCCCCGGCAGAATTTGGCGGGATCGAAGCCTTCAACCGCATGCTGGCGGAGGAGGTCCTCGCCGCGGTGCCGGGCGACACCCCGGTTGACCGCCATGTCGATTATCTGACCGGGGTACGTCCGGACCCGGCGCGGACGGCGCTGATGGCGTTCGTCCGGCGCGCGGTCGAGGATTATGTCGCCCGCATTCCGGAACGGGAACTTAGCGCGGCGCTGCCATTCGTCCCGCAGGTGGCGGAACTCACCAGCGGAAGCGTCATATTGAGAGGCGATGCCGGGCAGGCCGACCATCTCCACCCGACCGGCTATCTCTCCTGCGTATATCATGTCGCGGTGCCGGGATCGGCCGCCGCGCCGGACGGTGCCTTGAGCGTCGGAGGCTGCGCGAGCCGTTTCGCGGGGCATCAGGCGGTCTGGGGAATGCGGACCATCATGCCGGAGCCCGGATGGCTCACCCTGATTCCGTCGCACATCTTCCATGCCGTGCTGCCGACCCGCTCGCGCGAGCCCCGGATCACGGTGCCCTCCGATGTGCGGCCGATCCGCCGATAGGGCGGCCAGGAGAATTACCGCCGGCGCACGCCCCGCATCTGCGGAAATTTAACGCCCGCGGCCAGGTCTTCGCGCCGTTCTTAGCCTTTGGGTAATCAATTTGAATGATTAGCGTTGGTGTAACTAACCTGTTGATTCCGGGGGGTCGGCACGACCGATAATCTGGATGGCGGGGAGGTTGCCGGAGAGTCGGGGGCAACGCGTGGTCGAACAGTTTGAAAAGGGCGAACTAACGGCCGTCTCGTTGTCGGATGATGTCCCGTCGTCGGAGCGCCGCACGAACCCGCGCCATGTTACTGTTCTGCGCGTCGCAAAACTGATCACGCCGCATGGCGAGGAATTATGCCTCGTCCGTGATATCTCCACTGGCGGCCTCATGGCCCATATCTATTCCGAGCTGAAGGTCGGGGATCCGGTGACCGCCGAATTCAAATCAGGCCATGTCGCGCCCGGCAAGATCTCGTGGCGCCGTGAAGGCCAGGCGGGCATCACCTTCGATGAGCCGGTGGACGCCGAGCGAATCCTGTCAGGCGACGATGCCGTGCCGAACAGCTACCAAGCGCGATCGCCACGGCTCGGCATCAAGCTGCGCGCACGCGTGCGGGTTGGCGCCTTCTACCGCGCCGCGACCTTGCACGACATTTCCCAGGGCGGCGCGAAGATCGATCCGCCCGACCTCGGCGAGATCGGGCAGGCAGTTGTTCTCGCGGTTACCGGGCTGCCCGCTGTTGCCGGCGTGATCCGCTGGCGCGACGCCAATCATGCCGGAATTCAGTTCGACATCGCGCTCCCGTTCAAGGTGCTGGCCGAATGGGCGGCAACAGTGCAGCATCGTGCTGAGCCGGGCGACTCAGCAATCTCCGTCACCGATATCGGCGCGCCCTGATCCTGGCGTAAAGCCGATGAGCTGCGTGTCGGTTTGGTCGATCGCCCGTCGCAGCCCGCTTTACGGAAACACGCAAATGGATGGAACCAACTTGACCTCGCGGTGTTGACCGGCGGGATCAGGGTTCTTTCCAGGGCGATATGGGGCGGAAACATGCAAGACCCGACGGACCAGGCTTATTACGTACGCCGCGCAAAGGAGGAGCGTCAGCTCGCCCGCGCTGCCCGGAACCATTGCGCCGCGAACATGCACCGCGATCTTGCGATGGAATATGAACGCAGGGCCGAAGCGCTTTCGCAAACCGCGATGATGGAGCCCGTCGCTGCCGAATGAATACCGGCCGCCAAGCTCGGCTCTGATTGTGAGCGCGTGAACGCGTCGCGATAATGGCCGCATCCTATAGCGATGTCTTGAACCGGCGCGCGCCAGCATGGCATGGGCCATGCACATCGGCTTTTCCGGACAGGGCAATATGGCAGCGACCACCGCATACAAGATCCTGACCGGGCCGGAGATGGCGGCGCTGGAGCGCGATGGCAGCTTTGCCGGGGCGCCGATCGACCTCACCGACGGCTATATTCATCTCTCGACTGCCGAACAGCTCGATGAGACGGCGGCAAAGCATTTCGCCGGGCAGACCGATCTCCACATCGCCGCCGTCGATCTCGAGGCGCAGGGCGATTGGCTGCGTTGGGAAGCGTCACGCGGCGGCGCGCTGTTCCCGCATATCTATGGCCCGCTGCTGCTCGAAACGGTGATCGCTTATGGGCCGATCGAATATGACGATGCGGGCAGGATCAGGCTGCCGGTTGCCGGCTGAGGCTCAGCGCCCGGCCGCGTTCACTTCAGCCTGATCGAAACTGATCCCGGATCCGTCAGTGTCGGCAACGATCTTTTTCGCCACCAGCGCCGTTACCGGTGCAAGCTCGCTGAAATGATCGCGGCCCGGGACAGCGAAGAAGTGGATCTTCGGATTGTGGTTGAGGCGGCGCATAACCTCGAGTTCCGAGATGTTGCCCCGGCCGTCGCCCTCGAAGACGAATACCGGGCTGCGCACTGAACTCAGCCAATAGGCCGGCGACCTCAGCCGCATTTCAGTGTCGTCTTTCGAGTCTGAGAAGATGAATCGCCCGCCATAATTGCGGACGTCCGCCACTGGCCCGAAGGAAAATACGTCACGAAACCGCCTGCTATATTCCGCCATCAGCAATGCCATCGTGCCGCCAGTGCTGTGCCCGGCCAGATAGATGCGGTCCGAATCGACATAGTCGAGCTTTGCGAGATAGTCGGCGGCGGCGAGGATATCGTCCAGTTCGCCGTAAAATCCTTCACGTACTCCCGGATTGTCGTTGCCGCCACGCAGGGCGGGATAGAATGTGACGATCCCGGCATCGCGAAAAGCCGATGCGGTCTGGTCGTTCGCGGGGTCGCGCGGCCCCCAGAAATTGTCGATCGTGTTGCTGTCGCCTCCCGATATCCAGATGACTGCAGGGTGACGCCCGGGCGCCTTGGGGCGCGGCGTCAGGTAGCCGACATTGGAACCGAGCGGCGCCGGAAATTGGATACGCTCGAGGATTCCGGGCGGCGGCAATGGTGCTGGCGTCCCGTCCCGCGTGCGCTGCACGAGCTTTGTCGCAAAACCCTTGCGGGCGGCGGTGAGGGTCTGGGCAGCCTCCGCGGTTCCCCCAGCCTGATCACATGCGGTGAGCGTTGCCGGCATCAAGGCGATAGTCAGCGCAGTGAGCAGCTTGATGTGGCGCATTCTGGCCCTCCCCCCGTCTTCACGGAAAAAACTTCAGGCAAAGAGATCGACCACCTCGGCGCCCTGCCCTTCAGCCGCCAGGAGCAATGTCCTGTGGCACATAGCCGGATCCCGCTCGAAGCATAGCAGGGCACTCGGCTTCTCGGCCGCGAGTTCGAGCATCTGCGCGGCCTGGGCCTGTGCTTCGGGCAGATGAAGCTGGTCGGTATAGACCGCCTCGAGCGTCGCGCGGTCGCCCCGTTTCGCGGCATCGCGGCCCGGCTTGGGCGTGCCGAGCGCCTTCAGATGGACATAGCCGATCCCGGCCTCGGCCAGCGAGGCGGCAAGCGTTGATTTGGAGAAACCCGGCCGCCGCGACAGCGGCAGCGCGCGGACGTCGATCACCCGCTCGACCCCGGCCGCGGTGAGGGCGGCGAGGAAGTCGGCCATGGTCGCGCCTTCATAGCCGATGGTGAAGATCTTCATTGCGCTTCCTTGCTTCCAGCGTGCGGACGACGCCATAGGCGATCAACGCCTGGCCGGCGAAATAGAGCGGCCAGATCAGCAGCGCCGGGATGATCGATCCGCCTTTCGGCGCCTGATGGGCGAAGATCAGCATATCCGAAGCGACGAACAGCAGCGCCCCGGCAGCGACCGTCGCACGCGGGAAACGGCTCGCCCAGGCGGCGCCCGCCATCCCGCCAAGGCCGATCGCATATGGCAGCACGATCGGATCGCGCGTGATGACAAAGGCTTCCGCCGCGACCAGCACGGCAATGGCGGCGCCCGTCATCATGGCGCCGCTCTTTCTTTGCCGGTTGGAGAAATAGAGGAAAATCGCCAGGACATGCCCGATCAGGAAGGCGCTCGCCCCGGCGACCAACCCGAACGCGTCGATCAGCACATCACCGGCCGCGCCGAATGCGAGCACTCCGGCCAGCAACCAGCCATTGCGTTCGCGCGCGGCGAGTGCGGCCCAGAGAGCGAGCAGCGCCACTCCCGCGCCTTTCCAGGCCAGAATCAGCGCCGCCGGAAGCGCGGCATGGCTGGCGGGCCAGAAACCGAACCCGACGATCAACGCGGCCACGAAGAGCGGTATGCGCGGCAGCCACGGGATCGAACGCTCGGTCATCGAAAGCTTATCGACCCGCATCGCAATCGGCGCAATCCTTCACCGCAGTTGACAGCGAAGGTGTTTTCACATATTTCTGTCTTTACAGAAATGGAGAGCCGATGAGCATCACCGATCATCCCGACGTCAAGGCCTTCATCCTCCATTGGGGCGAGATGGGCACGCAATGGGGCGTCAACCGGTCGGTCGCGCAGGTCCATGCCCTGCTCTATCTTTCCGACCGGCCGATCGATGCCGAGGCGATCGTCGAGGCTTTGGGGCTGGCGCGTTCGAACGTCTCGACCGCGCTCAAGGAATTGCAGGGCTATGGCATCGTCCGCCGCGTCCATGTCGAGGGCGACCGGCGCGATCATTTCGTGGCGGAAACCGATCTGTGGGAGATGCTGATGCGCATCACCGCCGAACGCAAACGCCGTGAGATCGACCCCACCCTCGCGCTTCTCGCCGAGCTTTCCGAGCGATTGAAGAGCGACAAGGCCGCGCCGGTGCATGTCCGCGAGCGCGTAACGCGGATGCACGAGTTCATCGCGACGCTCGGCGGCTGGTATGATCAGGTTCGCACCCTGCCCAAGCCCACGCTCGTCACGTTAATGAAGCTCGGCAGCAAGGTCGCCCGCTTCATTCCTGGGAGCAAGGCGAAAGCCGACCAGGGCTGATCGCCAAAGGATCGATGCCCCCACTCTGAAGTCCGCCAACGCACGTCACGTAATTTCTCTAATTCCAGTAAGTTCAGTTTCAAAAGGATAGGAACATGGTCGAAACCGCTTACATCCTCTACCTCGCCATCACGCTGGCGATCACCATCTGGGTCGCGAGAACGCTGTCGAAGAACGGCGTGGTTTTCCTGATCCAGTGCTTCGGCCAGAACGAGACGCTGGCGCGCTCGACCAATCATTTGCTCGTGGTCGGCTTTTACCTCGTCAATATCGGCTTCATCTCGCTGACGCTCAGCCTCGGCAACGAGCCGACCACGGTGACCGGCGCAATCCGCTTTCTGAGTGGTAAGGTCGGGCTCGCGGTGATCGTGCTTGGCGCGATGCACTTCTTCAACATGGGCGCGATCGCGCAGTTCGGCCGCAAGGTGAATGGCTGGCTCGACGATCGCGGTCTACGGACTGGCATCGCCGTATAAATGGCGCGGGAGGAGCGGGCCATGGCACGGGCAACCATTCGCTTCGGTGGTGTCCTGGCAGCGACGCTGGCGGCCGGCCCGCTCTTCGTCCTGGGTGCTGCGATCAGCGTGCTGATCGGCAATCCCGCGGCCGCAATACCAATCGATATCGACGTCGCTGGGGCCAGCATCGGCATGATGGTGGTGGGGCTACCCGTCTCACTCATCGCCGTGTCGGTCTTCGGCAGCATTATCGCCTTTCCGCCCAACGCGGTTGGCGCGGCGGCGATGACCTGGCTGAGTGACCGCAACGCCGGCGCGCGGCTTCCGGTCTTCTGGGCGCTGGCAGGTGCCACGGCCTTTGCGGCCCCGATCGCGGCATTGAATGTCGATTTGGCAGAAACATCGCCCGATAGCCTCGTGCCATTCGTCTTCACCGGCGCCTGTTGTGCACTGATCTGCAGGCGGCGGCTCGCGAAGGAGGATTTTGCGTGAGTACGGAAAGCGCAGTGCCGGTATTCTACGGCCTTCTCGTCCTGGTTTTGACTGCGCTCTGGCCAATGGTGCTGCGGAGCCGAGTCAGCCTCGTCAACGTTGGTGCGGCTTCGATGCTGGCGGGGCCGATATTCGCCACCTGCGTCGCGCTTCCGATCCTGCTGGCCATCCTGCCGCATGGACCAGGCTTCGACTCGTTCGACGCGAGCATGTTCCTTCTCGTGGTGGCGGCCGTGATCGTCGTCGGCGCGGTTATTGCGCTGCCCGCTAACCTGATAGGCAGCGCAGTCATGATCCGAATCGGCGATCATATTCCCTGGGCGAGGGAGCGCGCCGCATGGGCATTAATCGGCAGCGTAGCCGCTTCCACTCCCTCTGTCGTCGGCGGCCTCCTGGAGGGCGACGATATCGGGCTCCTGTTTGCGTTTGCCATTACCGGCGCGTGCTGCGCGCTGATCTGTCGCCGTGGCATTTTCCGTCCTGATCCCGTGGAGATTCCGTGAAGCCGTGCCCGGCCTATCGGAATCGCCGCGACGCGATGATAGCGCCTCTACATGCCCAGGATCAGGTCGCTCCCCGCCGCGATAGGTATCAGCTCGCTGATCGCGGGGCCCGTGACCCTGTTGACGATCGCCGCAGCGGCAATCGCGATCGAGCCAACACCATTCCTGTCGGTTACGGCGAGGGACATAATAGTTGCCGGTTTCCTTTTCGCGGCATCCGTCCCGCTCGGCGCGCTCGTCGCTCTCCTGCCCCTCTCTTTGGGAGCGGCAGCGATGTATCGGCTCGGCCGCTACGCCCCCGAGACGCGATCGCCCTTCGTCTGGGTCGGCGTCGGTGCCGTGCTCGGTTTCCTGATCGGATTTGTCCTGACCGCGGTTTTCCTTAGCATCGAAGCGCCGAACAGCGCGGCCGCACCGCAGCTATGGCTCGGCATACCGCCCGCCACTGCCTGCGCGTTGCTCTGCCGGTTGATATTGGTCTGGAAAGAGGACGGCTGAGCCAAGCCTTTGCTCCTATCGCCCGACGTCGCTATCTGCCCGCTTATGAATCATGACATCCACATCATCGGCGGCGGCCTCGCCGGGTCCGAAGCCGCGTGGCAGCTTGCCGAGGCCGGTTTCCGCGTGAAGCTTTCCGAAATGCGTGGTTCCGGCGAGATGACGCCGGCGCACCAGACAGATGGCCTTGCCGAGCTGGTCTGCTCGAACAGCTTTCGCTCGGACGATGCGACGAACAACGCGGTCGGGCTGCTCCATGCCGAGATGCGCGCGCTCGGCTCGCTGATCCTGCGGGAGGGCGATATCCACAAAGTGCCGGCTGGCTCGGCGCTCGCGGTCGATCGCGATGGCTTTTCGGCGGGCGTCACCGCCGCGCTCGGTGCGCATCCCAATGTCACTATCGTCCGGGAGCGGGTCGATGCCCTGCCCGGGGACGGCCCCGCCATCATCGCGACCGGCCCACTCACTGCCGCCGGTCTCGCCGCGAGCATTGGTGCCGCCACGGGGGCTGAGTCCCTCGCCTTTTTCGACGCGATCGCGCCAATCGTCCATTTCGAGTCGATCGATATGAAGACGGCTTGGTTTCAGTCGCGCTGGAACAAGGGTGATGGCAAGGATTACATCAACTGCGCGCTCGACAAGGAGCAATATCTCGCCTTCCACGCCGGGCTGATCGCGGGCGAGAAGACCGAGTTCAAGGAATGGGAGAAGGACACCCCCTATTTCGAGGGGTGCATGCCGATCGAAGTCGCGGCCGAGCGCGGGCTCGATACGCTCCGCTTCGGGCCGATGAAGCCGGTTGGCCTCGACGATCCGCGTACCGGACGCTGGCCCCATGCGGTGGTCCAACTCCGCCAGGATAACGCGCAAGGGACGCTCTGGAACATCGTCGGCTTCCAGACCAAGCTGAAGCATGCCGAGCAGGTCCGCCTGTTCCGTACCATTCCGGGGCTGGAGAATGCCGAGTTCGCACGGCTTGGCGGCCTGCACCGCAACACCTTCATCCGCTCGCCCGAATTGCTCGACACGACATTGCGGCTGAAGAGCCGGCCCAATATCCGCTTCGCCGGGCAGATCACCGGTTGCGAGGGCTATGTCGAAAGCGCGGCGATCGGGCTGTTGGCGGGCCGCTTCGCCGCGGCCGAGCTGGCGGGCCGGACGCTGACCCCGCCGCCGGTGGAAACCGCGCTGGGCGCCCTGCTCCACCATATCACCGGCGCCGCGGTCGCTGAGACCTATCAGCCGATGAACGTCAATTTCGGGCTGATGCCGCCGATCCCGGGTCGCACCAAAAAGGCCGACCGCAAGAAAATGTACACAGACCGGGCCCGAGCCGCGCTCGAGGGATGGATGGCGGCCTGAGCGGCCCCCCCCTCGCCGCTCTCCTGCGAAAGCGACGAGAGGGGACATCATCTTCAATCGTGCTCGATCGCCGCCTCGTGCGCGCGCTGGAGAATGTTGAGCGGAATATGCGGGTCGATCCATTGGATCGGAACCGTAATTGCCGCCTTCTTGCGCAGCGTGCCGACCGTGACGTGCGGCCATGACAGGCCGTTGAAATCCAGCATCACGGTCTGGCTATATTGCAGTTGCAGGAAATTGGGCGTGCCCTTCACCGTTTCGATCCAGAAGGTCGAGAAGACGGTGGTGGAATTCGCGTTCGGCCCACCGGCACCGCCCTTCAGGAAGGACGTGTTGGCAGTCCCGCCGCCCGTGAGCGGTGCGACGGCATGGGTCGTCACATCGAGTATTGTGGTGCTCAGGATCGTCTGTCCGGCAAGCGCGGCGACGAGCACCGAATTGGGATTGTTGACCATCGGCTGCGTAATTCCGACGATATCCGCGGGCGGCGAGCGGAATTGGGTAGGCTGGCTGAGATTGGCCTCGGGGAAGTTGAACGGCGCGCCTGGATTGCCGATCGGGAAGGGCTTGATGTTGTTGGCCGGGATCACCGGCGGCCCCGCTATATGCGATGATTTGCCCTGCGCCAGGATCGTCGTGCCGTGGGGAATGGAGCCCATGCGCACGACCGTCGGATCCTCGGCCGGATTGGTCGTCTTGGGCACCACCGCCCAGATGCCGGGTTCGATATGCAGGCCTGCGCCGACATTCTTGTCCTTGATCTGCTGCAGATAGGTCAGGCCGAACATGTTGATGTCGGCCTGAAGCAGCCCGCGATTGGGAATGGGCCCGCTGATGGCGGTGAACTCGAGCGTCTCCTGGGTCAGATTCAATTCGAGGAAACGATCCTGCCCGGGCTGATGGAAGGGCCGCCAGATCGTGTTGAAGCCTGAGCCGGTCCAGGTTCCGGGGAGCGATGCGAGTGGGCCAAGCGGATTGAGGATGCCGGGAAAAGGCAAATGCACGGGATTGAGGATTTCCGGCAGGGGCCGGAAAGAGAAATCGGGCTTGAGATCCATGATGTCGTACCTTTCATGCGTGACCGCGCTAGGCCGGTCGCCTTGCGCGAGACGGTTCGACACCCGCCGCAGGACCTGCGACGGGCATGTGTCGATTGACGATGCGACCTGAGGCTTCGCCGTGCTCCCAACGGCCCGCTTTCAATGCATATAATATGCAAGGGCTCGTGCACGGTCAAACAAGACAGCCAGCGTCAAACGCATGTTATAGCGGTCTAAATATCATTGGCACGAATATGGCTCTAATTGCCGGAATATTTAACACAGCTTAAATCAATATCGGAGTGTCGCTTATCTACAATTAAGCCCTCGATAGAGACGATGACTAGCTATCGTCGTCGCCCTGCGGCGCCGCAGCCGGCTTTGGACATCCGATCCGCACCTTGCGCTTCACGGCGGTCGTCGCGAACTCGGCGGCGTTCATCCCGCCGGATTTATCCTTGTCGGCGGCTGCGAATTTGGTCTCGGCTTTCACCGCCCATTCGTCGAATGACAGCACGCCGTCGTGATTCACGTCGAGCTTCGCATAGGCCTTCCTGCGCTGGGCGAGATATTCCTCCCGCGTCACGGCACCGTTGCGATCCTTGTCGTACCGGTCGAAGCGCTTCTGCTCGCGGGTGCGGTCGCTCGCTGCCGGCACATCGTCAGGCAGTGCCGCCTGCTGCGCCGCCGGACCCGCCACCTGGGCGGGGCGCGCCGCAAGTGGCGGTGGTGCGCTCGCATGGCCCTTGAAGATGATGATTCCCGCCAAAACCAGCAGCAAAGCCGAAACTCCGCCCGCGACATAACGCCACATTCCGCGTCCCCTTTCCTGTCGAAGAGCAGACGCTAACGCCTTTTGCCGGCGCTACAAAATCTATCGTCCCCAAAGTCGATGGAATAGCAGCCGACCGACGCGGCGGGGCGCGCCGATCGGCAGGGGCTGATCAAGCGGCACGGCGCGATTCATCCGGGCGAGCTGGGCAAGCGCTCCGAGGGGACGCGCGGCCCGGCTCCAGCGCACGCGCCCCGCCTCGGCCAGCGGCACGGCTGCGAGGTGGAGCGCGCGCTCGGCAGTCGATACGTCAGTCAGGTGCCGCGCTAGATCGACGAGCGCCCAGCCCTTGCCCGCCGGTACCACCGGATCCGTATCGCGCGCGCCGAGTATTTCGCCCGCCATGGCGAACAGGGCGCCACCGCGCGTATCGGCATGCCGGCCGATCGCGGCATCATCCAGGGCCTCGGCGTCGAGAAGCTCCTCCCAGCCATCGATCATCCCGGCAAGCCGCGCGCCGGAAATGCTCTGCGGCACGACATGGCGGGCCAGCGCCTGCAGGGCCGGCTCGGCGGGCGGCGCAGTGACATCGAGCCGGGTCAGCGCCTCATGCCACCAGGTCAGCCGCATCTGCCCGACCATCGGCTCGCGCGTCGTGCGCAGTATCCCGGCGAGCGCGGAATCCAGCGCGAACAGCGCAAGCAGGCCCGGGCGCGCGCCAAGCGACGCATAGCTCAGCGCGAGGCCAAATTCTGGATCCCGCGCCGGCGCCCGGCCGCTCAGACCGTCATCAAGTCCGATTATCTTCGCTTCCGTCATATTAACCAAGTTGCTTGAAGGGGAGTTATCCCTTTGCACCCCATAGGCCGATAGCTGGGGATTTTATCGATCGGGGCGGGGCAGCAAATGTCGGACAAGAAGCCGGGGATTATCGTGTGTCCGCGCGGACTCATGAGCAGACCGCCGCACGACGTGCGCGGCAATGCGCGAATCGATGGCGGCACCAGCATCGGCCGGATGTACATCGCCAGGACGCGACTGCAACATGTCTGCGACACGGGCGCGTCAGCCGAGCGCAAGAGAGATCGCGATGCGAGCCAAAGCCTGGTCGGCCCAGGCGCGCGACCTGCCGCCTACCGCCCGGCATTACTGCCGGTTTACCAATTTTGAACACCGATCACGGAGAATTAGGCTCAAGGAGGCGTCGCTTGGCGATTTTGCGCAGCACCATTTTTGCACCGAGAGGGAAGCGCCGATTCCGCACGAGCCTGTGGAGGAACCGTGAGGGCACGGCCGCATTGGAATTCGCCATAGTCGGACCGGCGTTCATCGCGCTGCTGCTCGCCATCTTGTACACGATGCTCATCTACTTGGCGCAACAGATGTTGGAGACGACGGCCCAGAGCGCCGGGCGCCTGCTGCTGGTCGGTTCGGCTCAAACAATGGCGACGGGCGGCCACAATGCCCTGACAGCGGCCGACTTCAAGAACGCGATCTGCTATGGCATTACCGGCACGGATGCCAGTGGCAACCCCGTCACTATTCCCAAGATGCTGCCGGCGATGCTCGAATGCTCTAAGCTCACGGTCAATCTCACGACCGCAACCACCTATAATGTAGCCAGCACGGCTTCGCCGACATTCACCTATGACAGCAGTGGCAACCTGACCACAACGGGCTCGTTCAATTATCAGACAAATGGCAGCGGCAAAAGCCACATCCTCATCCTGCAGCTGATTTACTTGTGGCCGACAGGAAGGGGCCCGCTGGGTCTGAACACGATAGATGAGCCTAATGGCAAACACAAAATCGTAGCAACGTCCGTATTCACGACGGAGGACTATGCATGCAGCGCATCGCAAACCTCATGCTGAAGCGCCTCGTCCAAGATACTCGCGGAGGGGTGATCGTAGAATTCGCCTACTGCCTGCCGGTGCTTTTGCTCCTGTACACAGGCGGAGTCGGCTTGTCGGACATGATCTCCTGCAGTCGCAAGCTCACCACCGCGACCCGTTCGCTGGGTGACCTTGTCAGCCGGACCATGTCCCCCACGATCATCTACAACGACCCGACCACCGCCGACCCGAAATCGTACCTCAGCGCCAGTGCGATCGTCCTGACTCCGTACAAGCTGAATAACGCGACCCAACAGATTTCCCTCCTCAGGGTCTGCGACGCGACGCATGCCTATGTCGTCTGGGCCAAGGCCCAGACGCAGAATGCCAATGGCAGCGTGGTTACCGCGACCACGCCGGACCAGACACCAGGCACGCTCCCGACGACGGGGACTCAGCCGGCCAGCAGCATCGTTTCCATCCCGAGCGACATGGTCACCGCGCCGATGATACCGGTCTCGCCCGACGGTTCGAATGTGTGCGGAAACCTCGCTACGGGTACCAGCACGAAGATCCAGGCCGGTACGGCCGGGGGTTGGCTGTACAGAAGCAAGATCACTTACAACTACACGCCATTTGTCAGCTTTGTCCCGATCACGACCACGGCAATGACCCATACCATGTACATGGTTCCGCGGCTTTTCTAGGTGCTCAGACGATGAAGAAACTTCTCTCTTTCCGGTCTTTGTCCGCATTGGCCAGGCTCATTGCCCGGCTGAAAGCCGATCGGAGAGGCGGTGTCATGATGTTGACCGGGCTTGCGATCATTCCGCTGACCTTCGCAGTCGGCTTCGGCGTCGATTACGCGCGCGCCATGAGGCTCCAGACCCACTTGAATGCCGCTGCCGACGCCGCCGCGCTCATGGCCGTCTCGCCCGCGATGATCCTTAAGGACGACCCTACAGCGAGGGACGCGGCGCTCGCAATGTTCGACGCTAGCGCGGCCACGCAGACCGCGTACCAGAATATGCAGCGGACAGCCTCGATTACGCCAGGTACTACCGGGAGCACTGCTCTGGGCTACCTTCGGAAGGCTACCGTCACCTATACGGCCCAGTCGACCAACCTGTTTGGCGGTCTTCTCGGAGCCCCCACCCTGACAGTGCACGGAACGTCCACGGCAAGCGCCGCGCAACCGCCCAATGTCGACTTCTACCTCGCGATGGACAATTCGCCGTCAATGCTGCTGCCCGCGACGTCGGATGGAGTCAGCAAGATCATCAACGCGACTAAAGAGCCGACCTATAAGCCGAACGGCTGCGCCTTTGCGTGTCATATGCAGATGCCGCATCCTGGCCCCGAGTCGATCTACATCAGAGATACGACAGGTCGCCATATATTGTTGTCGATTGACTATTACACTTCCAACGCAACAAACCAAAATGTCTGGTATCGGTGGGATTCAGTGGCCAACGCGGTCTATGACAGCGCGGGCAACCCAATGAACACGAGTTCGTCGGTCGTCTCGCCAACGACCAGAACAAACAGCGGAAGCGGATGCACCGGGCAGTATGTCGACAAGACCACGACCACTACCACGGTGACGACCTATACGGTCACCGACAACACCTCGGGTCCGGCCACGATCAACAAGAAGGTGGTTGTGACGCCGATTAACCATTTTGTGTTCACAAATATGTGCAGCGGCGCGACGAGCATCAACAATACCACGGGAACCGTCACCACGACGAATTCGACCTATGACACCGGATACTGGGCTGACGGGTACTGGCTCACGCACAATTATGGGCAGATTTACGGCAGCCCTGCAAACCTTGTCCTGCGCAAGGACGAGGTCGTCTCGGCCGCAACGCAGCTGATCCCGTTCGCTGCCAATCAGGCTACTCAATACAGTGTCGTCTACCGGGCGCAGATGTTTTCTTTCGACTGGACGCGATCCGGCAACTCATCGCCCGTCAGGACGCTTAATAGCCTGGCAGACGTCACTACATACGGCAGCAACTTTTCGGCAGCCTCCTTGTTCCCGGCAGACGATTATTGGTGGAAGAATGGGAAGCCCACCAGCGCCACCGACATCGACGACAAGGCCACCGATGTAGGCAACATGCTCACGACGATGAACGCCACCATCCCCACTGCGGGAACGGGTGGTCCGGGAGCGACACCGCAAAAGATATTGTTCATCATCACCGACGGCATGCTGGACCAGCCGACCAGCAGCGGCGGCCGCTATTTCGGGCCGATGGGGCCTCCCGAACTGACAACATGCACTGCCATCAAGGCCAAGGGCATCAAGATTGCCGTCCTCTATACGCAATATCTGCCGGAGTCGCTCGCCGGCGACAGCTGGTCGCAGACGAACATCGCCCCGTTCCTGCCTCCTCCTCCCTCGCCATATTCGGCAACCAATGCGGGGAGCAGCGATCAGGTCCTCGCCAAGCTGCAGAGCTGTGCATCACCCGGCAGCGACGGTTCGCCGCTGGTGCAGACCGTGACGACCAATGACAACATCACCACTGCTCTTCAGCAGCTGTTCTCCACGGCCCTGCAATCGGCCCGACTGGTTCAATAATAACTGGAAGCTATTGTGCTGGAGTGGGCTGCGTTTCGATGGAAACGCAGCCCGCTCTAGTGTCCTGAACCAGAAGTTCCTTCGACCCGATTTCTAATCCGTCATGCCGGACTTGTCCCAGCATCCATGTTTCCGCAGGATGGGCAGGCGTTTCGTATGCGGAACAATGGCCCCCGGAACAAGGTCGGGGTGACGGCGGATAGTTGAACGACCTTCTGATTCACGATACTAGATTCTTTGTGGTCGCACATTTATTTGCGAATAGTCGGATTCCACCTATTCGCAGCGCTCTCTGGACGAGCGCTACTCGCGTCGCATGATATTGCTGTAAATATAGACGAGATACGGAGGCGGGTGACTGACCTCGCCTCCGTCACAGGCAGCACTACCGGTACGTCACCTTCTTCACAGCGGCGACAATCTTCTCGGCGCTGACGAGTGCGAGCTTTTCGAGATTGGCCGCATAAGGCATCGGCACATCCTCGTTGTTGACCCGCAGCACGGGCGCATCGAGATCGTCAAAGCCTTCCTCCATCGCGATCGCGACGATCTCGGAACTGATAGAGCAGCTCGGCCAGCCTTCCTCGACCACGACCATGCGATTGGTCTTCTTCAGGCTCTCGAGCACGGTCGCCTTGTCGAGCGGACGCAGCGTGCGCAGATCGACCACCTCGGCTTCGATCCCCTGCCCCGCCAGCCCCTCCGCGGCCTCGAGCGCAAGCCCGACTCCGATCGAGTAGCTGACAATCGTCACATGCTTGCCTTCGCGCATGATCCGCGCCTTGCCGATCGGCAGGACATAATCGTCGAGCACCGGCACTTCGAAGGTCCGCCCGTAGAGCAGCTCATTCTCGAGAAACACGACCGGATCGTCAGTGCGGATTGCAGCCTTGAGCAGGCCCTTTGCATCAGCCGCGTCGTAAGGCGCGATCACGATCAGCCCGGGAACGCTCGCATACCAGGGGCCATAATTCTGGCTGTGCTGCGCACCGACCCGGCTCGCCGCCCCGTTGGGGCCGCGAAACACGATCGGGCAGCGCATCTGGCCGCCCGACATGTAATTGGTCTTGGCCGCTGAATTGATGATGTGGTCGATGGCCTGCATCGCGAAGTTGAAAGTCATGAACTCGACGATCGGACGAAGCCCGCCCATCGCCGCGCCCGTGCCGACCCCGGCAAAACCATATTCAGTGATCGGCGTGTCGATAACGCGCTTGTCGCCGAACTCGTCGAGCAGGCCCTGAGTCACCTTGTAGGCGCCCTGATATTGCGCGACTTCCTCGCCCATCACGAAGACGCGGTCGTCCTTGCGCATCTCCTCGGCCATCGCGTCGCGCAGCGCCTCGCGCAGCGTGATCTTGACCATCTCGGTGCCGGCCGGGATCGCGGGATCCTTGACCTCGGCGTCGCGCTTCGCGGCTTCGTACATCTGGCGCGCGCCGGTCTCGACCTGATGCGGCTCGGGCGTGGGTTCAGTCTTTTGTTCAGCCGGGAGCTCGACTGCAGCTTCCGTCTTCGCCGGTGCTGGCGCCGCCGGAGCCGCTGCTTCCTCGCCCTCGGCATTCAGCGTCGCGATGACGGTGCCGACCTTCACGCCGTCAGTGCCCTCGGCGACCAGGATCTTGCCGATCGTGCCTTCGTCCACCGCTTCGAATTCCATCGTCGCCTTGTCGGTCTCGATTTCGGCCATGATGTCGCCGGACTTGACGGTGTCGCCTTCCTTGACGAGCCATTTGGCCAGCGTCCCCTCTTCCATCGTCGGGGAAAGCGCCGGCATCTTGATCTCGATCGCCATCAATAGGACTCCACCAGCACGTCGGTATAGAGCTCGGCTGGCTCCGGCTCGGGCGTCTGCTCGGCGAAATCGGCTGCTTCGTTCACGATCTTCCTGATCTCCTGATCGACCTTCTTGAACTCGTCCTCCTTCACGCCCTGCTCCTCGAGCAGTTTCCTGACGTGATCGATCGGATCGGACTTGTCGCGGACTGACTGGACTTCCTCCCGGCTGCGATATTTCGCCGGATCGGACATGGAATGGCCACGATAGCGATAGGTCTTCATCTCGAGGATGATCGGCC
>Ga0105245_10001294_pt1 | contig 22567 bp, 44 predicted proteins | sample KBSM54metaG_FD_81523 | JGI IMG/M metagenome (GOLD analysis project Ga0105245, IMG submission 81523) | Miscanthus rhizosphere microbial communities from Kellogg Biological Station, Michigan, USA - KBS M5-4 metaG | ecosystem: Host-associated > Plants > Roots > Rhizosphere > Soil | place...
CTTGACATGCCCCCAGCCGGTCTATACACTGATGTAACCAACACCACCCCCCACCGAGAGGTAGACCATGAACAAGAGACTCGCGACCTACGGCATGATCTTCGTGATCAGCACCGGCATCCTGGCTGGCTGCTCGTCGGCAGCCGACACGACCAGCAAGAATCTGTCCGCCGCCGCGGACAACTTCGAGATCGAACGCAAGATCGTGTTTGTCAACGGCATCACCGACAAGGCGGTCCTGACGATCGAGGGCAAGTGCTCGATCAACGACTCCGGCACGCAGTTGGAGGTCACCTGCAAGACCGGGGCCAATCCCGACACTTTTAAAAAGCACTTCCTTGGGCGGTCGGACAACATGACCTACTTCGCGGAGCAGATCGACGCGGTCGAGGCTGACCCGTTCCACTACCGCGTGGTGATTCGGCCCGAGACCCTGGTTCCGGACTTCGATCTCCAGACTTCCGGCGGCTGACCGGCCGTGACCCGCTTCGAGTGCGACAGCGGTGCCAGCTATGGCGTCGGGCCGGGTACGACGTTCACCCTGGACGGTCGCGACATCCGCGCCGCGGCGGTGGTGCTCATCATTGGTCCCACTGGACGGTACCGCTGGGCCAACCCCAGTCGGGTCGGGGTGAGTGCGTTCCAGACGGCCGACTACCTGGAGCAGATCGCCCGGCACATCCATACCGATGCCAAGTGCATCATCGAACACGCAGGGAAGGTGCAGATGAACCGGGAGCTGGACGAGCACCTGGCGGCGAGTGATCGCCGCGGCAGGATGTATTGGATCGGCCTGGGGATCCTGGTCGCCGTCTACATGACGGCGATCTGGATGTCGGACTGGAGCATCGGCGTGACCATCACCGGCGCCATTGTGTGCTCGCTGATTGTCCTGCTGGCCTACCGGTCCCGCCGGTGGGATCACCTGGAAACCGACCGACTGATTGACGGGGCCGCCAAGCGCGACCTGGGAGGTACGGATGTCTGACGAAACCTGCCGGTGCGGCCACCTGAGACGGTCCCATGCGGGTGATAGCGGCGCTGAATACGGCTCATGCTCGGCCATCGTTCCACGCGGCCCCGCCGTCAACGGGTTGGATTATGGCCAGCCTTGCAACTGTTATCAATTCGAGCTGGCCTACCTGACTGGAGATGTTTCGACAATGTCTGATGGACTCTTTCCTGTAGGGGTCGCGTATTTGGGTGACCCGTTGTTTCCGGGTATGGATCGCCCCGCACCTCCAGAACTGGTTGCCGAACTCACGCCGTCTGAGCGTGTACTCCGAGTTGAGCGACTGATCGAGCAAGCGAAGGAAATATATCGCGAGGGAGTCCAGATCCATCTCCGCGGCCGACAGGTCGCGACGACCTGCATCCTCCTATCTGGCGGCGACGACTCGACGGCTATCGCTCATCTATTTCGACACATGGCAAGCCATGTCATCCATGTCAATACAGGCACGGGTATTCCTGAGACAACGGAGTACGTGCGTGCACTCACGACAGGTTGGGGACTGCCTTTGTTGGAGGTCCGGCCGCCGGATAGTTACGAGGATCTCGTGCTGGGGCGAGTCAAGACTCGCGCCGGTGAGGACGTGTGGTCCGGCGGGTTTCCTGGACCCGGATCACACGGGGTAATGTACCAGCGCCTGAAAGAGCGAGCCCTGGACCTGGCCAGGCACGAGCTTGGAATTGCGAACTCACGCAAGCAGGCAGGCGTATGGATCGCTGGGCGCCGCCGAGAGGAGTCGAAACGCCGATCTGACATCCCTTTGCATGAGGCTGACGGCTCGGTCATCTGGGTCTCGCCCGTCGCTAACTGGACGAAACTCGATCTCAACACATATCGATCCATGAACCCGGACATTCCCCGCAATCCCGTGGCCGCTCAACTGCACATGTCCGGCGAATGTCTGTGCGGTGCGTACGCGCACCCCGGCGAGCTGGATGAGATCGGATTCTTCTACCCGGATACCCGTGACCGAATCGTGGCATTGCAGCGGGAAGTTGCTGCAGCCGGATGGGTGGAGCCGCATTGCCGGTGGGGTCACGGGCAAGGCGGGAAGGTAGCTAAGCCCGGCCGGTTGTGTTCATCCTGCGATTTTCGATTCGAGACGGCGGCCGAATCAGCATGAGTGACATCACCGACGTGGTAAAAGCTCTCACCGAGCTGGCGGCGGCATTGCGTAGCGCCGCCAGGAATGCGACGACCGCGGCGCCGCCCGAAGATGACCGTTACTACGATGGCAAGGCCACGGCCTATCACGATGCCGCGGGCATGGTTGACGCCGTGATGATCGGCCCGGCGATTCAGGGCGCACTCGATGAGTTGGACCGCAAGGAATACCGAGAGGCATTGAGGGGCGAGCGATGATCGTCATCGGCAACACCCGCTGGCAGCAGTGCTCGCACGGCAACTGGCCGACGCTGGATCGGGACGAGCTGCGCGCGTATGTCATCACGCAGGTCGACCGGCACGGCTACGGCTGGTCCGGTATGGCCGACCTGCTCAACCGTGAGCGCGTGCCCACCCTGAACGGCGGCGAGGAGTGGCGGGCGTCGTCCGTCCGTTCGCTGTACCACACCCCTCCCCGGCCGAGGATAGGCAGCCACGCATGACAGAACCGAACGTGAGTTACGGCGACCAGCGGGTGGCCATGGCTGGCGAGATCCTTTGCACCGAAGTGGGTTCCACTGTGCATGGCATTGCCACCGGCAGTGATGACCTTGACCTTATGGCAATTTATATAGAGCCGCGTGAGTGGGTGTACGGCGTCATCCCGGAAACCAACGACCCGAACGCCAATCCGGGCATGCCGCATTTCATCTCGCGCACCAAACCGGAGGGTCAAAGATCAGGGCCGGGCGACGTCGATATGGTCGCATACTCGTTACGCAAGTTCCTGCGCCTGGCAATCAAGGGCCACCCGACTGTCCTGCTCCCGTTGTTCGCACCGGAGGACAAGGTGCTGCGGGCGCACCGGCTGGGCCGCGAGCTGCGTGAGATGCGCACCGCGTTCCTGTCGCAGGATGCGGTCGAGCGGTTCCTGGGGTACATGCGCGAGCAACACCTGCGGATGATGGGCGGCGGCAAGCAGAACCGGGTTCCTAACCGGCCCGAGTTGATCGAGAAGTATGGATTCGACGTAAAGTTCGCGGCGCATGCACTGCGCCTGGCGATGCAGGGGTGGGAGGTGGCCAGTACTGGGTACTTGTCCTTGCCGATGCAGAACGATGACCGGCAGGTGGTGCTCTCGGTCAAACGCGGCGAGATTTCACGGGACGCGGTGTCGGCCATGATCGCCGCTCTGGAGCTGCGCATCCTGGAGCTGCTCGCGGCTGGCAAGTGCCAGCTCCCGGTGCACCCATACCTGCCGGTGATCAACAAGTGGTCCATGGAGGCGCATGAAAGCCGCTGGTTCCACGGGCGGCGGTCGTGACGACCACCGGGATCGATGATCCCGAGGTCTGGCCAGCGTGCAGTAAGTGCGGCACGGCATGCGTGTTCTGCCGACGCATGAGCCTGGACAGGGACACCAATACCCTGGGTTATCGATGGGTCTGGGTCCGTGAGTGTGCGCACAAGAGCGCACCGTTCGTGCTGGTCAATGAGAACGGACCTGTCGAAACGGGTTGACACTCTCCCATCGGGCGGCTACACTGATGTAACAACCCCCCAACCGAGAGGACCGACATGGAACCAACCGAACTGAACTTCGAGCACGCGGTGAGCGTGACCGAGATTCCCAACGGCTTCTGGGTCGCCTGCACGTGCGGCTACGAGACCGGCTCGCACGACGAGGCCGAGGCCAACGACCTGGCCGGACTGCATCACGCGGAGACAATCGGATGACCGACGTCAAGGTGACCGTGGTCGAGGTCGACGCCGAGGGATGGGCAGACGCCGACACGATCGGCTATGACGACGCCGCATGTGAGGCCGAGCTGGTGTGTGGCGGTGTCCCGATCGGCGGCTACCTGCGGATCGACAGAGACACCGACATGGACGTCCCTGCCTACCGGAACTACTGGCTGATCAGGATCGACCGGGATGGCCATATGCCCGACATCGTTCGCTCGTGCGAGGACTGTTTCAGTCTGCTGTCCGAGATCGCACCGGCGATCGTCGCATTCAACACCCCACCCGAGAGGACGACAGGTGCGTCAACCGACTGACGAGGAGATTAAGGCGCGCGTCGCCAAGCTCCCGCGGACTATCCGCGATTACATCCAGCGCCTGGAGCAGGATGCGGAAGCCGCCAAGATGCGCGCCGACGAGATGCTCGGGCGTGTCCAGGCCGACCACGCCAGCTCCAAGATATTCATTGAGGCCATGGCGATCGACCAGGAACCGACCCCGATCAACCAGTACGCGCAGATCATGTTCAAGGTCGGCACCGAGCGCCGCGACCGGATCACGGCGCGGGTCGTGACCGATGCCGGGCTCGACTGGGTCGAACTGGCCACCGGCGACGGCGTCATGCTGACCCGGAGCGTCGCGTCGAACGTCGTGCGCGTCCGGCCCGATCCGTACTGGATGGATCGCACCTGGCCAGCGCCGTGAGCAGCCTCGTGGAGCACTGGCCAATGTGCCAACGGTGTGGAACCGTCTGCGTCAAGTACCTGCCCCGTGACGGCGGCGGCATCGTGGCCTGGAGACAGGATTGCCGGTGCCGAAACACGCACTTCGCGCGGGCTCGTGGGTGCAATTCCGCCGAACCGCTGGTGGTCCAGGCGACCGAGAGCCGATGGGAGACGTGGTGGGGTGTTCCGGTGACGTTCCTGCTCATCCTGGCCATCGCGCTTGTCGTGCTCCTGGTCTTTCGGTACCAGGGTCTAGAGTCTCAAGTCCAGGAGGCATGCTCCGAGACCGGAGCCGCCGCCAAGCTCGATCTCTCGTCGTTCGTGCCGCTGTGCTTGCGGGTGAAGTGACCGACCCGTGGCGGCAGGGCGTCGACCATCAGGCAGTGCGCGATGCCGTGCTGTTCTGGTGGGAGCACCGACACGAGCCGCGCGGCGAATACGAGCCCGGCCAGACGGTCGGCTACATGCCACTGGAGATGCGGTCGGAGATCCTGCAACACCTGGCCGGTCGGGTGGGTCGAGTGTTACAGGCCACCGCGGTCGACCAGCGGGTCATTCAGTTCGGCGGCGAGGAGGACGGCACGGCGATCGTCAGGATCGCGGCGACACTGGAGGAACTACTCCCGCTGTAACGCTTTACAGGACGAGGTATCCGGGCTAGGGTTCAACACGTCATCGGGTTGCAGGCAGTCGTTCATCCTTTGGGAGGGGGAGGTCCCTCGGTTCAAGTCCGAGGCGGGCCGAATACATCGGCCCGTAGCTCAGTCGCAGAGCGCCCAAAAGCTCGGCAGCCATTCCCTTATCTGATGACTACAACTGGATAGCTTTAACGGCGGGTTGAAGATGTTCGATCATCCACTGCTAATGGGGAGACTCGGGTTCAAATCCCGGCGGTCCTTCGGTTCCGTAGCTCAGTGGCCTAGAGCACCTAATCGGACGTCAATCCTTATCTGCCGTCTACAACTGAATCTTGATCGCGGGTTGCTGCTGTTCGGTTACCAGGAAAAGACAGGTCTAATAGCCTGTTGACGTGGATTCAAAGCCACGAAACTCGGACAACGAGACCTTACCTGCGATCCCGTCCTTACTCGCGGGTTGCTGTCAGTCGATCATCCCCCTTCACATGAGAAACAATCGGCCGACGTCCACTTATCTGCGAGCTAACTCTTATCCACTTCGGTGGGTTGAAAGGAACATCCGATGGTCGACGCACTGTCCCTCATCACCACGCGCGCCACTCCCCAGACGGAGCAGGCCGACCCCCGCCAGGCGCAGAACAACGCAGGCGGCTATTCCTTCGTCCTGGATGACGAGTCCCGGCTCGACCGCTTCCTGGTCACCGGCGTCGACTCCGGGACGTACTACGTCAACGCCAAGGATCTCGCGGTCGACAACGCCCAGGTCGTCATGCGCCTCGCCAAGAGCGACGGTGAATACCTGGTCCGCCGGGTCGTGGAGATCTCCACCGCAGGTCGCGCACCGAAGCAGAACGCCGGTGTCTTCGCGCTCGCCATGGCATCAGTGCTCGGTAACGATGCGACCCGCAGCGCCGCGTACCGGGCCATCCCCGACGTCTGCCGGACCGGCACCACGCTGTTCATGCTGGCGAAGTACCGCAAGCAGTTCGGCGGGTCGTCCCGCGGCTGGCGGAACGCCGTGGGTCGGTGGTACCTCGGCAAGAACGCCGACGACCTGGCCTACCAGGTGATCAAGTACCGGCAGCGCGAGGGTTGGACTCATCGGGACCTGCTCCGCAAGGTGCGCCCCAACCCGACCGACACGCACGACGCTCGCCTGCGCACGGTGTTGCGCTGGGCAGCCGGGCACGAGGTGGACGTCTCTGGTGTGCCGTTCCTGGAGGGGTACGTCAAGGCCAACGAGCCGGGCGCCAACGTGGCCAAGGCGGTTGCCGACTATGGACTCCCCTGGGAGGCGCTCCCGGACGAGGCCTTGGGTCGCACGGACGTGTGGAATGCCCTGCTCGACCGGCACATGCCGCTGGGTGCGCTGGTTCGCCAGCTCCCGCGGTTGACCAGGCTGGGGTTGCTCCCGCAGATGGGCGGCCGGACCGCTGATGTCGTCGCGCAGATCACCGACGGGGATCGGCTGCGCAAGTCCCGCATTCACCCGATGCGGATCCTGCTGGCCCACAAGACCTACGAGCAGGGTCACTCCGAGCAGGGGTCGTCCACCTGGACGCCGACCCGGCAGGTCATCGACGCACTCGATTCAGCGTTCTACGCTGCCTATGGAAACGTCAAGCCCACCGGCAAGCGGACCCTACTGGCGCTGGACGTGTCCGGCTCCATGGGTATGTTCTCGGTCGGTCCCATTACCTGCCGGGAAGCATCGGCGGCCATCGCGCTGGTCACCGCCAATGTCGAGCCGAACTGTGCAATCGTCGGCTACTCCAACACGCTGGTCGAGTTGGACATCAGCCCGCGACAGCGACTGTCGGATGCGGTGCGGAAGATCTCCAGTCTGCCGTTCCAGTCAACGGACTGCCGCCTGCCGTTCCGGGTCGCGAAGCAGGAGAAGTGGGCACTGGACACGGTCGTTTCGATGACCGACAACGAGACCTGGGCGGGTCCACAGCACATGCACCAGGCACTGGCGGATTACCGGGCCGACTCCGGCATTCCGGCCCGCAGCATTGTGCTGGGAATGACGGCCACCGGGTTCACGGTGAACGATCCGGCGGATCCGCTGGGCATGGACATCGGAGGGTTCGATGGCAGTGTGCCGCAACTGATCTCCGATTTCTCCGCAGGTGTCTGACCCACGTTTACTCGCAGCCCGCGCTCTCAATTCCGAGAGCGCGGGCTTGCTTGTCTCCGCGAAGGAACGTCGCAGTCAGCGGGACAAACTGATCCGCCGGGTCCGCGCCGACAACCCGGCCTACTGGACGTACGAACGGCTGGCCGCCGAGGTCGGCTGCTCCAAGGAACTGATCGCCTACATCATCACCGAGAGGAAACGGGATGGCTGACGAACTCACCCCGGAGCAGCTCGCCCGGCAGGAGGCCGAGGAGACCGGCGTCTGGCCGCGTGGTTCGTTGCCGTATCACCGTCACTTCGCCAGCAGTGCCGTTCATCGCGACGGGCACCCGGAGTGCGATCAGTCGGGCACGCCGCGCCGGGTGTGGGTGTTCGACACCTATGCCCTGGAGGCGCATGAGGCGTTCATTACCGAGCGAACGAGACGAGAATGTCAGGCTTGACATTCCCCCACCACGCGAATACACTGATGTAGTACAGGGTGGTTAAGGATCGGACCCATGCAGGGCCGTAACCTTCCGAGACCATCAGCGTTGGCCCACCCGGTCACCATGCCCGGACGCCGGGTGGGCCGCACCATCATCACACCCCGACGAGAGGAATGACATGGCAACTACAAGCACACGACGCTCAGGCGGCATCGGGATAGCGATGGCGCTGTTCCTGATCTTCCTGGTCCTGAAACTGACCGGCCTCATCGACTGGTCCTGGTGGTGGGTTACCGCGCCGCTGTGGGTGTCATTCCTGGTGGGGTTCATCGGCGGCCTGATCGCCTTCTCCAAACCGCGGAATTACAGATAGATGACAGCCCGCGCCGCGTCAGCCAAGCACTACCGCAAGTGCGGCTGTGGCTGCGATAACAGTGTGCGCACGGCGGCGGCCTGGTACATCCCCGGCCATGCACCGCAGGAGGTTGCCATCGAGGATGCCAGCGGCCAGATCATCAAGGTCACGAACATCGGCGAGGAGCCCGCGGCGTGGGCCAGGATCGGCCAGATCAAAGAGCTGGACGGCACGTTCCTGGAGATCACCATTCATGATCATCCGACATGCGGGAACTTCACCTGGAAGGCGTACCGCAAAGGAATGCGGTTCCAAGTCAAACCGACCTACGCCAAACGTTAACGACAGTTCACCGAGAGGACTGCCATGCCCAAGGTTAAAACGCCACCGGCGCACGACATCGACAACCTGATCTCCACCTGGACCGACCAGCAGGTCCGCTGTCGCTCCGCCGCCACCCATGCTTGGCTGGACGACCGTTGGCAGTACGTCCGAGCCTGGGGGTACTTCCACATCACCACCCCCTGCGCGCGCGGCTGTGGTGTTGTCCGCCACCAGCAGCAGGACGCCGAGGGCTACATCATCGGCAGGCCGTGGCTGAACTACGACGGCGCCGAAGGCTACCTCGCCAGCGGTGGCCGGATTACCCCCAACGAACGCGCGCATGTCCGCAGGGCCGTGCAGGACCGGGTCCAGATGACCACCACCACCCGCGACGAACCGCCGCGGTACAAGGTCGAGTACGCCAAGGTGCAAACCCGGCGCCGTGGCCGGAAGGCAAGCTGATGACTGACCAGGACGACGGGCTCACCAAGGACATGGCCGAGGCTCGGGTCGCCCAGGCCCGCGAGCTGGTCATCAGTCGGGCGCTGGCCGTGCTCAGCGCACGGGTGGACGAGCAACTCGTTGCGGCGGGCCTGCTCCGCAACTCGCGCTTCAATGTCGAGTTCGCCAACGACGACCTGGAATCGGCCATCACGGCCTGCGCCCGCGCGCTGTCCGCGCCGATCCTGCTGGAGGACTGATGCCTGACTACTTCGAGTCCCCTGATGGCCATGGGGAGCCCACGATCTGGGTGCGGAACCCTGGGCGACCGGACCACCCGGTAGCGATCATCCGCAGCCACGATGTGCACACCCACTACTGGCCGGATGTGGTGGCGCGCATGACCGGCACCACCGTGGTCAACGATGAGACAACTACGGCCTCCATTGGCAGGGTCACCGAGTTCCTGCGGCAATGGCAGATAGCGCGCAACAAGGGTGACCTAATCTACGGGGTCCACCACGACATTGATGCGGACATGGCAGACCTCACCGTGACCGATCTAACCGCCATCCTCGCTGCGCTCACGGGCGTGCCACATGACTGACACCGAACATGAAGAAAGCCCGATGGTGTACGTCAACTGGGCGTGCCACATGTGCCCGGAGAAGTTCAACAACGTGTTTGAGATGCGGGATCACTGGCAGCGGGACCACGCCTACAACGTCAGGATCGTCGTCCGATGAAACTTCCACCCGTGACCGTCCGCTGCCCATGCGGCACCGAGATTGACATCCCCATTTCAGCGACCCTGACGTCTGATGACGACCGTCAATACCTCGCGCTCGCCCCTGATTACGCCGACCTATGGGCGCACTCATGGACGCATGACACGACCGTCAACTACGACTTCGGGGTGCCACATGACTGACACCACGCGCCGCTCACTGATCCTGAGCATCTGCCTCACCCTTCTCGGTGCCCTGCTTGTCGCCGTGGCACCTAACGCACTGGCGGTCACCTGCGCCACCCCGTTCACCCCGACCTATCCGGCGGGTTCAACACCGGTCAGCGGCACGCCGGATGCCTGGTCCACCACGGACGGCAATGTCATCGCCGCCGACATCGCCTACACCGCTGGCGGCCCGTACGTAGTGATCGGCGGCAACTTCACCCTCGTTCACAACAAGGCCACCGGGAAGGATGTGTCCGCAAGGAATCTCGCGGTGCTCCGGCTCCGCGACGGGCACGTCATGTGGGGCGCGACGTCGATGACCGGCTACCCGAAGTACATCAAGGTCGAGGGGCCGGTGATCTACGTCGGCGGCAGCTTCACCGAGATCAACGGTGTCGCACGCAAGGCCATCGCCTCGTTCAGCGCCAACACCTACGCGATGCGCCCGTGGGTGCCGACGGTGAACGGCGGCACGATCCGCTCCATCCAGGTCAGTGACGCCGGGGTGGCCTACCTGGCCGGGAACGGCGGCGTTGGGGCCTATCGCACGGACACCGGCGCCCAGGTCTGGTACGCGGTGGCTTCGGCTGGCGTCGTCCGCTCGGTGCTGCTGTCCCCCGACGAGCAGGGCCTGTACGTCGGCGGGGACTTCGCCGCCCTGGCCGGTGCCCCGATCAACAACCTTGCGGTGATCTACCCGATCGCCGGAGGCAAGGTCGACACGAAGTTCAACCCACACCTGCGGCAAGCACCGACACCGGGCGGCTCCAATGCCGAGTTGGTGCTGGAGCAACGCTGGGACTTCACCAACCCTGGCCAGCTCCGGCTGATCATCGGGACCGGAGGGTCCACCACCAACTCGGTGCAGTCGATCGATCCGTTCCTGGGTGGCAAGTTCTGGGCCTATGAAACCGAGGGCGACACGCAGGCGCTGACGATGATCGGGTCCACGATCCTGTCCGGCTATCACCGCTCACACTGGAACCAGCTCGGTTGTGACTACCCGTTCTTCGGCACCCAGTGGTCACGCGACGGCGTGGTGCTGCCCTGGAATCCGGGCCTGAACAACGGGCCGAACTGGAAGCCGACGACGGCCAGTTACCTGTCGGAAGCCAACGGCGGGATCTCGGAGATCCTGGTCGAGCCGCAGACCCGGAAGGTGATCGTCGTCGGTGACTTCTCGTTTTACGGCGGGACCTGCGACTGGTACACCCTGGTCTGCACCGGCGGTGCTCCGCGGCGCGGCCTGGCGATCTACGGTTACTGATGCCCACTCAGCACAGCATCGAGGTCATCGTGAACGTCGACGGCCAACGAGTCCATCGCATGCAGATGGACGTTGAGGCCACCGGGTTGGCGGCCGACGCACTGGGCGGGTTCGATCCTGCGGCGGCTGCCGTGCGTGCACTGCGGCAGGAGGCCAACCGGATCGAGGAGGACATCGAGCGCGCGGCGTACCGGCAGGTTCTCATGGCCGATCATCAGGTGATCGATGCAGACCCTTCTCCCGCTGTCGGAAGCGAATGATATGACCAACTATGCAAGGACAGTCCGGGCAGGATTGGCGCCGCTGGCGGCGATCTTCTCCGGCCCGCCGAACCCACTGATCACCGGCCCGCGCGGTCCTGCTCCCGTCCGGTACGACCGGAACACATCGGACTCCAGGGTGTACCTGGCTCAACTCAGTGCCATTGAGCGGGTGCCGCACCGCATTCTGCGCGGCCCGGAGATCCAGCTCTACGTCGATCAGGTCATGGCAATGCCGTGGCCGCGGTGGCGGCAGGGAGCGCAGTGGGGTGTGACGGTCAATGTCATGTTCGATGCCACGTTCGCGCTGTACCGCTCTGGAGTGATCACCGTGCCGGGTGCGGTTCAGGAACCGGTGGTGCTGCACGAGATCGCACATCATTTCGCACCGGTCCCCACGGGGCCGCACGGCACTCGATCACCGGGTCATCATGGCCCGGCATTCGTGGCTGCTTATCTCGATCTGATCGAGCATGTCATGAATGAAGAGGCGGCAAACGTCTTTCGTCAATGCTTTGTAGCGGAAGGGATCTCAGTCCAATGAGGTATGACCGAGAGTTGCTGGTGGAGACGCTGGTCGCTCACCAGCGGTACGACGTAGGTGGCTGTGTCTCGCCGGTCGAGAAGGATTAAGCCATGGTCAAGCGAGTGGAGTCCCTCCCCCTCTTTGATCTCGGGGAATGGGAGGGGCCGCTGGTCGTGCCGCCCGGACTGAGTAACCGCCGACGGCAGACCGCTGAGAAACTCCAGCGCATCTCGCTGGGGCTCCACCCGCTGACCGGCCTGCCGTTGCATGAGCAAGCCCCGAAAGACACGAATCGCACCAAGAGGCTCCCGCAGGCTTATACCTGCGGGACCTGTGTGTTTCTGGCCCAGGTACCGGAGGTGGTCCGGTCGAACCTGGACTGCAAACTGTCGACCCACACCGGCGGTGCCCGGCGCTGGTGGCCAGCGTGCGCGCAATACAAACCGAGAGCAGCAGTCAAGGGGGACTGATGGGCCAGCCATTTCTAACTGGTGATGCATTCGTCTATGCGAAGGACGTCGGGAATATCGTGATCTGGGTGAAGCATCAACCCCGGTTCACCGTGACCGTCCATCCACCGGAAGGGATCTCGTGGCAGGAGTACACCGACAAGGTCGCCACCCAGGCGCTGGCCGCCCTTGGCTGGCACCTCAACAACTGGCACCGCCCGCGGGCCAATATCGACGTCATCGCGACGGCCTTCGTGTGGCGGACCGGCTGAGTTGGCGTGACTCCCGCCGCCAGGCTGACGCCGACCGCGACCGGCTGCTTGACCACTGGCTAGGCAGGCCGCCGAAAGAGCAGCGCGCGATGGGGGACCTTGTTGCGGCGCGGAGCAGCTTCGTTGATGAGGTTCAGGTGGTCGCGGAGGTATTCGAGCGCGTCACCTTGAACATTCGCGAGATGTTCGTCGGCCCGGTCGGTGAGATGCCTACGACCCGCATCCAGGGCAGGGGGGTGAGTCGCGCGGAGTACGAGCGCCTGTGTGTCGCGAACGAGGAACAGCCGCAGGTCGAGTTCGTGCTCAACAATGAGCATGTCATCATGTTCGGCGGTGTCAATGACACTGCGGAGCCGTTCAATTCCTCAGAGTTCGACGTTCATCGCGGCCCTGGATACTGGGCACAGTATGCCGACCAGCAGCCCGTAATACCGATGGATCGATCCTGGTCGGCACGCTTCGAGTCACCGAACACTGATGTCCTGAGGCACCTGTTCGGTGCGTCATGGGATGACCGGCAGGGCGGCGGTGTCCGCGACCTGATGAATGGCATCGTCTGGCCCGACGAGGGCTACCCGTGCCAAGTGTGCTGGTCGATTTACCGTTGGCCGTGGGAACCGGCACGGGCATGTCCGCTGAGCGTGCCGGTTGAGTCGACGTACTGCGAGGCTCACACGGCAGGGATACTTGCCAGATGAGCGAGTATCCCGACACCGTCCATATGGTCATCAATGGTGAGGATGTGGTCCTGGCTGCGCGCGTCACGGACATCGAGTCACCGACCGGCGTCCCTGGGACGACGGTCGAGTTCGCGCCGGACAATCCGTTCCGCAGCGGCGACACATTCATGTTCACCACCAGCGTCACCATGGACTAGCCGTGCCGATGACCGAGGCTGAGCAGCGCGACTACTGGGGCCGGGCGCACCGCAAGAAACCGACCCCCGATGAGGCGCGGGCGGCCGGGTGGGTCGAGCGGGATGGGCGCTGGCAGACCCCGCAGTACTGGGGTGCATACGATCGGCTGACCAACCAGAGTTACCTCGAAGTGCTGCCCGACTTCTTTGTCCGCGGCACGTTCGGCCGGGACACTCGCATGCTGCCGCACGAGACGATTCCCGACTTCTCGGACTACCCGGCTATCGCCGGTGGGCGGCAGCCGCCACGGCGGTGATGGTGAAGTGGTCCGTCCAGTTGCCATCGGCGTCCAGTGGCCGCTCGACCGGCACCACCCCGCTGCCGGGGGTGCGCAGCAGCTCTTCCAGAGCATCACCGATGCGCGGGCCGACGCCCCGCCGGTTCGCCTTCGGAATGGTGGACGTGCAGCGGCGGATGATCTGCGACTTCGTCCAGCCCCAGTTGCGGTCCTGCTCGTTGGATTCCGACGCCATCTTGGCCATCACCTTCAGGATCTTCGACGGCACGTCCAGGTCGATCTGGTGGGCGTTCTCGTTGAAGCTCTGCGCGATGATCCCGTCGACCCGCTCGTTGTTGCGCCTCGTCAGGGCTTTCGCTGACGCGCCCCAGCGCCAGGGGACGACCCGCAAGGCGGCGTCGCGGAGGATCTCTGCGGTGACGACCCGCTTCCCGGCGCCCAGCGTGATGGTGAGCGCCTCGCGCAGGGTGTGCTGGACGAACCGGGAGACCAGTGGTCCCCAGAGTGCCTGGACGTCCGGGTCGGCGTCGGAAAGGTAGGCCTCCAGGGCGTGGTACATCCGCTGGATGCGGTTGTATTCGATCAGTGCCTCGTCGTTCAGGGTGAACGCGGTGCGCTCCTCCTGCATGATCTCCGGCACCTGCAGGTCGTTGCCGAACTCGGTGGACGCCTGCAACCAGGCGTGCCGCAGTGCCTTCTTCAGCCGGTACTGATTGGATTCCATGACCAGGTCGCGCAGGGCTTCCCGGTAGTCCTTCAGGGCCAGGCCGAGCAGGCTGGTCTCGCCGTACTGGTCGGTCATGCCGTCGGCGTCGTTCTGGTTGACGTCCCACGGTAGGTCGTCGGCGTAGTCTTCGGCCGCGGTTTCCCAGCCGCCGGTCTTGGTGGCCTCGCGCACCCAGAAGCGACCGAACATGCCGCGTTCCTGGTAGCTGTCGCCGGTGCCGCCGGGCCGGGCCTGACCGGAGGTGACCATGGTGAACACGTCGGTCTGGAACAGGACGGCCATGTAGAGCGCGGCCTCTTCCATGCGGAGCATGCCGCTGCCGACGCGCATGGTGGCGATGTCGTCCTGTGACCAGCCGTCCAGGATGAAGGTCAGTGACCCGGCGGCGTCCGGTGCGTAGGCGGAGACGTTGCGGAACACGTCGGCTTCACCGGCGAAGATCGCGGACACGCCGCCGTTCTGCACGAGCAGGTTCCGAGTGCCTTCCACGGTCGGGTCCTTGACCAGGGTCACCGGGCACAGGCCCTGGTTGTAGACCTTGGCGAACTGCTTCGTGTCCAGGGTGACGCCGACCTTCAGTTGCGGTGCCGCGTCTCGTTCTGCCCAGTCTCGGAGTCTGGGCAGCTCTTTGCGGCGGAGCGCTTCGCCTTCGAGGATCGCCTGTTTCAGCGGCCCGCGGGCGACGTCCAGTGCGGTGGACTTGCGCCAGCCGGACGGGGCGATCCCGATGAAGTACTGGATGGCGGGGGCGATGAGCCAGCCGCCGCCACGGATCGGTGCTTTCAGGACGAACGCGCCCTGGGCGGCCACGCAGGTGGCGACGGAGCACAGTCCGTACATGATGCCGAGGTCCGACTGGGGGTTGGCGTCGCAGACCGCGCGGGCGTATCGCTCGATGCCGATGGTGCTGGCCGGACCCATGGGTAGGTCGTCCGATGAGATGCCGGTTTCCATCATCTTGATGATTCTGGTGACCGCGGCCCGCCATTTAGGGTCCAGGTTGAATGGGTTGCCCGCCGTGACGTCCGTCATGGTGCCGTGCTGGTGGGTGAAAGCGCAGTTGACAGGGTCAACAAAGCGCCGGAGGATGGTGGCATTGCGTCCTACCTTGCCGGGTGAGGTGCTCTACAGAGGCCCACAGCGCTTGCCACGCTAGTGGGCCTCTCGTGTGGGGAAAGGGTTCGCGCGTCAGGTGGCGGCGGCGGAGCCCCTTCTCACCGGCGGAGTCTTCGCGACAGACTGGGCGGGTGGAGCAACCGGGGCAGGCGGGTCAGTAACGGGTGCGGTGGAAGCAGCGTCAGGAGTTTCGTTGCCGAGCGGTGGTGCAGGTTCGGTGACGGATGGATGGACGTACAGCTCGGGGTGCGCTGCAGCACGCTGCCGGTCGGCAAGATCCTGCAGCACCCCTGCGTTGTGACCGTCGGCCATCAGGCGTAGGCCACGTAGTCGAAGGTGCACACGGCGGCGTTGGCCGGGGCCGCCGCGAAGGTGATGGTGAAGGTGGTCGCGCTCTTGGCACTGACGTACGCACCGGCAGCGGGCAAACCGGCGGCGGCGGTGGTCGGGCTGATGATCACCTTGGACGGGGTGTATGGCAGGTTGTGCGCCCACACGATGGTCGTCCAGGCCGCGTCACCGGTCTTGGTGGCCGTGCCAGCGGCGCCGGTATCGCGGCCCTTGACCTTTGCGGCCTGTGACGCCGTGGTGGCGTCGACCGCATCCGCGATGCTCTGCAGGTTGGTGCGGTTCTGTCCTACTTCAAGATCAGTTGCCATTGTGCTGGTCCCTTCCGAGGGTTGCCGGGTGTTCCCTGACGGTAGTCGCCCAGGCGCCGGAGGTCACGCTATGCAGATGCTCTTTTCCCGCTGGTGTTGCCCGCCACGCGGATTCCTTGCCGACGAGCTTCGCGACAGGCTCGGCGAGGCCGAGGTTTTCCAGGTGCCGCAGGTGCAGCATGACGGTCCGCATGGTCCACCCTTCGCGGTGGCTGATCATCCTCGCGGTCAGCTTGCTATACCCGCTGGCCACCATGCGCAGGGTCCGATCGATGTCCTCCTGGCGATGGCCAGCGCGGTCCAGTACGCCGGAGGTCATGCGTTCACCGGCTCAATGAGACCGAGTCTGATCCGTTCGTCCATGCTGTTATGTCCCCGCCGTGTCATGCCCGCCGTGTGGTTCCCCGGCCCTGGTCGGGTCGGAATCCAGGCTTCGATCGTGCTCCTGCTCCAGCCGGGGAGCAAGTCGGAGCGCGAGCCGCGGGCAACGATGACGTCCGGCACCGGCATGAGACGGGAGTAGGCATCCACGAAGTCGGGGTTGCGCCGGTCCGGCCGGAGCAGGTCGTCGCGCCAGTACTTGGTGATGGTGTTGTCCGCGATCGGCCTGCCCTGGGCTTCGCTGATCACCTGGGCGGCGAACTGATATCCCAGGGCGACGTACGCGGTCGGCAGGTCGCGGGTACTGAACGGGATGGACATGCCTTTGGCCTGGTTTCCGGCGGCCAGCGCCACGACATACGGGTCGATCTCGTCGTTTGCGGAGTCCCACTCCAGGTAGCCCTTGGCTCGTGCGGTGTCGGTCCAGTCCATAGGGTGTTCGATGGTGAGCCATTCACGGATGGTCTCGTCGGACCACCCCGGCAGCAGGGTGCCACCCTTGCGTTTGATGATGGCGTCCGGCGGCGGCAGGAAGTCCGACTCGCCGCGGGCGATGTCGATGCGCCACCAGCTCCGGATGGTGCCGACGTCTACGTGCTTGCCGACCCAGGCGCCGATCAACCCGGCGACGGGCTCGTAGCCCTTGGCGCGCCATGCGCGGGGGATGCTGTCGGTTTCGGCGCGCTCGCCGGGGCGGCGCTGCGACCAGCGGGGGTTGGCCAGGTTCGCGGCGATCAACTTGATGACGCGGGGGTCCTCGGTCGTGACCAGGTCGCGGATGGGCGCCGGGAACGACTCGAAAGATTCGGGGGGACGGGGCAAGGCGTGCTCGATTCTTTGCGTGAATGGGTGACCCAACCGTACATGCGCGATGGGGGAGTGTCAATAGAGGGGGTGGACAACGTACCACGCCACGCGGTACTGTCAACTCAGCCCCGCTGACCGCTGATCCCTCTACGGCATGCGGGGCGCACCAACTATTCGGATCGCAAAACCCAGCGAGCGGAAAGCTCAACCGGCGCAATCTGTTTCGGCCTGGATTGGTCCGCCGTCGAGACAGCCTCGAAGTACCCGTGAGAGTCGGCCGCGAAAGCTCGCAAGCCCTGTCGCACGCCTCGTGCGTTGGGGAGATAGTTCAGTCGGATCCGGTATGCGGTCTGGGCCAGAACCCTGGCGACCTGCTCCAGGGTGTGATCCTCGTCGGGCTCCCCGACGCCTATCAGGAACCACTGGCCGGACGCGGCCCGGAGTTTGCGTGCTGTCGTCTCGTGCGACTCGATCAGGACACGGGCTCTGCGCTTCGTCGCGTTCGGCATGCCGACGATCGTATCCGGCGCGGTCAACCCGAACGGGCTAAACGCCTGCGCGTGGTCCGCGCCGCGACAGCACCACGAGAACGAGTGCCACCACGACCAGCGCAACACCCACCCATAGGAGGGCACTGACGGCGGCGTTGGTGATGCCGAAAACGATGAGGATGGCGGCAACTACCAGGGCGAGGATTCCGAGCATCAGCATCCGGCGAGTCTAGTCGACATAGTATCCCGCGTAGTCAACTCGTGTGGTAGATTGTCAATGGCCCATTAGAGATGACTGTCAGACCCGAGAGGTACACCTATCCCCATGGCGACAACCGAGAACTGCCAGTGCTGCACTGGCGCCGTAGAGATGGATTTCCTGCCATGTGATGGCTGCCTGGAGGCGATCACTCGACAGGATCGAGACGGTCACCCGCACGAGCTGAGCCCAGCCCAGCAGGCACTGCGGGATGAGGACGTGGTCGGCGGCTGGGTCGAGTTGGTGTTCGAGCGCCAGGCAGCCGGTGACGAGATATGACCCTCGCAGCTCGGAAGGTCGGCACCTATCCGACAGGCTCGCCGGAGTGGCACGCCGCGCGTGCGGGGAAGATGAGTGGCTCCCGGATCGCGGCGGCTGCGGGTCTCTCTCCCTGGGAGTCGCCGTTCAGCCTGTGGCATCGGATGGCCGGGAACATCGGGGAACTGGAGGAGACCCGGTTCATGCACTGGGGCTCCGTACTGGAGCCAACCATCATCAATGAGTTTGAGCGACTGCACCCCGAGTTCCGCGTGGTCCGCAATCCCGGTACCTGGCTGAACATCGCGGAGCCCTGGATGCTGGCCAACCCCGACGCACTCCTGGGTCACCCTGTCCAGCGCCGTCGTCGGCCGGATGGGGTGCTGGAAATCAAGACGTCCGGCCACTCGGACGGCTGGGGCGAGGAGGGTACCGACGAGATCCCGCTGCACTATTACTGTCAGGTGCTCTGGTACCTGCATGTGCTGGGATTGAAGTGGGCGATCGTCGCGGTGTTGATCGGCGGCAGTGACTATCGCGAGTACATCGTCAACTACGACGCCGATTCCATGGCCGAGTTGATCATTGTGGGCCGCGAGTTCATGACGTCGCTGGAGAACGACATTGCGCCGGACATTGACGGCGCTACCGCTACCCTGGACACGATCAAGGAACGGCATCCCGACATCGACGGCACGACGGTCGACGTTCCCGACGAGCTGGGCTGGCGGCTTGTCTACGAGAAGTCCCGACTGGTCGTGCCTACCGAGCGCTTCGCCACAGCCAAGAATGAGCTGGCCGAGTTTATGCAGAACGCACACAAAGCATTCTGGAACGGCGAGAAGATCGCGGACCGGCGGTCTCGCAACGGCGGCACTCCCTATATGCAACTTGCGTCCAACCTTCCCGTGCCCACTCAGGTGCCTGGACTGGTCCGGACATGACTCTCACACAGCAGCAACGCGAGGCCAGTTTCTGGTCGCGAGTGGACGCCGATGGTGACTGTTGGCTCTGGGTTGGTCCGGTCAACAAACTACGCGGCGGCTACGGCATCGTGAGCACGGGCCATAAGGGGCAGGCGAGAGCCCATCGAATGGCCTGGGAGTTACTAGTTGGTCCGATCCCGCCAGGACTAAAACTCGACCACAGGTGCAGGAATCCGCCATGCGTGAATCCGGATCACCTAGAGCCAGTCACGGACGCGGTCAATATCCGTCGCGGGGTAGCTGCCGCGGTGACTCGTCGCAGGCGTGCGGCGGTGACAAAGTGTAAGCGTGGGCATCCGTTCGATGAGAGTAATACTTACATCGCTCCAGACGGCTGGCGCGAGTGCAAGAAATGCCGCCGAGCGGCAGTAGATCGGTACCAATCCAACAACCGAGAGGCATCAGTATGACCAACGCAGTCGGCGCCGCAATCGAGAAGCGCAAGGCGCTCCATCCAGTCGAGCGACACAAAGAGGACTTTGCGACAGTCCTACCGACCCACGTCAACGCGGACCAATGGACGCGCCTCGTTCGTGGGCAGTTCCGCACCAACCCGGCACTGGAGCGGATCCTTCAGACGAACCCTGGCAGCGTCCTGCATGCCCTGATGGACTGCGCGCAGAAGGGACTGGTGCTCGGGGATACCTACCACCTGCTTCCGTTCGGCAACGAGGTCACCGGCACGCCGGACTACACCGGCCTGATCGAGCTGATGTACCGCGCTGGCGAAGTGGCCGCCGTGCATGTCGAGATCGTTTACGAGGGCGATCATTTCCGCTACTGGCCAGATCAGATGGACAAGCCGGAGCACCGGCCGGACTGGTTCGGCGGCGGCAGTAGTCGCAGCGAGCGCAAGATGATCGGCGTCTATGCCTACGCCACGATGCACGACGGCAGCACGTCGCAGGTCGTGATCATGGACGAGGCCGCGGTCCACAAGGTGCGCGCCGTCTCCAAGACATGGCAGAAGTCGAACTCGATGTGGAAGCTATGGCCGGACCGGGCGTGGAAGAAAACCGCGATCCGTCAGCTCGCCAAGTTCGTCCCGACCAGCACTGAATACCGGACGGCGAAGATCCGGGATGTCCAGGCAGCCCAGCAGCCGGTGCCGTCGACCGCGGCGATGACAGCGCTGGGTGGGGCGATCCCACCGGCGCTGCATGACGACGACATCCAGGATGCCGAACTGGTTGAGCCCGACGTGCCGGGTGATGCTCCGGCGGCTATCCCGCCCGCGCAGGAGCAAGCGCCGGTGGATGCCGAGGTAGTTCCCCCTGCCGATGGCGACGCACCGACTGTGCCGTCACCGGAGTTGATCAGCAAGTCAGCCGCTACGATCCTGTCCAAGCACTTCGCGACCATCGGGATCAATAGCCCCGAGGGTCGCGTCAAGGCGGTCAAGGATTTCATCGGCCGGGACATTGCCGGGATGGCAGAGCTGACCGTGGATCAGGCTAATGCGGTCACCCAGGCGATCAGCAAGCTCGCCCTGAGCAAGAACCGGGTGGCTCAGGAGCCGGAGGATGTCCCACTCCCCGACGAGCCTCAGTGACCTGCTGGAGCAGCGCGACGATGACCTCGCCGCGCTGATCGACCGGGCCATGCAGGATGCTGCAGCAATGAACGACGACCTGCAGCACGGCAATGTCGAGGCGGCCAGGCACATGCTGGCCGCCATCGGCTTCCAACTGATCGAGATGCGAGGACTACTGCCATGACAACCAAGCGCACCGATGAGCTAGCCGCTGGCGACGTCGTGCAAGTCGCTGGCCGCTGGCGCATCGTCCGATCGCGGACTCCCGCCGGTTCGGACTGGGATCTGGAACTCGACCCCCCAGTGGTGGAGGCGCCCCCCGGCCCGCTCCGGCGCCCAGGCGGCGAGAAGTGGTTCATTCGCGAGGACGGCGATGGCTACGGGGACTGGGCAGTGGAGTTCAACCCGATCACCGGCGACCTGACCGTGACCAGCCGAACCGGCGTGATGGTCGTGGAGGGTGTCCGGCCTGGAGTTGCGCGGCTGTCCACCAAGCGCCGAGATCCGAACGTCGGGGTGAAGGTGTGAGGGTCCAGCGGGAAGTGGCATATGCGTCCGTGCGTCCCACATGGGCGATCTTCACCATCCGCCTGGAGGACGCCAACGAGGCTGAGATCGTCAGGGCCGAAAGGATGTTCGATGCCACGATCCTGGCGATCGAAGATGCAGCGCCACTGTTCGCTGGCCCAGCGCCACTCAACACCAACCAGTCAGACATCGCGAGATACACCGAGAGGACCAAGTAATGGAGACACGAATCCCGCCCAAGTGGGACTGCGGCCCGGATGCCGACGAGTATGGCAGTGAGCGCGGCGAAGCGCGGCAGGCCGTCAGACGCGGTGACGAGGACTACAGCTACGGCCGGAGTCGGCATGCTGATGGTCCTTACCATGCGGCCGAGTATCACCGACTAGAGGGCGGCAGGTACGACGAATGGTGACCACCGAAGAGGAACACGACGAGTTGCTCATCAAGGCGGGGACCGCTGGCGTCGAGTTGGCCCTTGCATGGGTGAAGTACCGCGCTGCCTGGGTGCGGTTCTTTGCCGCACTCGACTCGCTCGGCAGGGCCACGCTACGAGAATTGATGGAGCCCGAGTAGATGGGGATCATCGTTCCGGAGGAGTTGAACTACGCGCAGCGACAGGCACTGCCCGCAGCGTGGCATCGGCCACACTGGGATGGGCTGGGCGTACCGCACTCCTGGATCTGCACCGTCTGCTGGGACGACGGTCTGACCACTGCCTGGCCGTGTGAGGTTGCGCAGGCCGGTAACAACGGGCTGGAGATCGCCCGCGCCTCTGGACTCAGCTATTCGTGGTGACCACCGAGACATGGACACTCGTACCGGAGTGGAGCCACCCACTGGACTCGATGAACGCCCGGCCACACTGGGCGGTGCGCTCGAAGTCGACCGATCGGAACCGGCAATGGGCGATGAACGCGGCGACAGCGGCGCTGATCCCGCCGCTGGAGCACTGCATCGTGGAGATGGTCTGGACGGTGCCGGATCGTGGTCGCAAGGACGCAGAGAACCCGATGTACGACTTCAAGGC
>Ga0105245_10001295_pt1 | contig 22566 bp, 23 predicted proteins | sample KBSM54metaG_FD_81523 | JGI IMG/M metagenome (GOLD analysis project Ga0105245, IMG submission 81523) | Miscanthus rhizosphere microbial communities from Kellogg Biological Station, Michigan, USA - KBS M5-4 metaG | ecosystem: Host-associated > Plants > Roots > Rhizosphere > Soil | place...
ATCACAAGGCATCGCAAGCACGGGGGCGACAGGCTTCGACGTGGTCGACTCGTGCGAACGGTTGCAGGTCGAGGTTGCTGGAGGCCTCGTTAAACCCCAGCACAAACCAATACGTGCGGACCATGAGTTCGCCCTCGCCGCTTAGTCAATAGCTAAGCGCTGTGAGAGTCGGTCCTTCCTCGCCCGCGGGAAGGGGCACCGGCTTCAGAAGCGGGCTTACCCAGGCGGATCGCCCCGTCCGTCAGGGGAAATCAAAGAGGGCTCTATCTCCCGCAGTGCCCGCTGGCGCGGACCCCGGGAGACGAGAATCAAGCGCCAGCTAAACCTGTAGACACCCTCGCACCGCGTCCGCGGATCCGAGTTCGAATCTCGGCGCCTCCATAAGTCGACCGAAACTCCGGCCCTCGGCCGGGGTTCTGGTCTGCGTGGATCGCGGCGGGGCGGTCCTACTTCTCGATGCGAATTCCCTCATCCTCGAACCCGCTTCTGCACTGGGACCCGGCTGCGGCCGACCCGGCCCAGCGCCGCATTCACCCGATGCTGCGCGGCGCGGTGCTGCACCGAGACGGCTGGACCTGCCGGTACTGCGGCAAGGACGCGACCGAGGTCGACCACGTCGCGCCCCGCGCCCGGGGCGGGGCGACCACGCCGGCGAATCTCGTCGCCGCCTGTCGGCCCTGCAACAAGACCAAGGCCCTCCGCACGCCCTGCGAGTGGAAACGGGACCTGGCGCTCGAGCGCCTGCTCGCCAATGCGTCGCGAGCGCGAGCGGCTCGCAATTCGCGACAGAGAGCACAGCTAGGCAGCAGCCGCAGTCGCAGGCAGCGGTCCTTGCGACGTTGATTGCTTAGGGTCCCGGCATGAGCCGCTACGTCGCCTTCCCGCGCGGGATGAACCTCGGCGGTCGCCGGATCAAGAACGAGGAGCTGCGGCGGCACTTCGAGGGGATGGAGTTCGAAGAGGTGGCGACGTTCCGGGCCAGCGGCAACGTGATCTTCTCGACGTCGGGACGCGAGGCGGAGGGCAAGCTGGCGCAGCGGGTCGAAGCGGAGCTGGACGAGCGGCTGGGCTACGACGTGCCGGTGTTCCTGCGCGGCATCGAGGAGGTGGCGGCGATCGCGGCGCAGGAGCCGTTCGATCCCAAACTGGTTGCGAAGTCGAAGGGGAAACTGCAGGTCTCGCTGCTGGCGAAGAAACCGAGCGCGGCGGCGAAGAAGAAGGTGCTCGCGCTCGCCACCGACGAGGACCTGCTGGCGCTCGAGGGACGAGAGCTCTACTGGCTCCCCAGCGGCGGCCTGCTCGAGTCCAAGCTCGATCTGAAGGCGATCGAGGGGCTGGTGGGTACCGACACCCGGCGCACGATGGGCACGATCGAGCAGATCGCCGCCAAGTACTGCGGTTAGCTCTGCGCCTCGCCCGAGGCCTGGCGGTCCGATCGCGGCAGCGCCGCCACCTCGAAGTCGCGGCTGACGGCGGCGATCTCCTCCGGCAGCTCGGAGAGCTGGACGTTGGCGACGAACTCCATCTCCGCCCCGAGCGGGCGGAAGAAGTTGTCGTAGTGGGTCGGGACCACCGCCCGCGGTTCCAGCAGCGGCAGGATCCGCTGCCAGTAGTCGCGGGTGAAGCTGCGGCCGGCGACGCCGGCGAGGAAGACGTCGACGCCGCGCTCGCGCACCGCCTCGTCAACGAGGTTGGCGCTGCCCTGGTGGTAGAAGCGCAGCCCCGCCACCGCGATCGTGATGCCCCAGGCCTGGCCGCAGCGGTAGGCGCCCGGCGCCAGCGAATCGAGATGCTCGCAGCTGAGTTCGCCGTCGTAGGGGACGGCGAGGCCGAGCAGCAGCTTCGAGTGGACGCTGGGGGTGAAGGAGACCTCGAACGGCCCCAGCTCGTAGGTGCGGTACGGCTCTACCTCGACGGCGCGGTCGGCGAGCCCGTGCAGCGCCATCAGGTTGACCAGCGAGGCGGAGCCGTAGGCCGGGCAGCCGGCGCGACGGGCGATCGCCGGCGCGTCGACGGCGTGATCGAAGTGGGTGTGGCCGACCAGCACGCCGACGGTCTCGCCCGGGGCGTGGAGGAAGCGGTCTAGGGCGGCCTCGCTGGGCAGCGCGGGGCGCCGCGAGACGATGCTGCGGAAGGGCACCCGCGAGAAGTACGGGTCGACGAAGAGCGTCCGCCCCTCGTAGCTGAGCCGGTAGCCGGAGACGCCGAGCCATTCCACCTCCAGGCCCGCGGGAAGCTGCAGCGTTCGCGCCTCCAGCTCGGCCAGCTGCTGCCGGTCGGCGGCTTCGGAGGAGCTGCGAGTCGCACGCGCCCGCGCCAGTTCGCCGAGGTGCCGGATCGGTCCCGCCATGGCTGCAGGGTACGCCCGCCGGCGAGAGAGCCGGGGGAGGGGGTCCGCCGGACACTCCCGCTTTTGTCCGCCGGACCCCCTCCCCCGGCTCTCTCGCCTACCTTGGTCCTGCCATGGCAATCGCGACCGCAACCTCGCTCGACGTCTACGTCGGCGGCAAGCTGCTCTTCGAAGACGTCGGCTTCAAGCTCGAGCCGCGCGAACGGATGACGCTCTCCGGCCGCAACGGCGCCGGCAAGTCGACGCTGCTGCGGGTGCTGGCCGGCGAGCTGGCGCCCGACTCGGGCTCGCTGACCGTGCAGCGGGGCGCGCGGGTGGCGCTGCACGACCAGCGCCCGCCGCGGGAATCGCAGGCGACACTCGGCGAGTACGTCTTCTCCGGCCGCAACGACATGCTGGAGACCGAGGCCGAGCTGGCGCGGCTGGAGGCGGCGATGGGCGACGGCGACGAGGAGACGATGCGCCGCTACGCCGCCGCCCAGCAGCGGCTCGAAGCCGGCGGCGGCTACCGCTGGCGCGACGACGTCCTCGCCGTCCTCCGCGGCCTCGGCTTCGACGACGAGCAGACCGGGCGCTCGCTCTCGACCTTCTCCGGCGGCGAGCTGACCCGCGCCTCGCTCGCCCGCGCCCTCGCCACCCGTCCCGACCTGCTGCTCCTCGACGAGCCGACGAACCATCTCGACATCCCCTCGCTGGAGTGGCTGGAGGGCTACCTGGTCGAACTCGACTCCGCGGTCGTCCTCGTCGCCCACGACCGCTGGTTCCTCGAGGCGGTCGGGACCTCGGTGCTGGAGCTGGAGGCGCAGCGCGCCCGCTTCTTCGCCGGCCCCTGGCACGCCTGGCGCCAGGAACAGGCGAAACGGCAGATCGCCCTCGGCAAAGCGATCGAGCGCCAGCAGGCGGAGATCGCGCGGATGGAGCGCTTCGTCGAGCGCTTCCGCTACAAGGCGACGAAGGCGCGCCAGGCGCAGTCGCGGGTGAAGATGATCGAGAAAGCGAAGCGCGAAGGGCCGGTGGCCGAAAAGCGCGACAACCGCCACCTGCGCTTCCACTTCAAGCCGCCGTCGCGGCCGGGGCGGGTGGTGCTGAAACTGGTCAACGGCAGGCTCGAGGTGCCGGGGCGGGTGCTGCTCGCCGAGGCGAATCTCGAAATCGAACGCGGCGAACACGTCGCCCTCGTCGGCCCCAACGGCGCCGGAAAGACGACCCTGATCGACACCTTGACCGGCCAGCGCGAGCCCGCCGCCGGCAGCGTTCGCAGCGGCCACAACGTCAAGGTCGGTTACCTCTCCCAGCACGCCGAGACCGCCGCCGGCTCGGGCTCCGTCCTCGACGCGGCCAAGCGCGAGACCGGCCTCAACGAGAACCAGTCGCGGGCGCTGCTCGGCGGCTTCCTCTTCTCCGGCGAGGACGTCGAGAAGCAGCTCAGCGACATCTCCGGCGGCGAGCAGCGGCGGCTCTCGCTGGCGATCCTCGTCGCCTCCGGCGCCAACGTCCTCATCCTCGACGAGCCGACGAACCACCTCGACATCGAGAGCCGCGAGGCGCTGGAGGACGCGTTGACCGAGTTCGAGGGGACGGTGCTGCTGGTCTCCCACGACCGGGCGCTTCTGGAGGCGGTCGGCAGCCGCACCCTGGTCTGCGAGGACGGCAGGCTGGAGAACCACCCGAGCGGCTGGGCCGAGTACCAGCGGCGGCGCGACGAACGCGAAGCCAAGGCGGCCGCGGCGGCGAAGCCGTCCTCCGGCGGCGGCGGCAGGAAGTACAGCGCGACCAAGCCGGCGCAGAAAGCCGCGCGCAAGGCGGCGAAGCTGGAGCAGCGGATCGAGCGGGCGGAGGCGAAGCTGCAAGAGCTCGAGGACGAGCTCGCCGATCCGGCGGCTTGGTCGAGTCCGACCCGGGTCGAGCGCGCGACCAAACGGCACGGAGAGGCGAAAGCGGCGGTCGAAGAGCTTTACGCCGAGTGGGAGGTTGCCCAAACCGCGGCCGAGGTCAACTGACCAAGCAGATCAAGGACGCAGGGAGCGAAGCGTGCTCTGCACGTGAGCGACCGAGGACGCCGATATGCGCCGGTCAGGGGGCCTCGGCGAGCACGACCCGCGTGCCCTTGGCGGGCGCCAGGGTGATGTTGCGGACCTTGACCCGTTCGGGCTCCGCCTTGACCGGCCGCAGCTCGGCCCGTTCGACGAACTCGCGCAGGATCGTCCGCATCTCGTATTCGGCGAAGGCGGCGCCGATACAGCGCCGGACGCCGCCGCCGAAGGGGATCCAGGCGTAGTTGTCGGCCTTGCCGTCGAGGAAGCGCTCGGGCCGGAACTCGTCGGGGTCGGGGAAGAGGTCGTCGCGGTAGTGCAGCGCGGCGATCGCCGGCAGGACGAACTGCCCCGCCGCCAGCTCGTAGCCGCCGATCGTCGCCGGCTCCTTCAGCTTGCGGGCGACGTCGACGATCACCGGGCGCGCCCGCAGCGTCTCTTTGACGGTCGCGTTCAGGTAGTCCTCCTCGCCGGCCGCCAGCGACTCGCGCAGCTTCGCCAGCACCGCGGGGCTGCGGACCAGCCGCTCGACCGCCCAGGCCAGGCCGGTCGCGGTCGTCTCGTGGCCGGCGCCGAGCACCGTCACCATCTCGTCGCGCAGTTCCTGATCGCTCATCGGTTCGCCATCCTCGTCGCGGGCGCCCATCAGCAGGGAGAGGACGTCGTCGCGCTCCTCGTGCCCCGGTTCGGCGCGGCGCAGTCGGATCTCCTCGTAGATGAACTCGTCGAGCGCTTCGCGCGAGCGCAGGAAGCGCGGCCAGGGGCTGCCGGGGCCGAGGTTGCGGCGCAGGATCGGGAAGGAGGTGATAACGCCGACGCGGTGGGCGAAGTCGTCGATCAGCCGCTCGAAGCGCTCCAGCCGGTCCTCGTCGTGGACGCCGAAGACGGCGCGCATGATCACCGCCAGGGTGATCCGCTGGGTGTGGGGGCGCAGCGCGAACGGCTCGCCGACCGGCCAGCTCTCCATCTCCCGGCGGGTCATCTCGACGATCAGCTCGCCGTAGCGGCGCACCCGCTCGCCGTGGAAGGGCGGCAGCAGCAGTTTGCGCTGGCGCATGTGGGGCTCGTCGTCGAGCGTCAGGACCGAGTACGGCCCGAGCGCCGGCTCCAGCACGGTCGCGTTCGCCTCGCCGGCGTGGAAGACCGACGGCGATCCGGTGAAGACCGCTTTGACCAGGTCAGGATGGGTGACGTAGACGATCTGCCCGAAGAAGGGGAAGCGGACGGTGAAGATGTCCCCGTAGCGGCGCTGTTCGTTCGAGAGGAACCCGAGCGGGTTGCGCGCGTAGCGGACCGCCTGCAAGATCGCCGGCGTCTTCGACCCCGGCGGGAGCGCTTCGGTCGTCGCGGCACGCGGGCGGGGGAGGGTCGCCTGCTCCATTCTCTCAGCGTACCGATAAAACTGGCTGGGCAGCCAACCCAATGCGCCGCAGTCGTAGCCGTGTGAATGCTTACGATGGTCTTGTGAGTCCTAAAGCCAAAGTTGAGATCGCCAAAGAGCATCTGGCCAAGGCGCAGGAGGAGCTGAACGGCGATCATCGGGATGCCGTTCAATGGACCTTTGCCAGTCTCGAGGCTGCAATCGATGCGCTCGCGGCTGAAGCGGGCATCCCGATCGACCAGCAGCATTGGAAGCGCACCGACGCTGCCAAGCAGTTGCACCAAACCGGCGTGCTTCCCTCAGACCTCTCCGAACTCCACAGCGAACTCAATTTCCTGCGGAAAGCCATTTTCTATGACGGCGAAGACATCGAAGAGGCTGGCTTTTCGGTCGAAGACGCAGTAGTCGATGTTGAAGCCGTTGTCGAGATCGCTTCGGAAAGGGCGTCATGACGACTCTGACCAAGTCCTGGCGCCAGCCTGCTCCGACCAGAAAAGGACTGGCAGCACTAAGTCCTCCGGATCCGGAACTCTGGGAGAGTCGCCTTTCACAAGATCGCAAGCGTGCGACCGCAAACCAATCAGAGGCCCTACTGCGCATTACGCGTGCGATTGAAGATCGCAGTCGCGAGTTAGGTGCGGATGCTCTTGTGCTTACCGGCTCCACTGCGAGAAACAGACGAACCAGGGTTAGCGATCTGGACTATCACGTGATCGGTGGGAAGCCTGACATCGACCGTCTGCCGTCAGATATCGATCTGTACAGCGACGAGCCCGATGCCTTCCTTGCGAAATTGTTCAGAGGCGATGACTTCGCACATTGGACTCTCCGATATGGCTGCATCCTCTTCGACGATGGTGTCTTGCGGAAGGCACTGAATGCAGCCATAGAACATGACCTATGGCCTGATGCAGAGCGCAAGCTACGTCAGGCAAGACGCGCGATCGGTTTCTCTCGGAAGCTGGCGACCACGGGCGACCACGCAGCGCTTCTAGAGGTTTCTCGCGGCGCCTTTTCCTTGACCGCCCGATGGTGGCTCATCTCTCACGATGTCTTTCCCTTGGCCCGTGACGAGCTGGCCCAGCAGCTCGTCGAAACCGATCAGCCAGGATTGGCGAGGGCACTCGAAGGAACGATCCATCGGCGACCCTCCGCGGCGGAAATCGCCTCCAGGCTTGCCGAGGCGGACCAGCTGACCGCCTCTTAGCGCAGTTAGAAAACGATGGTGCGGTCGCCGTCGAGGAGGACGCGGTCGTCGAGGTGCGCCATCACCGCTCGGGCCAGGACCAGGCGCTCGACGTCACGGCCGAGTCTGATCATGTCGGCGACCTCGTCGCGGTGGTCGACCGGCTCGACGTCCTGGGCGATGATCGGGCCGGCGTCGAGCTCGGCGGTCACGTAGTGGGCGGTGGCGCCGATCAGCTTGACGCCGCGCTCGTAGGCGCGGTGGTAGGGGTCGGCGCCGACGAAGGCGGGGAGGAAGCTGTGGTGGATGTTGATCGCCGGCGCGTCCAGGGCGCGCAGGAAGTCCTCGGAGAGGATCTGCATGTAGCGGGCGAGGACGAGCAGGTCGACGTCGGCGAGGAGGTCGAGGATCTGCCGCTCGGCTTCGACCTTCGTCGCCGGCTCGACCGGGATGTGGTGGAAGGGGAGCCCGACCGACTCGACCTGTTTGCGGTGGTCGGGGTGGTTGGAGATCACCGCGGCGATCTCGCCGCCGAGGTCGCCGTTCCGCCAGCGCCAGAGCAGGTCGGAGAGGCAGTGGTCCTCGCGCGAGACCAGCACCGCCACCCGCTTCGTCCGGGCCGTGTCGTCGAACTCGAAGTCCATCGAGAACGGCTCGCCGATCTCCCGTGCGAACTGCAGCTCCAGCGCCTCGCGCTCGGGGTCCGGCACCCGGTCGAAGACCATCCGCATGAAGAAGCGCCCCTCGCCGCTCGAGTGCTGGTCGACGTCGACGATGTTCAGCCCCGACTCGGCGAGGAAGCCGCTGACCCGCGCGATCAGCCCCGGCTGGTCCGGGCAGGCGAGCAGCAGTCGTGAGGTCGGCGTCTCTCCCACGCCGCGATCATCGCGGATAGGGTGAGGCCGATGCGGATCGCTGCCGTGCCCGACGGACCGGTGGAGCGCCTCGGGCTGCTCCTCAACAAGCTGCCGACGCCGATCGGCGAGGCGATGTTCGCGATGCCGGTCGCCCGCTGCCTCCAGGTGGCGCAGCGGACCGGGATGCTGGCTGCCCTTGCCGAGGGGCCGCGGGAGGCGGGGGAGCTGGCCGAGCATCTGGGGCTGCAGGAGACCGGGACGGCGCGCGTCCTCGACGTGATCGCCTCGCTCGGGCATGTCAGGCAGCTCCCCGACGGGCGCTACGAGATGACCAAGAGCGGGCGGCCCTGGCTCGACCCGAGCTCGGACACTTACCTCGGCGACTTCCTCGCCGACACCGCCGAATATTGGGACTGGTACGCGCGCCTGGAGGATCTGGTCCGCGACGGCACCCACGCCGAGCTGCACGGGAAAGGGCCCGACGACCCCTACTGGCAGTCCTACATCCGCGGTCAGTACCAGCTGGCGCGCCTCTCCAGCGCCGAAGTGGCGAAGGCGATCCAGCTGGCCCGCGGCGCCAGCCAGATGCTGGACGTGGCCGGCGCGCACGGCGAGTACTCGATGGCGCTCTGCCGCCGCCACGAGGGCCTGCGGGCGACGATCGTCGACCTGCCCGGCAGCGCCAAGGTGGGGGAGCAGATCGTCGCCGAGGCGGGGATGAGCGACCGTGTCCGCCACCTCATCGGCGACATGTTCGAGGTCGACTACGAGGGCGATTACGACGGCGCGATGAGCTTCAACATCATCCACCACCTCTCGCCGGAGCAGATCCGGACGCTCTTCCAGCGCATCCGCGCCGTCCTGCGCCCAGGCGCGCCGTTTGCCGTCCTCGACCTCTACGACCGCCCGGGCGGTCAGCAGGCGAACACCGCTTCGATCCTCGGGCTCTTCTTCCACCTCACCTCCGGCGCCGACACCTACACGGTCGAGGAGGTCTCCCGCTGGATGGGCGAGAGCGGCTTCGGCAGCGTCGACGTGAAGTCGTTCCGGACGCTGCCTGACCTGCGCCTGCTGATCGCAAAAGCGGTCTGAGCGCGCAAGATCGCGTCCATTTCATTCGCAGCGGGAGGACGATCCGTGCCTAGGCTCGTGCGAGTTGTTGCGAGCGGCGGCGCTTCTGTGATGACGCCCACACATGGGAGCGGCGCGAACCCTCACGGTTTCGCGCTTGCTCACAAAACGCAAACATTTCACCCCGATCTTGCTCATCCTCCTCGCCTTCCCTGCGGCTGCGCTGGCGGCCGGCGGCGGCGAGTCGCCCGCGGGCCCGAGGGTCGGCCAGGCGCAGGTCGTCCCGATCGCGCCGCTGCAGCGGCCAATCGACCGCTTCCAGCGCGTGGTCCACACGATCTCACACCAGATCGAGGCTGAAGAACGCGCCGCCGCCCGCAAGCGCCAGCGCGAACAGGAAGAACAGTTCGCCGAGCTGCCCGGCGGCGTCTCGATCTCGACCCTGGAATCGATCGCCTCCTGCGAGTCCGGCGGCGATCCGACCGCCGTCTCCTCGGACGGGACCTACCGCGGTAAATACCAGTTCGACTTCGGCACCTGGGAATCGGTTGGCGGCAGCGGCGACCCCGCCGCGGCCCCCGAGGCCGAGCAGGACTACCGGGCGGCGCTGCTCTACACGCAGTCCGGCTCCAGCCCCTGGCCCGTCTGCGGCTAACCGCCGCCTTGCACCCATCTACGATGCCCGCGTGAGCGAGGAGCAAGTTCCGGCGCCTGATCCCGCGGGGCCGCAGCGCAAACCGCCGAAAGAGGCGGTCGCCGAGGCCAAGGTGCGGGCGCCGACCCGCGGCAACCGCAAGCTCGAGAGCTTCCTCGACGCGGTCAACTCCGACGAGCAGGTGCGGGCCTGGTGGTACATGACCCAGGTCCAGTCCGAGCGGCTGGGCATGTCGGACCACTCCTGGGTCCACATGCAGATCGTCCTCAACATCGCCCTGCGGCTGCTGCGGCTGCTGGTCAAAGCGGGGGTGGAGCCGGCGATGGTCAGCGACCACGGCATGCGCGACCGCGACGCCGAGGTCGTCGTCGCCGGCGGCGCCCTCCTCCACGACGTCGGCATGTCGATCCACCGCGCCGACCACGAGGCCTACTCGCTCTTCCTCGCCAACGGCGCCCTCGAACGTCTTCTCGCCGACGCCTACCGCCAGCCCGAGCGCACGATCGTCGCCTCCGAGATCCTCCACGCGATCATCGGCCACCGCCGCCGCGGCGAGCCCTACACGCTGGAGGCCGGCGTCGTCCGCGTCGCCGACGCCCTCGACATGGCCCAGGGCCGCACCCGCATTCCCCTGGAGAAAGGCCACGAGGGCATCCACTCGATCTCCGCCGCCGCGATCGACGAGGTCCGGATCGAGCGCGGCGAGGAGCGCCCCGTCCGGATCGAGATCCAGCTCAACAACTCCGCCGGCATCTTCCAGGTCGACGACCTCCTCGCGACCAAGATCCGCGGCACCCCCTTGGAGGGCCGCCTCGAAGTCGTCGCCAAAGTCGAGGGCGAGACCGAGAAACGCCTCCTCAGCGGCTTCCGGCTCTCCTGAGCGACCACAGCCAGGCGGCGAGGCCGCAGAGGGCATAGGCGATGGCGATGCCGATCAGGGTGAACTTGACGATCGCGCAGCCGGTGGCCACGGGAGCCAGCGAAGTGGCATGGCCGCCGAGGGCGAGCAGCCAGACGCTGTTTTCGCAGGCGTCGAAGATCGCCGCGGCGGCGGCGAAGTAGGGCACGACCAGCCCAGCCGCGGCCAGCGTCCGCCGACCGTGCTCCCTGGCGAAGTCGCGCGTCGCCAACCCGGCAAGCGTGAAGAAGGCCCCGTAGCTGACCATGAAGCCGAAGTCGATCCAGAGCGAGAGGCGGGCGAGGTAGACGCCATGCGCTCCCCATTCCGAGGCGATCCGATCCACCTGCTCCGCGCTCCCGGCGAACTCGAGTCCGAGAATCGACGGTCCGCCGGTCCGTTCGAGGCGCTGATCGATGACGAAGAGCACGACGTTGAACGCCACCGTGGCGATGCCGAAAGCGATCAGCAGCCGCTTCCGGTGCCGCCGCTGAACGAGCCTGCGATCCGACACCTATGAGGTGCTCAATTGCAGGTTCGAGTTAGTTGAAGCGCGCCAGGTCCGCTTTGCGCTGTTCCTTGCGCTTCTCCAGGCGGCCCTGGATCAGCGAGAGGACGATTACCAGCGCGGCGAAGAAGAAGATCACGCCGAAGCAGAAGAAGGTCACCGTCTTGTCGGTGGTGGGGCCGGCGAGGCCGACGCCCTCGTCGGCGAGGGCGGCAGGGGCGACGATCATCATCGTCGCGCAGAGGGTGGCCAGGAGTGCGGCGGTGCGCTTCACGGGCGGGAATCTAGCGCACCGGGTGGCGTTGCCGCTCCTTTGAGGTTTGCCGCTTCCGACTTTTGCCACAGCCGGCTGTGGCAGGAATCGGCCGCGCTTCTCGGCCGCGTTCCCGCAAATTCGGGGTGCGCCCGTGCCTGGCTGTGAAAATCCTGTGAACAGCAGGCGGTTTGCGCCTCCGCGATGCATACAATCCCCCTATCCGCATCGCAGTGATCGACACCGACAGCGGCTTCGTCACCGTCCTTGCCAAGCGTGCCGAAGCCGCCGGCTGGCACCTCAGCCGTAGCGCTGGGCCCGTACCGCCACGCGATCTCGTGGCGATGAAGCTGAACGCGCTCCTGATCGACCCGGCCCTGCTCGGGGACGAAGCCTGGCCCTACCTCGAGCGCATCGCCTCGATGCTGCCCGAGCTCGGCCTCGTCGTCTGCACCGGCCGCTCCACGGTTGCCCAGCGGGTCCGCGGGCTGCGGCTCGGCGTCGACGACTGGATGACCAAGCCCTGTCATCCCGAGGAGACGATCGCGCGGATCGAAGCCGTCGCCCGGCGCCACACCCGCGGCCACCGCGAGGTGGAGGATGCGCCGCTCAGCGCCGGCGAGCTGGAGATCCGCCCCGACCGCTTCCAGGCCTTCGTCGGCCAGGAGGCGCTCGACCTCACCCGCCGCGAGTTCGAGCTGCTCTACCTGCTGGCCGAGGAACGCGGCCAGGTGTTGGAGCGGGAGAAGATCTACCAGCGGGTCTGGGGCTACGCGATGGCCCACGGCGACCGCTCGGTCGACGTCTTCGTCCGCAAGCTGCGCCAGAAGCTGGAGAAGCACTCGTCGAGCTGGGCCTACATCCACACCCACTTTGGCATCGGCTACCGGTTCGAGCCCGAACCGGCCGGGATCGTCAAGGAGGAGCTGCGTCCCGCCGAGCCGGAGCCCGCGGAGGCAACGGCGCCCGAGCAGCAGGCCGACCCTTCTTCACAGATCGTTCACAAGACCTTTACCGCGGGGTAACCGTTCGGGTCTTCTGTCCGGCCATGCTCGGCGAGCATGGGGCGGCTGGAGATCAAGCCTGAGGAGCACGCTGCGCTGGTCGACGGGCGGCCGCTGAGCCTGACCGTCCGCGAGCTGCAGCTGCTGGTCAGCCTCTCCGAGCACCCGCAGCGGATCATGACCCGAGAGGAGCTCTTCGCCGAGGTCTGGGGGGGCGCGCCGCGCGACGACGACCGCTCGGTCGACGTCTACGTCAGCCGCCTGCGGGCGAAGCTGGGGGAGGCGCTGCCCGGGAGGCGCCTGATCCACACCCACAACGGGATCGGCTACCGCTTTTCCCCCGACGGCTGATCGTCGCCGGCAGCGGCCTTTTACATCTTTTTTACATCTTCGCCACAGCGCAGTAACAAGCTGGGCGACGACCGCTGAGAGCCTCCGCCTCAGCTATGTCGAACGAAATCAAAAGGGAGACTGATGTCCAGCTCTAGATGGCTTGTGATGGTCGCCTTCGCGGTGGCCCTCGCCCTTGGCGTTGCTGCCTGCGGTTCCAGCAGCGACGAAACCAACGCTGGCGGTTCCTCGTCCGGCGGCGAAGTCTCCGGCGAAATCGCCGGTGCCGGCTCGACCGCCCAGCAGGCGGCGCAGGAAGCGTGGATCGCCGAATTCGAGAACGAAAACAGCGGCGCGACGATCTCCTACGACCCGGTCGGGTCCGGCGGCGGTCGCGAACAGTTCATGGCCGGCGGGGTTGCCTACGCGGGCAGCGACGCGGCGCTCTCGACCGAAGAAGGCGAACTCGAAAAGGCCGAAAAGCGGTGCGAACCGGGCGAACTGATCGAGGTCCCGGACTACATCTCGCCGATCGCGATCATCTACAACCTGCCGGAAGTCGAAGAACTGCAGCTCGACCCGGAAACCCTGGCCAAGATCTTCGCCCAGGAAATCATCAGCTGGAACGACCCGGCGATCGCCAAGGACAACCCCGGCGTCGAACTGCCGGACACCCGCATCACCCCCGTCAACCGCTCCGACGAGTCGGGCACGACGCAGAACTTCACGGAATACCTCTCCGAGGTCGTTCCCAGCGTCTGGAAGTTCGAAGTCAGCGGCGACTGGCCGGTCAAGGGCGGCGAAGCCGCCTCGGGCACCTCGGGCGTGGTCGAAGCGGTCAGCACCGGCGAAGGCGCGATCGGCTACGCCGACGCCAGCCAGGCGGGCGAACTCAGCGTCGCCAAAGTCAAAGTCGGCAGCGAATGGGCCGAACCGACCGCCGAGGCCGCGGCGAAAATCGTCGAGGAGTCACCGCTCGACAAGGAACTCAGCCCCGGCAAGTTCACGATCGCCTACGAACTCGACCGCAAGACGGAATCGCAGGGGACGTATCCGATCGTGCTCGTCTCCTACCTGATCGCGTGCACGAAATACGGGTCCGCCTCCGAAGCGGAAGCCGTCAAGGCGTATGCGGAATACGTAATCAGCCCAGAGGGGCAGGAACTGGCCGCCGAACAGGCCGGCTCGGCTCCGCTCTCCTCGGCGCTGACGAAGAAAGTGACGCCCGCCGTGGAAGCGATCGAAGCGGGCTAGGAGGCCAGTGGCCTCGGTCGACACCACGACCAACGCGGGCCAGTTGCTGGCGGCGGCGTCCGGAGGGCGCCGCCGCCGCGGCGACCGCGTCTTCTCGCGCACCGCGGTCGTCGCCGCGGTGACGATCCTGGCGCTGCTGGCGGGGGTCGCGATCTTCCTCGTCTCCGAGGGCTTCCCCGCCTTCACCCACAGCGCCGCCGAACTGCCCGAAGGCAAAAGCTTCCTCGACTACGTCGCACCGCTCGCCTTCGGCACCGTGCTGGCGGCGGCGCTGGCGGCGCTCGTCGCCGTCCCGCTGGCAGTCGCGGTGGCGCTCTTCATCACCCACATCGCGCCGCCGCGGATCGCGCTGACGCTCGGCTACCTGGTCGACCTGCTGGCGGCGATCCCGAGCATCATCTACGGCCTCTGGGGCATCTTCGTCCTCGGCCCGGCGGCGGTGCCGGTGATGAAATGGCTGGAAGAGAAGCTCGGCTTCATTCCCTTCTTCGAAGGCCCGGCCTCGGTGACCGGGCGGACGATGCTGGTCGTCGGCCTCGTCCTCGCGGTGATGATCCTGCCGATCGTCTCTGCTGTCGCCCGCGAGGCCTTCGCGCAGACGCCGCGCCGGCTGCAGGAAGGCGCGCAGGCGCTCGGCGCTACCCGCTGGGAGATGATCCGGATGACGGTGCTGCCGTTCGGCAAGTCGTCGGTGATCAGCGGCGCCATGCTCGGCCTCGGCCGGGCGCTGGGGGAGACGATGGCGGTGACGATCATCCTCTCGGTCTCCGGCGCGGTCAGCTTCAACCTGATCAGCCAGGCGAACCCCTCGACGATCGCCGCCAACATTGCCCTCGACTTCCCCGAGTCCTCCGGCCTGGCGATCAATGCCCTGATTGCCACCGGCCTCGTCCTCTTCGCGATCACCCTGGTCACCAACATGGGAGCGCGGGCGATCATCGCCCGCTCGAACCAGGAATAGGCAGATGGAGAGCGCTTCCCACCCCATCCAAGCCGGCGGCGGCCTGAAGCTCGATCGCGGCGCCGGCAGCCTTCCCTCCTGGGCTACCTGGGCGGTGCTCGGCGGCTCGGCGGCCGTCGTCGCCGCGGTCCTGAGCGCCACCGGTTCCTTCACGGTGGCGCTGACGCTGGTCTTCGGGACCGTGCTCTCGGCGATCGTCCTCTACGCCTGGTCGCGCGCGGTCGAGGGTCCGCGGCGGGCGCTGGACCGGACGATGACGCTGTGGATCGCCGCCGCTTTCGGGCTGGCGATGATCCCGCTCTTCTCGCTGGTCTTCGAAGTCGCCAAGCGGGGCATCCCCGGCCTCAGCGCCGAATTCTTCACTTCCGATGCGCGCGGCGTGGTCGGGGGCGGCGGCGCCGCCCACGCGATCGTCGGCACCCTCGTCATCACCGGCGTCGCCACCGTGATCTCGGTCCCGATCGGGATCATGGCCGCGATCTACCTCAACGAGTACGGGACCGGGCGGCTGCGCCGCGCCCTCACCTTCTTCGTCGACGTGATGACCGGCATCCCCTCGATCGTCGCCGGGCTCTTCGCCTACGCCCTCTTCGAGCTCTTCCTCGGACCGGGGATCCGGCTCGGGGTGATGGGCTCGCTCGCCCTCTCGGTGCTGATGATCCCGATCGTGATCCGCTCCGCCGAGGAGGTGCTGAAGATCGTCCCCAACCACCTGCGCGAAGCGGCCTACGCGCTGGGGACGCCGAAGTGGAAGGTGATCACCAGGATCGTCCTGCCGACCGCGCTCGCCGGCCTCGTCACCGGGGTGATGATCGCGATCGCCCGGATCGTCGGCGAGACGGCGCCGCTGCTGGTCACGACCGGCGTCGTCGACTCGATGAACACCGACCCCTTCAACGGCCGCATGCAGAACCTGGCCGTCTACGCCTACAACGAGTACCGCTCGCCCGGGGTGATGAAACAGGCCTCCTACGACAAGGCCTGGGCCGCCGCCCTCACCCTGATCGCGATCGTGATGATCCTCAACGTCGCCGCCCGGCTCGTCTACCGGCGGTACAAAACCGAGATCCGCTAGAGATGATTGATTCCACGGCCAGCCGCACCTGGATGACGCGCCCGGCACACTTCGCATCTCTGCGTCCTCGGCCTTGCCTTTGCCAACCGGCAAAGGCGGCGGCCTGCGTCCTTGACCTGCTCGGCCGGGCACGCCCCCAGGCGCACCTGGCCATGAAACCAATCATCTAAGTGGAAGGAAGGAAGCTGAAATCGATGCTGGGAGCCGCGACGAAGCGAAGCGCGCCGGAGGGGAGCAAGGGCGAGATGGCAGACTCACGCGGTGTGACCGCCACCTCGACCGAGCCCGTCACGGCCGTGGCCGGACAACCGGCGAAGACGATCGAGGCACGCGACGTCAACCTCTTCTACGGCGACTTCCAGGCGGTGGAGGGCGTCTCGATGACGATCGAGCCGAACAAGGTGACGGCGCTGATCGGGTCTTCGGGCTGCGGCAAGACGACCTTCCTGCGCTCGCTCAACCGCATGCACGAGCTGACGCCGGGGGCGCGGGTCGAGGGCGGAATCACCCTCGACGGCGAGGACGTCTACGCGCCGGGGGTCGACCCGGTGGCGGTGCGGCGGCTGATCGGGATGGTCTTCCAGCAGCCGAACCCGTTCCCGACGATGTCGATCTACGACAACGTCGCCGCTGGCCTCAACCTCAACGCGAAGAAGGTGAGCAAGTCGCAGAAGGACGCGGCGGTGGAGCGCAGCCTGCGCGGCGCCCATCTCTGGGACGAGGTCAAGGACCGGCTCGAAAAGCCCGGCGCCGGCCTCTCCGGCGGTCAGCAGCAGCGCCTCTGCATCGCCCGGGCGATCGCGGTCGAACCCGAGGTGCTGCTGATGGACGAGCCCTGCTCGGCGCTCGACCCGGTGGCGACGCTGGCGATCGAGGACCTGATCGGCGAGCTGAAGAACCGCTACACGATCGTCATCGTCACTCACAACATGCAGCAGGCGGCGCGGGCCAGCGACGTCACCGCCTTCTTCAACATCGAGGGCACCGGCAAGCCCGGGCACCTGGTCGAGGTCGGTCCGACCCAGGAGATCTTCACCAAACCGGGCAAGCAGGAGACCGAGGACTACGTCAGCGGTCGCTTCGGATAAGCGGGAGACGGGGAGAGATGCCTGAAGTGGCGCGTGCCGAATACCTGGAGGAACTGGCCAACCTGGAGGCGAGCGCGCTCGGCGGGCTCGACCTGGTCAACACGGCGCTGACGCGGACGCTGGAAGCGGTCGAGCACCAGGACGTCGAGCTGGCGCAGCTGGTCGTCGCCGACGACGACCGCATCGACGGCCGCTACCTCGAGGTGCACCAGGCGCTGATCACGCTGCTGGCGACGCAGTCGCCGGTGGCGACCGACCTGCGCCTGATCTCCTCGCTGCTGCACGTGCTGAAGAACATCGAGCGGATGGGCGACCAGTGCGTGAACGTCTGCAAGGTGATCCCGATCTCCGGCAACGAGCCGCCGGCCGACGAGGAGATGGTGGGGCTGATCCTCAGCATGGGGCGGCAGACGAAGACGCTGATCGTGCAGGCGAAGCGGGCCTTCGAGGAGCGCGACGCCGAGATGGCCCAGGACCTGGTCCGCCAGGACGACGTCGTCGACAACCTCAACCGCGACTGCTTCCGGCTGGCGATCGAGCTCGGCGACGACGCCGACAAGCGGGAGTGGGCGATGACGATGCTGCTGGCGGCCCGGGCGATCGAGCGGATTGGGGACAACGCGGTGGACATCGGCGAGCAGGTCGCCTTTGTGGTCACGGGGTTGTTCCGCGAGTTCGAGGACGCGTCGCATCCGGAGGGGTAGGGAGGGGCCGGGTCAGGGGGCCTTCTCTTAACTTCTTTCGGTGGTCGTGGTCGGCCGTCCGAGGGGCGCGCGCCGAAAAAGTACAAGTCGTTCAGGCCCCCTGACCCGGCCCTCTCGCGGTTCAGATCCGACGGGCCTGGGAACATGGAGGGGATACCCATGACGCTCTGCGCCGCAATAGATATTGGGTCCAACACCACTCGGCTGCTCGTTGCCGAGCCTGTGGATGGGCAGTTGAAAAAGGCGATGGAGCAGCGGGCCTATACGCGGATCGGGAAGGCGATCGACGACGAGGGGGCGATCCAGCCGGAGAAGATCGAGGAGGTCGGCGAGGTCGTCGGGACTCAGCTGCGGCTGGCGCAGGAGCTCGGGGCGGAAGAGATTCGCGCCGTAGCCACTGCGGCGATCCGCGAGGCGAGCAACTGCGCTGCGGTGGCGCAGGCCATCGGCAACGCCGCCGGCATCCCGATCGAGGTTCTGCCCGAGGAGGAGGAGGGACGGCTCGCCTTCCTCGGGGCTACTAAGACGTTGGGGCATCCGGCCGATGGCCTGATCGGCGTCGTCGACATCGGCGGCGGCTCGACCGAGGTGATCCTCGGCACGGTTGCCGGGGGCGTCCAGAGCGTGCGCTCCTGGCCGGTCGGCTCCGGCAATCTTGCCGACGAGCTGATCTCCTCCGACCCGCCCTCGGCGGCCGAGATCCGCCGCACCCGCGACCGCATCGACGACATCTTCGAGGGAGTGGAGCTCGAGCGACCCGCGCAGGCGGTTGCCGTCGGTGGCTCCGCCACCTCGCTCCGCCGCCTCGTCGGCGCCGTCCTCGAATACGAGACCCTGGAGCGCGGCATCCGCGTCCTCTGCGGCGACCCCGCCGCCGACGTCGCCCGCCGCTTCGAGCTCGACCCCACCCGCGTCCGCATCCTTCCCACCGGCGTCCTCCTCCTCGAGAAGGTCTCCGACCTCCTCGGCCAGCCCCTCCAGATCGGCAAGGGCGGCCTCCGCGAGGGCATCATCCTCGACCTCCTCAACGGCAGCGCCAACGGCAGCTCGCCGGAACGGGTGGCTGCTTAGCGGAATTCGCGGGCGGCGCGGTGCAGCCGCTCGAGGCCGCGGGCGCTTTCTGCTCGCCACCGTTCGGCTTCCTCTTGCATGCGAAGCAGTTTTTCGGCTTCAGCGGGTCTCCACTGTACGAGTTCGAGTGCCCTCTCGAAGTCGAAGACGTTTGAACCCTCGGCAAGGCGTCTAGCCAAGTCTCTCTGTTCTTGCTCGGTCATCGTTTCGAGGCTACCGACGGTTGCGTACTGTCGCTGCCGGCGCTTTTCTTCAGATGTGCGAGTTCGAGGCGAGTGGCAGCAAGGTTTGCGGCGAGGTCGTTAGTGGTTCCCTGCAACCTTTTGATCTCTGCATCATTTCGCTCCGCCGATCGATCGGTCTCATCTGCGAACTTGGCGCCCCGGGTTGAGATCTCGGTTGGAAGTCGCCCCCGGATCAGGCCGGCCAAAGCAGGCGTGACCAGTAGCAGGGCGCCGTAGAAGACCAGGAGGGATACCTCCAGTCGGTACAAGCCCGTCTGTTCGAAGGCCGGCGCCGGCAGGTTCACGGGCACCGGCGTCAAGGCAAACGCGAGCAACGCGAGGCACAACGCAGACGCGACGAGGACCCGGACGAAAGCACGCTCGACCATGCCTACACAAGCGCGGCGCGCCTGAAACTCTCCCCTCGAACACGCCCAAAAGCCCGCGTTCTCCGGCTTTTCACATCCGCCGTGTCCCGATGGCGAACCCTGTGCGTGACCAAGGAATCGCGAAATAGGGAGAGCACCGATGACTTCCCGTGTTGACATGCATTGCCACTCGACGGCATCGCACTTCTCGAAGCTGGGCGTACAGCGATCGCTGGGCCTGCCGGAGTGCGCGACGCCGCCGCAGGAGGTCTACGAACTTGCCAGGCGGCGGGGGATGGACTTCGTCACGATCACCGACCACGACACGATCGACGGCTGCCTCGAGCTGGCCGATCGTCCCGACTGCTTCGTCTCCGAGGAGCTGACCGCCCGCTTCGCCGGCGAGCCCCAGGCGGTGCATGTCCTCTGTTACGGGATCACCCCCGGAGACCACGAGTGGCTGCAGGCGCACTCCGGCGACGTCGAAGCCTGCGCCGCATACCTTCACGAGCAGGAGATCGTCTGCGCGCTGGCGCACCCGTTCTTCAACGTCGCCGCGCCGCTGACCCGGCGCCACCGGCGGCGACTGGCGGAGCTGTTCCCGATCTGGGAGGTCCGCAACGGCTCTCGGGCCGCCGAGCTGAACATGCCCGCCGTGGTCTACATCGAGACCCACGGCGGCACCGGCATCGGCGGTTCCGACGACCATGCCGGCGTCGACATCGGCCGCACCTTCACCGAGGCGCCTGCGGCCGCGACGCCGGAAGAGTTTCTGAGGTGGCTGCGGCAGGGAGAGGCCGAGGCTTGCGGCGAACAAGGCAGCGCGGCCAAGTGGGCGCACGCGGCGATGGCGCTGGCGACTCGGGCTCTGGCGTTGGGGGACGGGCGGGGGTACCTCGGCGGACAACAGCGGGGAGCGTCCGGCGAGGTACCCCCGCCCGTCCAGCCGAGCGCATCTCGTCATTCGCCCGGGGAGGCGCGCCCACAGGGGACGAATCCGGGAGCTGTCCTGAAGATGGCAGAAAGGGTGATCCGAGAGGGGGCGGCGCGTGAGGGGAAGATCGCGGCCGACATTGGGCCCGAGGACGCTCGCGCGCTGCTCGAAGCCTGGCTCGATTCGATGGGGCTCGACCTGCGCGGCCGCGAGCTGATCGCTTACCTGCAGTCCGAGGATTTCTCTCATGCCGACCTCTACCGGCGCGCGCGCCGCATCCACGACCGGCGCCTGCGCGCTGCTGTCGACGAGGGGGTCGAAGCAGTGGCCGGTGGCGACCTGCAGGCCGCGGTCGGCAGCCTGTTCGAGGCGCTGGTCCCGGCAATTCCCTACGCGCCGGCGACCGCTTTCCTCGGCGCCGAGAAGGCGAAGCTGCGCGACCGCAGCGGCGAGCGCAGGCGGGTGGCGGTGATCGCCGACGGGATCGGCTCGATGCACGGTGTCACCCACACGATCGAGCAGATCCGCGAGCGCGGCGTGCCCGGCTTCGAGGTCGACATCGTCGGCACCGACCCCGGCGTCGACCGCCGCCTGCCCGCCGCTACCGAGCTCGAGGTCCCCTTCTACGAGGGGATGAGCCTCGGTGTGCCGGGGCTGCCGGACCTGGTCGAGGTGCTGGCCGACGGCTGCTACGACCTCGTCCACGTCACCGCCCCTGGCCCCGCCGGCATCGCCGCCACGCTGATGAGCCGGATCACCGGCGTGCCGCTGATCGCCAGCTACCACACCGAGATCGCCGCCTACGCCGGGATGCGGACCAGGGACGAGACGCTGGAGGCGCTCACCCGCGCCGGCCTTGCCGCCTTCTACACCGCCCCCGGCGCGGTCCTCTCGCCGAGTCCCTCGGCCGATGCCTCGGTGATCGCCCTCGGCGCCGACCCGGCCCGCCTCGGCCGCTGGGAGCGCGGCGTCGACACCGAGCGCTTCGATCCGGCCAAGGCCGACCGCGGCGCCTTCCCCGGCGAGATCAAGGTCCTCTACGCCGGTCGCCTCACCCGCGAGAAGGGGGTCGACCTGCTGGCCGAGAGCTTTCTCCGCGCCCAGGCCTCCGACCCGCGGCTGCACCTGCTGCTCGCCGGCGGCGGCCCCGAGGAAGGGGAGCTGCGCGAGCGGCTGGGGGAGAGGGCGACCTTCCTCGGCTGGCTCTCCGGCGACGACCTGCCGCGCGCCTACGCCAGCGCCGACGCCTTCCTCTTCTGCAGCGGCACCGACACCTACGGCCAGGTGATCCTCGAGGCCGCCGCCAGCGGCCTGCCGGTGGTCGCGGTCGCCGAAGGCGGCCCGGCGACGCTGATCGAGAACCGCCACACCGGCCTGCTCTGCCGCCCCGACGCCGACCAGATCGCCGGCACGCTGCTGCGGCTCGCCTCCTCGCCGGAGCTGCGCGAGCAGCTCGGCAGCGCCGCCGCCCGCGCCGCCCGCGAGCGCTCCTGGGAGCGCTCGATGGGCCAGCTCGCGGCCGGCTACCGCCGCGCCCTCGACGCCGCCGCAGCGCCCCGGTTGCAGGGCCTCTCGCGTGCCGCCTGAGAGCGCGCCGTCCACGGGAACGGCGCCCGGCGAGCGGCCGCGAACGCCCCAGTACGATGGAGCGATCGACGATCCCGCTCTCTACTTCAACCGCGAGCTCTCCTGGCTTGACTTCAACCAGCGGGTTCTCGAACTCGCGGAGGACCCCGAGGTGCCGCTGCTGGAGCGGCTCCGCTTCTGCGGGATCTACGCCAACAACCTCGACGAGTTCTTCATGGTCCGCGTCGCCGGCCTCTTCGACCAGCTCGACGCCGGGATCGAAGCGCGCGGCCCCGACGGCCTGACGCCGAAGGAGCAGATCGACGCGATCCAGCAGCGGGTCCTCGAGCTCGACGACCGCCTCTGCCACGCCTTCGGCGCCAACCTGCGGCCGGCGCTGGAGGAGCACGGAATCCGCGTCGTCACCCTCGACACCGCGACCGACGAGGAGCGCCGCGAGATCGACACCCGCTTCGAGCAGCAGGTCTTTCCGGCGCTGACGCCGCTGGTGATCGGGCTCGGCCGCCCCTTCCCCTACATCTCCAACCTCTCGCTCAGCCTTGGGGTGCTGCTGCGCGACTCCGAGAGCGGCAACGAGATCATCGCCCGGGTCAAGGTGCCGAAGGAGCTGCTCGGCCGCTTCCTCCCCCTCGGCGACGGGGGGCAGACCTTCGTTCCGCTGGAGGAGGTGATCGCCGCCAACCTCGATGCTCTCTTCCCGGGGATCGAGGTGATCGACCACGGCTACTTCCGGGTCACCCGCGACGCCGACTTCAACGTCTCCGACGAGGCCGA
>Ga0105245_10001296_pt1 | contig 22557 bp, 18 predicted proteins | sample KBSM54metaG_FD_81523 | JGI IMG/M metagenome (GOLD analysis project Ga0105245, IMG submission 81523) | Miscanthus rhizosphere microbial communities from Kellogg Biological Station, Michigan, USA - KBS M5-4 metaG | ecosystem: Host-associated > Plants > Roots > Rhizosphere > Soil | place...
CCCGCAACAATAGATGGCGACACGCGAGCCCTGGGGGCTGAGTTCTTCGACGTTACGGGTGAGCGTGTTGTAGAGCCGCGGAAGCGAAGCCATGTGCGGCGCGCAGTCTACCCCGCGAGAAACCCGAAGCGCGCCGAATCACGCAGAGGGCGAAGCGATTAGCGCCAGGAATCCCAACGCCCCGGGCCCGGACCGGGAACGCGCGAGCCGCCGACCGAGGGCAACCCGAAGCGATTCCGCGGATCCGAACGCCGAAAGCCCGCAAACCTGCCGGCGACGGCGGGGGTTCGCCCACCGAGTAGCGGTCGCACGGCGAGCACTCCCGCCAAGAAGCCGCCAATATGCGCAAAAAAGGCCACCCCACCCGACGAGCCGAGCCCGAGCGAGTTCACTCCGCCGAGCAGGTTCAAGCCGAACCACGCGCCAATCACCACCCAAGCGGGTAAGACAATCAAGATCCCCAGGAAAAGCCACAAGAACGGGATGGGATTGATGACGGTGATCGGAGCGCGTGGGTAAAGCACCAGGTATGCGCCGAGCACGCCAGCGATGGCACCGGATGCGCCCACCATGGGCGCGCTACTCCCGGGGCCCGTGAGGACCTGCGCGAGCGCCGCGCACAGCCCGCACAACAAGTAGAAGCCGACGTAGCGAAAATGCCCGATGGCGTCCTCGACGTTGTCGCCGAATATCCACAAGAACAGCATATTGCCCGCGATGTGGCTGAAGCTGCCGTGCATGAACATGCTGGTGAGCACGGTGAACGCTTCGCCCGCTGGATCTGCCCAGATGCGTGAGGGGACGAGGCCGTAGCCGCCGACGACGTAGCCATCTCCATGGAGCGCGATCAGCCACGACTCGAACGCGTACGCGAGCACGTTGAGCGCCAGTAACGTGTAATTCACGTAGGGCGTGGTTCGCGTCGGGTTTTCGTCGCTGATCGGCAGCATTGCCGGCACTTTAGCGGAAATTCGCCGCCCGAGCCCGTAGCCAGAGAAAGCCGTGCGTTCCGCCGCCCTCGGTTAGTTGCTATGGTCGCGCGGTTCATGAGGCAGGTTTCGCGCTTGTTTTCCGTCGCTCTGCTCGCGGGGTGGGCCCTGCTCGCGTGCACGCCGAAGGCCTTCGACGGCCGCATTTATCACAACGGCGATTTGTACTTTCGCGTGGGCTCGGTGCCCGGCACCTGGCGAGCCGTCACCGTCGACGAAGCGCTGCTCGCGTTTCGAGACGACAGCGAGAGTGCAACCATCGCGGTCAACGGCCGCTGCGGAGTCGACGGCGACGACGTGCCGCTCGTTTCGCTCACGCAGCATTTGTTTTTGCAATTCAGCGATCGCACGATCGTCACGCAAAAGCCGCTCACTCTGGATGGCCGTGAGGCCTTGCGCACCGAGCTCGTCGCGGCACTCGATGGCGTGAAGAAACGCTACCTCGTGTACGTGATCAAGAAGAACGGCTGCGTGTACGACTTCATGTACATCGCTGGCGACGACCGCAGCGGCGCGGCCAGCGGCGAGTTCGAACGATTCGTGCAAGGGTTTGCGACCCTCGAGTAAGCCGATGGAACTTGCCTCATCACCCGAAAGCGCGCGACCGAGCCTCGAGCCGCCGCGCCCGAGCCTCGCGCCCCCGCCGCCGGAGCCGAGCCTCGTCGCGCGGCAAACTGCCCGCGTTTATGCTTTTTTTGGCCATATCGGCGTGATCTCGTCGATGTTCGTGGGCAGCGTGCGGGCGGGGTTCCGGAGGCCCTTCGAGGGCCGCGCGATCAGCAAACAACTCGAGTCGTTGGGCGTCGCATCGGTGGGCATCGTGGTCGTGACCAGCGTGTTCATCGGCATGGTGATGGCCGTGCAGTTCGCCTTTGGTCTGCGCAAGTTCGGCGGCCTCGAATATACGGGCCGCGTGATTGCGCTGAGCTTCGCGCGCGAACTCGCGCCGACGCTCACGGCGGTCATCGTCGGCGGGCGCATCGGCTCTGGCATGGCAGCGGAACTCGGCGCGATGGCGGTGACCGAACAGATCGACGCCGTGCGCGCTTTGGGCGCCGACCCATTGAAAAAACTCGTCTGGCCGCGCTTACTCGCTTCGGTGATCGTGCTGCCGGTCGTGGCCGCGTTCTCGCTCGTGCTCGGCTTCGCAGGCGCGATGCTGATCACCGATCTGCAGTTCGACATCCCCTCGCAATTCTTTTTCCGCAGCGCGCTGTCCGCCGTCAACATGTCGGACTTTCTCGCCGGCATGCTGAAGACGCCATTCTTCGGCGCGATCATCGCTCTCGTCGGCTGCCATTTCGGCATGACCACCAAGGGCGGCACCGCGGGCGTGGGCAATAGCACCACACGCACCGTCGTGGTGATCTCGATCGCCATCTTGATCGCGGACTTTTTCTTGACCAAGCTGGCCTTCATCATCTGGCCACAGGCGTGATTGTCTCGCGCCGAGAACGAGTGACAATTCCGAGCTTTTTCCTTGCGCAAACGTGAATTCGTGGCGTCGCCCGGAAGCAATTCCGAAACCTGTTGACCCCGCTTAAGGAATGCTAAGCTTTCACGCTCCGGCCCTGCAACGGGGACGAAAACCGCTACTCTAAGTGCTTGTTGATGAAACCCGACGGGAGCTACCGAAGTGACTTCGGTGAGCTGTGGGAAGTTCGGCGATGAACACACAACGCGTTTTCACGATCTCAGAAATCAATGAGTTGATTCCGCAGCTCTCGAACTTGGTCGGTGACCAGCTTCGTGAGCAAAGCGACATCGAGCAAGGGCTCGCCGAACTCACTCGGCTGAGCGGCTCCACGCCTCAATCATTGGCGCCCGGCGCGGATGATCGCCCCGAGGTAGTGAGGCTCAAGCGCGACCTGAAAAAGCGCATCGAGCGCTACGAGGCGGGCTGGGACGAAATCCAAACCATGGGCGGCGTGATCAAAGATCCGCAGATCGGTTTGGTCGACTTTTATGGGCGGATTGGCGAGAAACTGGTGTGGCTGTGTTGGCGCTACGGCGAAGACACACTGACCTCGTATCACGACCTGGAAGCCGGTTATTCCGGTCGCCGCCCGCTCACCGCCGACGTGCAGCGGCACTTGCTGAACTGAGCCGCGTCGATGCCGGTCAATCGCGAAGCCGCTGAACGCGCCATCGCCGACTTCTTGCGCGCACTCGGCTTCGACCCGCGTGATCGTGCCGACCTCGCGGAGACGCCGGCGCGCGTCACCGAAGCCTACTCGAACGACCTACTGCGCGGCTACGCGGTCGACATCCAGCGCTTGCTGAGCGACGGCTCGTGCGTCGCGCCCGAAAGCGCGAAGAGCAGCTTCGTGGCGGTGACCGAGATCGCGATCGCCACGGTGTGCCCGCATCACTTGCTACCAGCGCTCGGCATCGCGCACGTCGTCTATTTGCCGGGCAGCAAGTTGCTCGGCATCGGCACCATCAGCGCGCTCGTCGATGCCTTTGCGCGTCGCCTCACGTTGCAGGAGGAAATCGGCCAAAACGTCGTGCAAGCGCTGATCACGAGCGCGGGCGCGAGGGGCGCGTATTGCGAGCTCGAGCTTTCGCATTCGTGTCTGCGGGCCCGCGGTGAACAGCAGAGCCACGCGCTCGTTCGCACCTCGGCGCGTGCCGGCGAATATGCGCGCGCCGAAGCACTTCCGGAAATCGCGCTCGCGCTCGGGCGAGCGCGGAGCAGCTCGTGAGCTCGGCGCTGATCACGGGCGCGAGTCGCGGGATTGGTCGAGCAACGGCGCTTGCGTGCGCGGCGCGCGGTGTCGACGTCGGCCTGTGCGGTCGCGCTTCGCCCGAACAAACGGAGACCGCGCGCTTGTGCCGCGAAGCCGGCGCGAAGCGGGTTCTCGAGCTCATTGCCGACGTGGGCAAGAGCGCCGAGGTGGAGCGGGCCGCGCGTGATTTTCTGGCTCATTTCGGCGCGCCCGACGCGGTGATTCACAACGCGGGCATCGCCGCGCGCACCCGCATCGAGGACACGACGGTGAGCTCGTTCGAGGAGCACCTGAGCGTGAACTTGGCCGGGCCCTTCGTGCTCACCCGCGCGCTCCTGCCCGCAATGCGTGCGCGGAAAGCGGGACGCTTCGTGTTCGTCGGCAGCATCTCATCGACGCTCGGCACCGCGCGCCTGTCCGCCTATTGCGCGACCAAGTGGGGCATCGTCGGTTTCATGAAGAGCCTCGCCGCCGAGCTCACCGATTCCGGGCTGATGGCCTGTGCGGTGCTTCCCGGCTCGGTGGACACGCGCATGCTCGAAGGCAGCGGCTTTCCCGCACGCATGACGGCCGATGACGTGGCTCGCAGCCTCGTGCACTACGCCTTCGACGCGCCTCTGGCGCACAACGGAGCCGCTATCGAGATGTTCGGCGACTAGTGCCCCTCAGAATCCGCCCGGCGCGCTGAGTGCGCTCGACTCGGGTGCGGGCCGCTGATTGGGGGAGTTGGAGGGCCCGCCACACCCGCTTTTCTCTACCGTTGCTCCCTTCCGGGCCTGGCGGGGTTCAAGCTGCGCTGTCGGCGGACCCACAGAAGGTCAGTGACGGGAGTGGACATAGCGCACGCTTTGCGGGCTGCCAAGCGCGGATCGCCGGACCTCGTTCCAGAGGGAGCCGGAAACTGACGCGATTCGACGAACCCCCAAACATTCGGCCGAAACTTTGGCTACCTTGGGTATTTCCGAGCGAACCCCCGCGATCGATGACTGACTCTGGCAAACAAGCGCCGAAAGCTGCCCCCGAGGTCCCAGACCTGGAGCTCGAGCCCGCGGTGCGTCCCGCACGCTCGACCTCGACGGCCGGACAGCCGCGCGTGGCAGCGCCGAGCGTGAACCACGCCTTCGACGAGGACGACTCGCTCGACTTCGGCGGTTCACTCGATCTCGATCCCGATGCTCGACCCGGCGACGTGTACTTCGGTGCCGAAGACGCGGCGCCCCCAGCGAGGCGTGTGCAGGCGGAACCGAGTGCGCCAGCCAAACCTTGGCCAACCGGACGCACGCCCGAGCGCGATCGACTCGCGATCGATGCGGTCGAAGTGCAAGTCCTGGCTGACTTCGGTCCAGTGCCGCGAAACGCGTACCTCACGCTCGGCTACGCATATCGGGTTTGGCAGCGCAGGCGCGAGCTCAGACGATCGCTGCCCCAGTTGAACGGAACGCTGTCGGCCGCCGAGCAAGATCGCGACGAGCTGCTCGCGGACATGGCCGATGCGTTGCGCGCCACGGTGCAAACGAACGAGCGCTTTGCGCGGCTATTTTCCAGCCTTTCCGAGCTGGAGCGAGAAGCCACCGAGCGCAGTCGAGCGGTTTCGAGCGTCAATGCCGAGCTCGACACGCAGACCGCGGCCATCGACAGTGAGCTCGTCACCTTGCGCGCCGAACTCAGCGAGAAGCGTGCGCTGGAGGACGAAGCCTCCGCGCGCGTCGAAGCAGCACGCCTGGAGAGCACGCGGGCCGAAGCAAAACTCAAGCGAGTGCAAATCGAGATGCGCGGCGTCCACCGCGTAGCGGAGCAAAAGGTGGGGCCCCAGGGTGGCGCCGTGCCGGCGGCCGAAGCCGAACAGCTGAGCCAGCTAGAGGCACGTCTGGCCACGATCGAGCCCGAGGTGCGCGCCGCACGAGCCGCGTTCGAAAGTGAGGAACAGGCGCATTTTCAGGTCGCCGCGCGCGTGGCTTTGCTCTCACAACTCGAGCGTCAACTCGAGCGCAAGCGCGCGGCACTGACCCGAGAATTTCGGCAAGAGCTCAGCGTCCGCGGCCAAGGGCTGAGCGAGAGCGAGCGTGCCCATCGCCAAGCGCTGAGCGAGGTGGGCCGCGCGTTACTCGCCACGCACGGTGCGGTCGAGATCCCCGAAGCTTGGCTCGACGCCGCGCGCGCGGCAGAGGATCGGGTACTGCACGCCTTGCGCCCACACGAACTCGTGCAACGCGCTCTAGACGCGTATGATCGCCCGCAGGCCGAGCGCGGTTTTCGGCTAGCGCTCACTCTGAGCGGGCTCTTGCTCTTGCTGATCGTGCTCAAAATCGCCTTCTGATAGGACGAACCGTGACGCACTCCGATAACGACAAATTTCGCCGTTTGGCTGATCTCGACCAACGCGCGGCCTTGGGCGGCGGTCAGGCCCGCATCGACAAGCAGCACGCGCTCGGCAAACTGACGGCGCGCGAGCGAATCGACCTGTTGCTCGACCCGGGCAGCTTCGTCGAAATGGGTCGCTTCGTCGCGCATCGAGCCACCGACTTCGGCATGCAAGAGCAACGGGTCCCGGGCGACGGCGTCGTCACGGGTCACGGCACGGTCGACGGTCGGCGTGTGTTCGTCTTCGCACAAGACTTCACCGTGTTCGGTGGTTCGCTCGGCGCCGCACATGCGCAAAAAATCACCAAAGTGATGGATCACGCGCTGCGCGTCGGCGCGCCCATCGTGGGCCTCAACGATTCGGGCGGTGCGCGCATCCAAGAGGGCGTCGAGTCACTCGGCGGCTACGCCGACATCTTCTTGCGAAACACGCTCGCGAGCGGCGTGGTGCCGCAGATCAGCGCGATTTTGGGCCCCTGCGCCGGCGGCGCCGTGTACTCCCCCGCGATCACGGACTTCGTGTTCATGGTCGAAAAGACCAGCTACATGTTCATCACCGGCCCAGACGTGATCCGCACGGTGACGCACGAAGAGGTGAGCAAGGAAGAACTCGGCGGCGCCGCCACGCACGCGGCGACGAGCGGCGTCTGTCACTTCACGTCACCGGACGACGCCTCGTGTCTGCTGCGGATCCGGGAGCTCTTGGGTTATCTGCCCGCCAACAACACCGAAGATCCGCCGCGGCGCGTGAGCGCGGATCCGGCCGAGCGCGCCGCTCCGGAGCTCGACCAGCTGGTGCCGAGCGAGAGCAATCGTCCCTACGACATGCTCGATGTCATTCGCGCCGTGGTGGACGACGCGAACGTGCTCGAGGTCCATGAGGCGTTCGCCAAGAACATGGTCACGTGCTTGGCCCGTATCGCCGGGCGCCCGATCGGCATCGTGGCGAATCAACCCGCGGTTTTGGCCGGCGTGCTCGACATCGATGCCAGCGTGAAAGCTGCGCGTTTCGTGCGTTTTTGCGACTGTTTCAACATCCCGTTGGTCACGTTCGTGGATGTTCCCGGGTTCTTGCCCGGCGTCGATCAAGAGCACCGCGGCATCATCAGCCACGGCGCCAAGCTGCTGTACGCGTTTTGCGAGGCGACGGTGCCGAAGCTCACGGTCATCACTCGCAAAGCGTACGGCGGCGCGTACGACGTGATGAACAGCAAGCACATCCGCGCCGACGTGAACCTCGCGTTCCCGACCGCCGAGATCGCCGTCATGGGTCCCGATGGCGCGGTCAACATCGTCTACCAGAAGGCCATCGAAGCGGCCGCCGATCCCGCAGCCGCCCGCGCCGCATTCGTGGACGAATACAAGACGCGCTTCGCGAACCCCTTTCACGCCGCCGAGCTCGGCTTCATCGACGAGGTGATCGAGCCGCGCCTGCTTCGTTCGCGCCTCGCCAACTATCTCGAACTATTTTCGACCAAGCGAGACAAGAACCCGCCGCGAAAACACGGCAATATTCCACTCTAAAGCGGCTCAGTCTGGGGGGTCGATGTAATCGACCTCTTGCCCGCGATGCGTGCGAAAGCGCGTCACGCCGCCCTCGCGCGAAACGATGTAATTCGGGCTCACCGGCACTTTGCCCAAACCCCCGGGCGTATCGACGATGAACTTGGGCAGCGCGATGCCGCTCAGCCGCCCCTGCAGCTCGCTCATGATGCGGAGGCCCGTATCGAGCGGAGTGCGCAAATGGCCGGTGCCGCGGACGGGATCGGCCTGCAGCAGGTAGTACGGTTTGACACGTTCGCGCACCAGACCGCGGAACAGGTCGGTCAACACCTGAGTGTCGTCGTTGACGCCGCGCAGGAGCACCGTGTGATTCATGATCGGGAACCCCGCGTCCGCCAGGCGGCGCAGGCCTTCACGCGCTTGAGCAGTCAGCTCCTTCGGGTGATTGAAGTGCGTCATGATCCAAAGCGGGTGAAAAGGCCGCAAAGAATCCACCAATTCGTGCGTGATGCGCTGCGGGAGTGCGACCGGCATGCGCGTCGCGATGCGGATGGTTTCGATCGAGGGAATCAAGCGCAGCGCCTGGATGATGCGCACGACGCGCGTCGTGCTCATGGCGAGCGGGTCGCCACCGCTCACGATCACGTCGCGAATTTCCGGATGCTCGCGCAGGTAGATGAAGGCCGGCATCAACCGCTGTTCGGAGCGCGGCCCTCCGCCGCTGCCCACGATGCGACTGCGCGTGCAAAATCGGCAATAAATCGCGCAGCGATCGGTGACCAGCAGTAGCGCTCGATCCGGGTAGCGTTGCACGAGTTCCGGCGCCACTTCGTGCGCCTCTTCGCCGAGCGGATCGCGCAGATCGCCCGGGACCTCGCGGCCTTCGAGCGCGTGCGGCACCACTTGCCGGCGGATCGGGCAATTCGCATCGTGCGGGTCGCAGAGCGAGAGGTAGTAAGGGGTAATCGAGATCGGTAAGCCGGCGCGCTCGGCGGCCATGGCTCCCGCCAATTCTTCGGGGGAAAGCTCGAGTTTTTCGCGCAGCGCGGCCACCGTGCGCACCGCACTTCGGAGTTGCGAGCCCCAGTTGTGCTCCTCGGCATCGGGCAACAGGCTGAGCCCCGTCGGGTCCGGCGGCGGCGCTTCCGAGTCGCCACTCGGCTCGAGCTCGGGCACGAGCGGCAGGTGAGTCATGGCTGAACGCCTCCGTCGAGCTCGGGCACCTTCACCTGAGCCAGCGCTTGGTCGTCGACCGTGACTGGGTAGCGTTGCCGCAAATCTTTTTCGAGCTGCTGCTCACTCGCCCGGATCCGCTCTTGCACGAGCGCGACACGGATCGTGCGCTCGGCGTCGGCAAACGAGCGATCGCGCGCATCGGTGCGGCCGGTCATGCGCACGACGTGGAACTTGCCGCCGTCGGCCACGACCTCGCCCAGCACACCGCCCACTTTGTCGATCTTGAAGACGGCAGCGCGCAGCGCCTCCGGTACACGCGGATTGGCCCCGCGCGGGTGGCCGGGTGGCCCAACGATGCCCAGATCGCCGGCGAGCTCGACCGGCAACGGACCGGTGGTTTTCAGCGGCTTATCGAGCGAATTATCGGCCACGAGCTTGCCCCAATCGGCCGCCGACGCATTCTGAGCTTTGGCGAGCAAACTCTTGGCCTGCGCCTCACTAGCGACGACGACATGCGCGACGCGCCTGCGCTCGGGCTCCTTGAATTCGTCGTGATGCGCGTCGAAGTACGCGTGCACGTCGGCTTCGGGAATGTCGCTCGGGCCGAGCACGTGGCTTCGCACGTCGCGGAGTAGCTCGTCGCGCAACATTTGACGCAAGCGCTCTTGAGTCTCTGGTTGTTGGTCGAGCCCGCGCCGCTTCGCTTCGTCAGCGAGCAGTTGAACCTGGATGATCTCGTTCAACAGCTGTTTACGACGGTCGGCACTTTGGTAGCGTGCGCGTTCGAAGGGATCCATCCGATCCAGGGTGGCCGCGTAGTCGCCCAAGGTGATCTCGCGATCGCCGACCTTGGCGAGCACCTGCGCGGCGAGCTCGGGCGTCAGTTGGGTGCCGGCACTTTGGGCGCTCGCCGAGGCGCTGGGCGCCGGGCTCGGCTGCGGCTTTCCGTGACAGCCGAGCGCCAGCCCCGAGAGCGCGAGCGAGCCCACGAGCCGATTCAGCTTGAAGCGCAAAACGTCCTGCATCAGAGCAGAACTGGCAATACTACGTGGCTCGCGAAAGCGCCAGAATCGCCGCGGCCAAACGCGTGACGACGAAGCGGGCGGCGCTCGTAGACCATTGCGCGCGTTCCGCGGCGGCGGTACTCCTCGCGACGTGGAAGAAGAGTCTACCAGTAAGCTGCACTACCGCCGTGTCGTCATCAAACTCAGCGGTGAAGCGCTGAGTGGGAAAGAAGGCGGCTCGGGCATCGACACCGCAACGCTCAAGGCCACGGCCTCCGAGCTCGCCGAGGTCCACGCGACCGGCGTACAAATTGGCCTCGTCGTCGGCGGTGGCAACATCTTCCGCGGCTTGCGTGGTGCGAGCGAAGGCATGGATCGCGCGCAGAGCGACTACATGGGCATGCTGGCCACCGTCATCAACGCGCTCGCCTTACAGGATGCCCTCGAGCGTTCGGGCGTGCCGACCCGGCTGATGACCGCCATCGAGATCAAGCAGTTGGCCGAGCCGTACATCCGCCGGCGCGCGATCCGCCACCTCGAGCGCGGTCACGCCGTCGTGTTTGCGGCCGGGACCGGCAACCCGTACTTCTCGACCGACACCGCAGCCGCGCTGCGGTCGATGGAAATTCACGCTGACGCCTTACTCAAAGCCACCAAGGTCGACGGCATCTACGACCGTGACCCGCGCCGGCACCCCGACGCGAAGCTGCTCGATAACGTCAGCTATGACCGCTTCTTGAACGATCACCTGGGCGTGATGGATTCGACGGCAGTGGCTTTGTGCCGCGAAAATGGCCTGCCCATCCGTGTTTTCAAGATGGCCCGCGGCAACATCCGCCGCGTCTGTCACGGCGACCCTGTCGGCACCAGCGTCACCGACAAATAACCTGACCCATTCGGGTGCGTCAGCGGGTCGCAGGCTGCTGATTTCAGCCTCCGCGACCTGTGCTGAAGCGCACTCTTCGCGCTAAGCTGCGCGCACCCTAATGTGGCAATCGCTCCCTGAGTTGGGGACGGGCGTCGTTTACGCGATCCTCGTCGCCGCTGCGTACACCTTCGCCGTCGCTCTCGCTGCCGGCCGTGGCAGGCCTCGCCTGCTGCAGGCTGCACGCCTCGGCGCTTACGCGACTTCAGCCCTGGTGCTGTTCGCGATCCTGCTGTTGTCGTACGCGTTCGTCTCGCACGACTTCCGCATTCGCTACGTCGCCCACTACAGCGACCGGCGAATGTCGACGGCTTACCTCTTGACCTCGCTCTGGGGCGGTCAAGATGGCTCGCTCTTGTGGTGGTCACTACTGCTCTCGGGCTACGTGACGGGGTGCGTGGCTTGGCTCAAAGGCCGTTACCGCGAACTTCAACCGTACGTGATCGCCACCTTGATGGTGATCGTCGGTTTCTTCGCGATGCTCATGCTGTTCGCGGCGAACCCCTTCGAAACCAGCATCGCGGGCGCCCGCCCCGATGGCGAGGGCTTGAACCCGCTGCTCCAGAATTATTGGATGATCATCCATCCGCCCTGTCTTTACATGGGTTTCGTGGGTTGCTCGGTGCCCTTCGCGTTCGGCGTGGCCGCGCTCGTCACGCGCCGCCTGGACAACGAGTGGGTGATCGCAGTCCGCAAATGGATGCTGTTCGCGTTCCTGTTCCTGTCGATCGGCAACGTGCTCGGCATGATGTGGGCCTACGAGGAGCTCGGTTGGGGCGGGTTCTGGGCTTGGGATCCGGTGGAGAACGCCGCCTGTCTACCGTGGTTCACCGCGGCGGCTTACGTGCACTCGACCATGATCCAAGAGCGCCGGCACATGCTGCGCGTGTGGAACGTGTTTTTGATTTGCCTCACGTTCTTCCTCACCATCTTCGGGACGTTCCTGACGCGCGCCGGCATCATCACCAGCGTGCACAGCTTCGCCCAGAGCAGCATCGGCACTTACTTCGTGTATTTCATGGGCGTGATCTTGGGCGCAAGCCTGGGGCTCATCGTCTGGCGCCTGCCGGATCTGCGCAGTCAGGGGCAAATCGAGGCCGTCGCGAGCCGTGAGGCGATGTTCGTCGCCAACAACTGGGCCTTGCTCGGCGGCATGACCTTCATCTTGGTCTCCACCATGTACCCGAAGCTGAGCGAGCTCTGGGGCGAGAGCGCGACCGTGGGGCCGCCGCACTTCAACCGCTGGATGGGGCCGATCGGTCTCATGATCTTCGCGCTCATGGGCCTCGCGCCACTCTTCGGTTGGCGGAAGACGAGCAACGTCTCGTTGAAGAAGGCGTTTCGCGCGCCGGTGATCGCACTCGTGGTGATGGTCGTGCTGCACGCTGCATTCGGTAAGGCCCTCGGTTATCCGGCTCTCGTTGCGCGCGACGCCTTCTACCCGGGCGTGGTCGGCCTCGTGATCAAGCACATCGGCTCCACACTCCCCGCGATCACGATTGCGCTCGCCGCCTTCAACGTCGCGGTGATCGTGCAAGAGTTCGCGCGCGGCGTCGGTTCACGGCGCGCGGCCGCCCTCAAACGCGGTGAGGAAGAGTCGGTATTTGCCGCCCTTTTCCGGCTCGTCGAGAAGAACCGGCGCCGCTACGGCGGCTACGTCGTGCACTTGGGCATCGTGGCCATGTTCATCGGCTTCACCGGCACGGCGTGGAACATCGATCGCGAAACCGCGCTGATGCCCGGTGACACGTATCACATCGGTCAATACTCGCTCACCTATCGCGGCACGCGCATGTGCCCGGGCAACCCGAAGTGCAGCCCGGCGGAGCAGGCGGATATCGAGAAGCGCATGCTCTTCGCCGACATCGACGTGACACGCGCCGGGAAATCACTCGGCCGCGTGAGCCCCGCGAAGTTCTTCTATCAATCGAACCCGGACGGCCCGACCACCGAAGTGAGCATGATCCGCTCCTTACACGAGGATCTTTACACGGTGCTCGGCCAGGCCGATCCGTCGACCAAGCGGGCCACTTTTCAGTTTCACGTGAACCCACTGGTGTCGTGGATTTGGATGGGCCTTCTGATCCTGATTGGCGGCACCCTCGTTTCACTCTTTCCCGAGTTCAGCTTCGGAGAAGTGGGCGCGTGGGCGTACGTGCGAGCGGGCGCAGGCGCCGCGGCGGGCATCGGGTTTTCGATCTGGATCGCGATGGCGCCGGGCGCGGCCTACGCGCAAGACCGGCCCGTGCACGACGCGCGCGCGGCGGTAGCGAGCGCGAGCGTGCTACCGAACACACGAAAGTTGCCAACTTCCGGGCTGGGAATGGCTGGCCTCGTTGGGCTCGGCCTCGGCTCGGTGGTGTCGTTTGCGCGGCGTCGCCGGGATAATGCTAAAAGCTCGCGCGATTAACGCATGAATGATCGCGTCTCGAGCATGAATCTGACGCCCTGGGCGGTGCTGGCCAGCATCGCCACTGCCACGGTCGTCGGTATTTTTTATGGCGTACAACTGGTCGTGCTGACTCTGGCCGCGGGCGCGTTGCTGCTGGTCATCTGGCTGCTTTGGCGCAGTGTCCAAAGCCTAGCCGGCGAGTCACAACTGACGTTCGAAGACGCGTTCAGTCTCGGCGCGCGCTCTGCAGAAGAAGAGCAGAAGCGCGCCGTGCTGCGCGCCCTGAAGGATCTCGACTTCGAGCGCAGCATCGGCAAGATCAGCGAGGAAGATTACCAAGAGTACTCGGCTCGCTACCGCGCCCAGGCAAAACTATTGATTCGGCACGTCGACGAGAGCTTGGCCGAAGCGCGCAAGGTGGCCGAACGCGATCTCGAACGGCGCCTCGCCAAACTGCCCGGCAAGGAAACCCGGAAGTCCCCCGAACCCGCCGACGAAGAGCCGAGCGATCCCCTGGAACCGATCGCGGAAGCGGAAGCCGTGTCGAGCCCGATCGCGGCGGAAATCCCGGAAAAATCGCCGAAAAAAACCGCAACCACATTGCGAGCCTGCGCGGCCTGCGCGGTCAACAACGAACTCGACGCACGGTTTTGCAAAGGCTGCGGCGCGGCCCTCGCCGAGCCCGGTCAGAAATTGTGCGGCGCTTGCCCCGCGCGTTTCCCCGAGGCTGACCCGCGCTGTCCGGAATGCGGCACCGAGAGCGAGTCCAAGTCGTGATGCGACGCGTAGCCCTGTTTCTCACCTTGCTCGGTACGCTCACAGTAGCGAGTGCAGAGGCAGCGCCCAGCGCCGCGCCTGCAAGCGCATCGCCCCCTGGGGCCAGTGCCGCCCCTCCGGCTCACGCGAGCGCCGCACCCGCGCCACCACCAGCGCACGGCAACGCAGCTCCCGAGGGGACCACGACGCTTCCAGCCGGGCACCCTGGCGCAGCGAACGAGCCGCCCGCTGATGTCAGCGAGGCCTCCCCGAGCATCCCGCGCAACACGATCGAAGCCACCGTGGTCGATGAAACCGGCATGCCCGTGGCGGCAGGTACCCCGATTCGGCTCGGGATTTTGTTCCAAAAGATCGCCGAGGGTGAGTCCCGCTCGGAACGCTTCACGAACGCCGATGGCCAAGGCACTGCGCGCTTTTCGGATCTGAGCCCGGGCAGCGATCGCGCCTACCGCGTCACCATCACGCGTGGCAACGCGACCTACGCCACCCCGCCGTTCAACCTCCGTCAGGATATGGGGCAGCGCGTGCTGCTCCACGTTTATCCGTCGACCACTGACATCGAGCGCGCGATGGTCGGCATGCGCGGCTACCTGTACATCGAGACGCGTGATGACGTGTTTCAGTGTGAAGTGCTGTTTCGCGTGTTCAACGTGGGCCGCGTCACCTGGGTTCCGGACAACGTGGTCATGCGCCTACCGAGCGGCTTCAAGGCATTCAAAGCCAATGAATCGATGACCGACGTGCGCTTCGAACTCGATGAGGGCCGCGGCGCGAAACTCAAAGGCACGTTTTCTCCGGGCGAACAGCAAGCCTCTTTCCGCTTTCAGGTCCCCAAAGAAAACAGCGATTCAGCGCAGTTTCACGTCGGTTTACCGCCACACGTCGCCGAGATGCGCGTGATCGCCGAAGCCTCCGCGAACATGAACCTCGAAGTCGAAGGCTTCGACAAACCGGTGCCCGCAGCCAACAACAATGGCCAGCGCGTGTTGGTCTCCGTCAAACAACTGCGCCGTCGCGACGAAGAGATCAAAGACTTCACCGCGTCGTTGACTGGCATTCCCGTCCCGGGTCCGGGGCGCTGGGTGGCCCTCATCATCGCGCTTTCGCTGGGCGTGGGCGGGGTGTTCGCAGCCAACGGGGCGTTCGATGGCGAGAACGCCGAGAAGAACAGCGAGGCGGACCGCAAGCGCGCCCGTGACATCCTCTTGCGTGAGCTCGTGCTGCTCGAGCGCGCCTTTCGCGAGCAGCGCATCGGGCCACGCTCGTTCGAGCAATCGAAAGGTCAACTGCTCGACGCAGTCGCGCGGCTCGGCCTCGTGGAAGAGCGCCCTCGCGCGGGTCGGAAGTCCGCCAAAACAGCCGGCCGGAAGCGACCGAAGGCAGCCTCCGAACGGGGTTGAAGCACCCCGTTTCCGGCCCACCACCGCTCTGCACAGGTTGGGGAAAAGCCTCTGTATCTCCCTTGGACCCACACTGGGAAAACTCGACCGGGCCAAGTTATCTGCAGAAGGGCCCGAGGTGAGTCGACACCGGCCACACAGGGTCAGTGGGCGATTACCGAAACGATTCTCGATGGTTACGAGCCGCGTCCACAGTTTCCACAGGCCCTACTAAGACTGCTCTCTATTTAATAAATATAAGAGAAGATAGAGAAGGAGAGCGCGCGGGTGAGCGAGCCCCTTGGGCCAGTAGGCCGAATCAAAGACCAGCCGCGGGACCTCTAGCGCCTCGGCTGATCCCCGGGTAGACGTGAGCGCCCCATGCACGTCGTTGTCGCCAAAAAAGATCTCCTCCGCGTTCTTGCGCGTTGCCAAGGTGTGGCCGACAAGAAAAGCACCATGCCCGTGCTCGGGAACGTGCTGCTCGAAGTTTCCGGCACCGATCAGCTACGCTTGGCAGCGACTGATTTGTATCTCGCAGTCAGCGGTAAAATCCCGGCCAAGGTCGAGACCGGCGGTGCGATTGCAATCGGTGCGCGCGACCTGTTCGAGCGCGTGAAGATGATGCCCGACGGGCAGATTTCGATCGCCACCTCGGGCGGCGCTGCCACGACCATTCGCGCAGTGGGTGCCTCTCGGCGCTTCACGTTGCATGGCATTCCCGGCGAAGAATTCCCGAGCTTGCCGCAACCGGAAGAAGGCCAGTCGCCACTCACGATTTCGGTGGCGACGGTTTCGTCGTTGATCGCCGGCACGTATTTTTCGATTTCGACCGACGAAACGCGGCTCCATTTGAACAGCGCGCTGTTCGAGTGGGATGGTGATCGCGTGCGCATGGTCACCACCGACGGGCATCGCTTGTCGAAGATGGAAGCCGTTCTCAGCGGGAAACAAGCCTCTTCCACGATGCTGATTCCGCTGAAGGGCGTGCTCGAACTGAAGCGCTTGTGCGACGAAGCCCTGTCCGAAGGCGGCGAAGCGGGCGCTGAACTGCGCATCTCGCAGAGTGGCCCGAACGCGTTCTTCCAACTGGCTGGCTTTCAATTCAGCGTGAAGCTCGTCGACGCGCAGTTCCCGCCCTACCAGCAGGTCATTCCCGAGCACAGCGAGCAGCAGGTGAAGGCACCCCGCCAGGCACTCGCCGAAGCACTGCGCGCGGTCTCCGTGGCAGCTAGCGACCGCACCGGCGGCATCAAGCTGACGCTCGGTGCAGGCAAGATGCGCTTCGAGAGCGAGAGCCCCGACAGCGGCGAAGGCTTCGACGAAGTCAGTGTCGATTACAACGGTCCAGAGCTCACCGTTGGTTTCAACGCGCGCTACTTCTTGGATGTGCTCGGCGCCGTGCAGGTCGATGAGATCGAACTCTCGGTGAGCGGCGAGCTCGACCCGGCCGTGGTCCGCCCGGTAGGCGAAGCCAATGGCTCGTATTTGTCGGTGATCATGCCGATGCGTATCTGAAGCGCGAGAGCGTGAGTCCAGCGCCGTGACGGCACGCATTCAGTATCAGCGCGTGACGGCGCGCACTTTTCGCAATCTGACGCACGTCGAGTTCGAGCCTTCGCCGGGGCTCAACGTCATCTCCGGTGACAATGGCCAAGGCAAGACGAGCTTGCTCGAGGCTTTGTACTTCGTCGCTGTCACACGCAGCTTTCGCGCAGACAGGCTCGAGACACTGATTCAGCAGAACGCAGAGTTTGCCACGGTGCGCGCCGAGATCCGCGACGGCGAACACACGCGCGAGCAACGCGCCACGCTCGGCCACAAGGAACGAAGCGCGCTGATCGATGGCAAGAAGCCAGAGAAGCTCGCTCTGTATGCGACGCGCACGCCGGCGGTCGTCTTTCACCCCGGCGACGTCGAACTCGTGAGCGCCAATGCGGCGCCGCGGCGTAAACTCCTGGACCGAATTGCGCTGTACGTCGACCCTGCCAGCAGCGACGCGCGGCTCCGCTATACGCGCGCGCTGCGCGAACGAAAAACGGCGCTCGAAGTGCGCGGCCCCAATGCGCGCGAGCTCGAGCCTTTCGAACACGTGATGGCCGAACATGGCGCTCGCTTCGCGCGCGCCCGCGCTGAAGCCGCGCTGCGCCTGATCACGGCTTTGACTCCCGCGTTCACCAGTATGGCGACGCCCGGTTTGACGCTGGCCGCCCGCTACCGCCCGGGAGGGACGCACGACGCCGAGGAATTCGCCCGTGAACTCGCCGCCCGTCGGGTTCGGGATCTGCGCCAGCGCAGCGCCTCATTTGGCCCACAACGCGACGAAATCGAACTCATGGTCGACGGCCGTTCGGCGCGCCATCACGCCTCACAAGGCCAACAGCGCATCCTGACGCTGGCCCTCAAAGTCGCCGAGCTCGACTGCGTGCGTGAGGCGCGGCGGGCCCACCCGGTGCTGCTCTTGGACGACGTGTCGAGTGAACTCGACCCCGGGCGGACGGGCGCGGTCTATGCCTTCCTGCGCGAGACCCAGAGCCAAGTGTTCGTGACCACCACGCGACCCGAGCTATTCGTCACCCCCGATGCCAAGCTCGGGGAACGCGCCGATTGGCTATTGCGTGCAGGTCAACTCGAGCGGATCTGAGATTGTCCCGCACGCGGGCGTTTGTTTCTGCTCGATGCCGAATCCACGCCGCTCGAGCGCCCGGAAATGCCCCGATCACCCGGCCCTTTCCAGGCCGCCCGAGCGGATCCTCCAAAACGCATCAATCCCGCATAAATTCCGCTGGATCACCCTTGCGCGAAGCGTCGAAAATCACTATAAAAAGTCTGTCTTTTACGAGCGCATTTTTCGGCTCCGCCGAGGGCTGCTCCAGACCAAAGTGAGACCTCTAAGTTGACGACCGAGGCACAAGAAGCACCCCGCGCTGCAGACGCGTACGACGCGAAGAACATCACCGTTTTGGAAGGCCTCGAAGCCGTCCGCAAACGGCCCGGCATGTACATCGGTGACGTGCATGATGGTTCCGCACTGCACCACTTGGTGTGGGAAGCGGTCGACAACGCGGTGGACGAGCACCTTGCCGGTCACTGCACGCAGTTCACCATCACGGTCCATTTCGACGGTTCGATCACCTGCGAAGACAACGGCCGCGGCATCCCGGTCGGCATGATGGAAGATCGCGGAGTGAGCGCGGCGGAAGTCGTCATGACCGTGCTGCACGCTGGCGGCAAATTCGACCATTCGAGCTACAAGGTCAGCGCTGGCTTGCACGGCGTGGGCGTCAGCGCCGTCAATGCGGTGTCCGAGTTGCTGCGGCTCGAGATCCGCCGTGAGGGCAAGGTTTGGTTTCAGGAGTATCGGCGAGGCGTGCCGCAAGGGCACATCGTCGCCATTGGTGAGTCGGACGAAACCGGCACCAAAATCACCTTCAAGCCTGACCACGAGATCTTCTCGAACCTCGAATACAACTACGACATTCTGGCCAATCGCCTACGCGAGTTGGCTTTCCTGAACTCCGGGCTGATCGTCAAACTGGTCGACGAACGCGCGCAGGGCCGCAGCGAGACGTACCTGTATCGCGGCGGTATCCACGAGTTCGTGTCACTGCTGAGCCAGGCCAAAGAGCCCGTGCACGAAGACGTGATCGCCTTCACGGGCGAGTTCCCGACCGGCGACGGTAAGGGCATCGCTGTCGTCGATCTCGCATTGCAGTGGACCAACGCCTACGCCGAGCAAATCTTGTGCTTCACGAACAACGTGTCGAACAAGGATGGCGGGACGCACCTCACGGGTCTGCGTGCCGCGCTCACGCGGTCGCTGAACAACTACGGCACTGCCAACAATCTGTTCAAAGAAGCCAAGAGCGGCCTCACCGGGGATGACACCCGTGAAGGCGTGATCTGCGTCATTCACGTCAAGCATCCGGACGCCAGTTTCGACTCGCAGACCAAGTCGAAGCTCGTCTCGAGTGACGTGAAAGGCATCGTGGAAAACGCGGTGACCGAGCACCTCGGTCGCTACTTCGAAGAGCACCCGCAAACCGCGCGGAAGATTCTGGAAAAGGCCGTGATGGCCGCCAAGGCGCGCGATGCCGCACGCAAGGCCCGCGAGGTCGTGCGCAAAGGCGTGCTCGACGGCACGTCGTTATCCGGCAAGCTGGCTGACTGTCAGAGCAAAGATCCGACGATCAGCGAGATCTACATCGTCGAGGGTGAAAGCGCCGGCGGTAGCGCCAAGCAAGGCCGCGATCGCCATTTCCAAGCGATTTTGCCGCTCAAAGGCAAGATCTTGAACGTCGAGCGCGCGCGCCTGGATCGCATGCTGGCTTCGCAAGAGGTGGCCACGCTGATTTCCGCGCTGGGTTGCGGCATCGGTGACAACGGCGGCTTCGATCTCTCGAAACTCCGCTACCACAAGATCATCCTGATGACCGATGCCGACGTCGACGGCAGTCACATCCGGACGCTGTTATTGACGTTTTTCTATCGTCAAATGCGCGAGCTGATCGAAAGTGGCTATCTCTTCATCGCTCAGCCGCCGCTGTTTGGGGTGCGCAAGGGCAAGAAGTATCAATACCTCAAGGACCAAGGCGCGCTCGACCGCTTCCTGATGGAGAACGGCATCGAGGATTTGAGCGTGCAAGCGACCAAGGGCCCGGCTTTGCAGGGCGTGCCCTTGTTCAACCTCGCGACCCGCCTGCGCTCGCTGCGGAACATCTTGGCGAAAATCGATCGGCGTTGTGACGCGCGCGTGGTCGCTGGCCTGCTGCGTTCGAGCACGCTCAGCCTGGCTGACTTCCGGAATCACGACAAAGTCCAAGAAGCGGCCAACGCACTCCAGACCTATCTCGAAGAACGCTACCCGGATTTGTGTCCGCTCAGCGTGACAGTCGAGTGGGAAAAAGTGCACGATTCTGGCCGAATGAGCGTGAAATTCCGACCGGGTGCCTCGGCGCGTCCGGCCGTTGCAGACTGGGAGTTGGCTGAATCAGCCGAGTACCAGGAGCTCCTCTCGATCGAGGAAGACATCCGATCGATCGGGCCAATGCCGTACACGGCCAAGGTCGGCGAGGGCCAACCGGTCACGTTGCCCGATCCCGAAGCGTTGGAGGAGTTCATCTCCGAGCGCGGCCGCAAAGGCATGCAAATTACGCGCTACAAGGGTCTAGGCGAAATGAATGCCGACCAGCTCTGGGACACGACCATGAGCCCCGATGCGCGCACCCTGCTGCAGGTCAAAGTGAACGATCCCGTCCGCGCTGACGAGCTGTTCAGCGTGCTCATGGGTGACCAGGTCGAACCGCGCCGCAAGTTCATCGAAGAGAACGCGTTGAACGTGCGCAACTTGGACATCTAATACTGCTTAGTCATTTTTCGGGCGACAGAAGCCGAAGCGCTTCGGGTCGGTCACGAGTGACCAAGTAGTACTAATACCGAGTCATCGCGCCACACTCGGCTCATGTGGATTCGCATGAATACGAGTGGTGGAAATCACCATAGAATAGCGCAATCGCGAGTCCGAAGTCGCGCGTAGGTTTGCGCAACTGCGTCTCATTTCGATTCGCGAATTCGCGTGCAGGCGCAGCGCAGGCGTGTGTCGAGCCTCGATGATTTTGCAGGCTGGGTAAACGCGAGTGAGGCGTTCGGCGAAGCGCGTGCGGTGCGGCGCACCACGGCGGCGTGGCGTTGCCATAGACTTCGCTAAGCAGGCTTTTCGCAGCGGCCGGCGTGTGTGAACGCGCGGCGGTGCGTTGGCATCGCATCTGCACGGCACGCTGACCAGTGACCCACGCGGTTCGATCTCGCGCGCTGTCTGCACGTGGCGCGCCGCACCGCGACTGATGCACGTCGCGCTTTTATGCCTAGTCGGGAAAAACGGTACTCGACTCCACTCCGCTTACAGCGAGGCAGATCAGGAACTCTGAGTTTCGGTGATTTTGTCCTGGCGACTGTTGCGAAGTCGCATGCTGCCGGTTTACTCTCTCTCCCTCGAGGGTTTACTTGGGCCTCCCGGGCAGACACGCCTGAGGGGTTCGGTTCAACGGTTACGGTTACTGCGGTCAGAAAGGAGGGGCTGCCCAGCGCAACGCCACGGTGCCCCTCGCTCCGTGTCCTCCGCCGGGTAGCGCGGGATCCGATGGCGGAGAAAGGCACTACAAAAAAGGTCGGTCGGCTCATTCGCACAGCTCGCATGCATCGCGGGCTGACGCAGAAAGATCTGGCTAAAAAGCTCGGTGTTCGCTCCGGGAGCTACGTTGGCATGCTCGAGTCCGGTCTGTGCAAAGGCATTGGCATTGGCAGGCTCGAAGAGATTGCGGCGTTTCTCCACGTGAACGGCGTCGAGCGCTACCGCTGGTTTGCGGCTGCTGGTCATTTGCACCCGCCACTGTTCGGGGCGCTCATGAAGAGCCCCGAGCTCTGGGACGAGGTCGTGCATTTGCTCGGTGGCTCGCTCCGCGGTCGAACCCGAAAGAAGGCGCGAGCTTGAGCGTGCCTGGACGCCGTCGCCCGTTTCGGCGAAGCCTCGGCGTTCTCGGTTAATCACGTTTACCAACGTGTCCTCTGGCCTCGGGCTCTGCAGGGAGCAGCTCGAGGCCAGGGTTCACTCTGCTGGGTCTGCACTCGCCGCGGGTTTCCTGAACAAACTCGCGTTCTGCCGGGGTGCATGGAAGAATCGCGGCCCATGCTGTTTCGAAAGCTGCGGGTCGTGTGCGCGCTGGCGTTGCTTGGTGCGTCGTTCTTGGCACCGGGTTGCGGGGGAAATGACACCTCGAGTCCGAGCGCTGGCGGCAGCGCTGGCAGCCTCGGCGCGAGTGGAAATGCCGGCACGTCAGTGGCAGGGCGCAGCGGTGGCAGCTCCGCGGGCGACACCGGCCAACCCGATGCCAGCATCGAGAGCGTCAGCTGCGCGGCAAATAGCTGCGACCCCGTCGAGTTGAAGATCTCCACCGGCTTCACGATCCCGGCGTGTTGCGCCGACGCAGCCACCGGCACGTGTGGGCTCGATTCGGAGTTCTTGGCCATGTACGGCCCGGCCTTCAAGGAGCGCTGCCAGCCACTTCACCAACCAGGCCCACTCGATCCGGCCTGCCCCAACAGCAAGAAGACGCCCATCCCAGACGCGGGTGGGCTCGAGCTCAGCTTTCCAGGCTGCTGCCGGCCGTCTGGGCAGTGTGGCTACAATCTCGACTCCTTGCTGCCGGGGGGTTTCCTGAAGATTGGCCTCGGCTGTGTGGATTCGAGTCCGTTCCTCGAGGGCGGCTCACCGCTCTCTTGTGGCAAAGGCGCCGCTGGCGAAGGCGGCGGGGGGGGCGACCTCG
>Ga0105245_10001297_pt1 | contig 22552 bp, 19 predicted proteins | sample KBSM54metaG_FD_81523 | JGI IMG/M metagenome (GOLD analysis project Ga0105245, IMG submission 81523) | Miscanthus rhizosphere microbial communities from Kellogg Biological Station, Michigan, USA - KBS M5-4 metaG | ecosystem: Host-associated > Plants > Roots > Rhizosphere > Soil | place...
TCAGCGCGACCATCCCCGGCTTATAGCCATAGCGTGAGACGACATAGGGCGTGGGCAATCGGGTGAAATCGACATTGGTGATCAGCCCGTTCTTCCCTGTCACCGCATTTCGCGCGCCCGCAACCGGCACCGCCGTGATCTTCAGGATCTCGCCGCCCTTCTCGATATCGACATCGGTGCCTTCGGGTATCGCGTTGATCACGGAGGACGGCGGCAGCGTGCGGTGCGATCGCCCGAAGATGTTCCACAGGCCCGGATCCTCGGAGCCAAGCCGCCAGAGCGCAACGCCATTCACGCCGGCGCGGGTGAGGAACTTCATCTGATTATAGGCGGAAGCCGCATCGAGCAGCCAGACCTCGTGGCGGACACCGCCATCCTCATAGGCGAAGCTGCTGTTGCCGCTGGCGCGATCGAACACCGGCACCGTGCCCGAATCCCGCGCTGCCTGCCAAGCTTCGTCGATCGCAAGCGGCTCACCACCCTCCTTGCCGAACCAGTCATAACCGTAGTTGCCGACCGCGACGACGATCTTGTCGCGCGGCACGCCGCGGATGGCGGTCGCCACTGCCTGCTCGAACCACAATTGCGATGCGATCGGCCCGGGCGGCCCGCCCAGCTCATGCTCGTCATAGGCCATCAGGAACACCCGATCGACGATCGCGGCAAAGGCCTTGATGTCCCAGCCCGAATCCGCCCCGACCGGCACTGCGATCGCGACGACCCAGCCGTGCCGGCCGAACCGCGCCTTGGCCTCGCGCAGGAAGGTCCGATAATCGATCTGGGCTGACGGCGGCAGTTCCTCGAAATCGAAAAAGACGCCGCCGGCCGCGTTCGCCTGGAGGAACGGTTCGAGCCGATCAAGCAACGACCGGCGCAGCGCCGGTGAGTGAAGCACGATCGCCAGGTTCGCCGCGTCCCAATTGCCGTTGAGGGCGTTCTGCACCATCGGCAGCAGCAAGGGCCGGTGCGGCGATCGGTTGATGATCGCCTTGCCTGCGGGGTCCTTGAAGATCGTGATCGTGTGGTTCTGCCCCGTGATCGAAACCCATCCGGGGATCAGCCAGTCGAGCTCGCCGATATTGCGCCGGAGCGAGCCGGTGCTCGATTCGTCCCAGGGCGCATGAAAACCGATCGCCAGCGGCGCATTCTCGCGCACGCCGCGCGGCGGCGTCCCGGTGAGCAGCCGGGCGGTGCGCACAAACTCGCGCCGTGTCTGTTTGAGGATCGGCTCATGCGGCGGCGGCAATTTGACGAGCGCGGGATGCTCGGCATCGACCGGCAGCAGGGGCGGGCTCGGCACCGCCCCGATCGACACCGCAAGCGCGGCGAACGAGAGCAGGGCAAGAACGATAAACGCCCCCACCGCAAAACCGAACCGCCGTCGCCTTCTTCCGGACGCGTCATAGAAAATCGGGGCGAGGCTCATGCGGGCTGGTTCATCCTTCGGGTGCAGCGGAAACGCTACCATAGGCCCGACGCGGCCGCATAGGGTTGGCAGATGACAAATACGTCATCCGGTGGCTAGCTGCTGGCGAGGATGCTACGACAGGACGGACATCTCACTCGTCATGCCGGACTTGTTCCGGCATCCACGGCTCCGCAAGGGCTTCAGGTGCGCATATGCGACACGATCGACTTGGAGAGGGTTCGCGCGCCGAACGGTGAGGCTGGGCTCCCCTAATTACACACTGGATTCGTCAGCGCGCTTCTTCGCGAACGCAATTGCATCTTCTAGGCTGACGAACTGACGTTCATCGACTTTGAAAATAGCGCCGGATTCCTCGACGCCGAGGGACTTTGCATAAGCGAGACGGAGAGTTGAAACACCTTGCGACGGTTCCAGCGCAGGGGCTCCCGGACCTCCTGCCCTAGGCGCTTCCGGCTTGGTCACCCGGAGTCCCCGGGCAAGTTCCTCCACAGTGTCGATTAAAACCATCAGCATACCGACAAACTGCCGCCGCGCCGCCAGCAGTGACCAAATTGGCTTTCTCGTTAAGCAGACCGATGTTCAGAATCTCGCCGTCGCTACTTCCGCTGATAAGCATACCGACCAAAATAAGAATGCCGCCAAGGATAGCAAACAGATAGCCAAACGGCTTCATCGAAATTCCCCGATCTTGATAGCACAGGCCATGTTCTTTAATCGATGCGTCAGTCCAGTGGCTTTATACAGCCAGCGACGCAACTTTATCTTGCCTAAAATCATTCGACCCAATGTGGATTGCCATCAGGAGCTCGGGTCGAGTGAACAACCCTACCGCGCCACCTCCCACCCGCTGGGCGACCAGCGATAAACAAACGGCGAAATCCCCCGGCCCGCGGCCGCATAAGAATCCGCGACCAGTTTCTCGAGCTTGCGCAGATCCTCATCCGACTCCACGGTCCCGATCAGGACATCATTGTCCGCCGGGATGGCAACGAACAGCCGGCCACCGGTTGCGACCGCAAGCGAGCGCCACCGATCCGGCTCGAGCAACATGCTCGCGCCATAATCGAGATCGGGAAACGACATAAGCTTGCCGTCAAGCTCCTCGGCAGTGGGGATTTTGGGCAGGCTCGCCAGCACCTGGCGCGTCCCGAGCGCGAACGCCTGATCGCGGTTCAGCCCGAGCGTTTTGAGCGTCGAGGCATTCACCATCCTGGTCGTGGTCGGGAAGTCAGCGGCCAGGATGAGCGATACGCCTTCCGCAAAGTTCATGGTGACAGGCGGGTCAGGCGGCTCCGCATCCTTCCCCAGGCTGGCCGTCTCCCGCACATAAGCGGCGATATAGTCATTCCCGCGAACGAGCAGGCGAAGCTGCGTCGGAGCGACGGTGTCGTCGATTGTCAGTCCTTCGACGATGCCGGCGAGGAAATGTTGCTTTTCGGCAGCACAGTCGTCGGCGCTATTTGCGTCGCAGAAGGATGTGATGCGATCGAGGTTGATCTGAATCTCGTGGCCGGATGGCCGTTTGACCTTGATGCTCAGAGGATCGACGATCGTTATCACCGCATCGGGCACTGCGGCATGGACTGCCGCAACCGTCTCGTCGCGTAGAGACTGCGCTGCGGCTGCGGGAGTGATGAGGACTGCGGCAAGCAGAACCATCATGATCGTAGCAAAACGCATCGACACCCCCTCCAGGTCTGGCCGCGACATCCTGTCCGATCAGACGCTCATCTTCATATCACACCGCCGCCGCACTCACCGCCCACTGCACGCCAAATCTGTCCGTGAAATTCCCGTAATACGTGCCCCAATGCTGCTTCGCGAAAGCAACGGTAACCCGCCCGCCCGCCGATAGCTTGCCGAAAAGCCCCTCCGCCTCAGCCACATCCCCAACCTCGATCAGGATCGCGCACCCTTTCATCGGTTCCGAATCCGCGCCGTCGCCCGCGAACAGGCGAAGCCCGGGTCCTTCGAAAACCGCGTGCAGCACCTTGTCCCGCCACGCGCCGCCATCGCGCTCGCCCACTGGCGTGCCGGCATATCGGCGCAGCTCGATGATCTTCCCAAGGCCGCACCCGGCGTAGAATTCCAGTGCGCTCTCGGCGTCACCCCGGAAATAGAGATGAGGGGTAAATCGCATGGGAGAAGTCACGCAAGGCCTCCGCTCGCCGGCGCCCCGCTGACCAGCGAAGCTCAAAACCCGACCACCACGTCTCCCCTAGCAGCTTCCCCCGCCACCCTCGATCCCAACTGCAACCGGATCGCGTCATCCAGAAGGCAGCTTGCAAAGCCCGCCGCGGCACAAAAAAAAGGGCGGCATCGCTGCCGCCCCTTCCCTTGCCCTAAGGCCGCGCGATCAGAAGCGGTAGCCGAAGCCAACCAGGCCCTGGTGACGCTGCAGGCTGGTGCCCGTGCCCAGCGAATTCTCCACGCTGTAATGCGTGTAGACATACTCGATCTTGGCATAAGTATGCGCCGAGATGGTCATCTCGTAGCCAGCACCGAGATGCCAGCCATCCGCATTGTCGCTGGCCGAGGCGTTGTTCGCCGGGTGCGCGCTGTCGGTGAACGACGCGGTCACGCGGCCATTGGTGTAACCGCCCTTTGCGTAGAGCAGGCCACCAGCGACGACGCCGCCAGCGCGCGCGCCGACGGTGATGTTGCGGCCGGCCTTGATGCAGGCAGTCTGCGTACCGGACAGAGCGACGCAATCCTTGGTGGTCGCGCCTTCGATGCCGGCATAGGCGCCGATCACGAAGCCCGACTTGGTTGCGTAGTCGTAGCCGAGCTCGGTGCCATAGACGAAGCCGACCTTGGACTCGCTGACGCCGGAGTCCTTCAGCACGACGTCGTCAACGCCGGCGCGCGCCTCGATGCGGGCACCGCCCTTGAAGCCGGACGAGTCGTCCTGCGCCATGGCGGGCGTGGCGATCACAAGAGCTGCGACCGAGGCGAAAAGAAGCTTGGTATTCACGATTATTTCCTCACGAACAGGCCGCTTCGAATGGCGGCGGGAGGTGCGATGTAGCGAGAAACGCTAGCGTAACAATAAAAGACCGCTTGATATGTGTTTGAATCGCACCGCTTTGCACGGGCGTGTTGCAACGCAGCAACAGCGGTGCACCGCAGCACAGGCGGGGCCCGCGCGTGCAAGACTTCGGCGACGAAAAATCGACAAGCCTGTTTCGCCCGCACTCGATTCTAATCGAAACCGAATCGAGTCATTCAGCGACGATGGACGGACGTGCTTCCTTTAAAGCCCATAATGTCACGACGTTGAATCGCGCCTCCGCTGTTATGCCCGCCGTTCTCCGCTGTTATTCCGGAACAGCAAAACCGGGAGTAACTGCCCTGATTTCGCCCCGGAATTTCGGCGCGAGAAGCCAACATAACAGCGGAGAAAATGAAAAAGCCGCCGGAACAGCGGATATCAGCGGACCGCCGCGGCAAAGCCGCGTCGTCGGACGACACGGCCGAGGACGAGCTCGGCCGGTCGCCGGCCGGCATTCGGCTGATCCTCGCCCAGTTCCCGGATCGCTTACGCGATCCGCTCGCTGGTCTCGGGCCTCATGCTCACGCGTCATCCCCCATCCTGAGCGCCGCGATAAACGCCTCCTGCGGAATGCTCACGCTCCCATATTCCCGCATCCGCTTCTTCCCCTCTTTCTGCTTGTCGAGGAGCTTGCGCTTGCGGCTGGCATCGCCGCCATAGCATTTCGCGGTCACGTCCTTGCGCATCGCCGCGATCGTCTCCCGCGCGATCACCTTGCCGCCGATCGCGGCCTGGATCGGGATCTTGAACAGATGCCGCGGGATCAAATCCTTCAGCCGCTCGCACATGCCCCGGCCCCGCGCCTCGGCGGTGCCGCGGTGGACGATCATGCTCAGCGCGTCGACCGGCTCGTTGTTGACGAGAATGCCCATCTTGACGAGGTCGCCCTCGCGATAGCCGATCTGGTGATAGTCGAAGCTCGCATAGCCCCGGCTGATGCTCTTCAGCCGGTCGTAGAAATCGAACACCACTTCGTTGAGCGGCAGCTCATAGGTCACCTGCGCGCGCCCGCCGACATAGGTCAGGTTCTTCTGGATGCCGCGCCGGTCCTGGCACAGCTTCAGGATCGAACCGAGATACTCGTCGGGGCAATAGATCACCGCCTCGATCCACGGCTCGGCGATGCTGGCGATCCGGCTCGGATCGGGCATGTCGGCCGGGTTGTGCAGCTCGATATGCCCCCCGCCATGCATCAGCTCGATCTGATAGACGACCGAAGGCGCCGTGGTGATCAGGTCGAGATCATATTCGCGCGTCAGCCGCTCCTGGATGATCTCGAGGTGCAGCAGCCCGAGGAACCCGCAGCGGAAGCCGAAGCCCAAGGCCGCGCTGGTCTCCATCTCGAAGCTGAAGCTCGCATCGTTGAGCCTGAGCTTGGAAATGCTCTCGCGCAGCTTCTCGAAGTCGTTGGCATCGACCGGGAACAGGCCGCAGAACACCACCGGCTGCACTTCCTTGAAGCCCGGCAGCGGCTCGGCCGCCGGCCGCTTGGCGTCGGTGATGGTGTCGCCGACCCGGGTCTGCGCCACTTCCTTGATCTGCGCGGTGATGAAGCCGATCTCGCCGACGGCGAGCTCGCTCAGCTGCTCGATCTTCGGACGGAAACAGCCGACGCGGTCCACGAGGTGGAGCGTGCCGGTCGCCATGAACTTGATCTGCTGGCCTTTTTTCAGCACGCCCGCCATCACCCGCACGAGGATGACGACGCCGAGATAGGGGTCGTACCAGCTGTCGATCAGCATCGCCTTCAGCGGCGCGTCGATATCGCCCTTGGGCGGCGGGATTCGGGTGACGACGGCTTCGAGCACTTCCTGGATGCCGATGCCCGATTTGGCCGAGGTCAGCACCGCGTTCGAGGCATCGAGGCCGATGATCTCCTCGATCTCGGCCTTCACCTTGTCGGGGTCGGCGGCAGGCAGGTCGATCTTGTTGATCACCGGCACGATCTCATGGTCATGCTCGATCGACTGATAGACGTTCGCCAGCGTCTGCGCCTCGACGCCCTGCGCCGCATCCACCACCAGCAGCGCGCCCTCGCAGGCGGCGAGGCTCCGGCTCACCTCATAGGCGAAGTCGACATGGCCCGGCGTGTCCATCAGGTTGAGCTCGTAATCGAGCCCGTCATGCGCCTTGTAGCGCAGCCGCACGGTCTGCGCCTTGATGGTGATGCCGCGCTCGCGCTCGATATCCATATTGTCGAGCACCTGCTCGGACATTTCGCGGTCGCTGAGGCCCCCCGTCGCCTGGATCAGGCGATCGGCGAGAGTCGACTTGCCATGGTCGATATGCGCGATGATGGAGAAGTTGCGGATTCTGGAAAGATCGGTCGACATGATCGGCGCGCGTTAGCAGGCGAGAGCCCGGATGCGAAGGGGGATGCGAAGTGGCGCATTTCCACGCATCCGTCGCATTTTCGTCGCTGAGGCATGCAGAATAGATCCGAAAATGGCGGAAATCGCCTACCCCCGCATCCGTGGCTGTAGTAAAAGCGTATGTCACGGTGCCGACGGGGGTCGCAGCCACGCACCGTATGGCTGAGCGCGACCGCCGGCATAGGCCGGGTTCGCGTTTGCTGTCGCTTCGCCTTTTGCGAAGCCAATGGAGGGAGATGTTTCTCGTGAAGATGCTTTTGTCCGCCGCCGCGCTCTGCGCGCTCGTCGCCGCCACCCCGGCCCTCGCCAAGGAGGATCGCGGGTCTTCCGCCTATCAGGTGCAGAAGAATGGCGAGCTCAACATCCCGATCTGCCGCCACCGTATCGGCACCATCGCGATCGTCGAGCCCGACAATCAATGGTGGCGTGAATATAATCTCGGCAGCCCCGAGGCGATCATCAAGATTTTCGTCCAGAAATCGGGCTGTTTCGGCCTCGTCAACCGTGGCCGCTCGATGGCCAGCCGCAACATGGAACGCGCCATGGCGGATTCGGGCGAGCTGCAGGATGGTTCGAACCTCGGCAAGGGCCAGGTCAAGGCCGCCGATTACTTCCTCCAGCCTGACATCGTCACCGCGAACGCCCATTCCGGCGGCGGCGGCGGTGGCGCCGTACTCGGCGGGCTGCTGGGTCACGCAGGCGGCTTCCTCGGCGCGGCCGGCGCGGTTGCCGGCGGCATCAACGTCAACAAGAAGGAAGCGAACGTCACCCTGTCGGTGGTCAATGCCCGCACCACTGAGGAAGAGGCGCTGACCGAAGGCCATGCCCGCAAGTCCGATGTGAGCTGGGGCGGCGGCGCAGGCGCGTTCGGCGGCGGTGCCTTTGCCGGTGCCGGCGTCGGCGGCTATCAGGATACGGCGATCGGCCAGGTCATCGTGCTCGCCTATCTCGACGCCTATATCAAGCTGGTCGGCCAGCTCGGCGGTCTGCCCGAGAATGCGGCTGAGGCAGCCCCGCTCGCCAAATAAACCGGCGAAGCGTTGAACGGGAATGGCCCGCCGCGTGACCCACGCGGCGGGCCTTCCTGTAGTGGCGCCCGCGAAACAACCCGGCTAGACAGCAGGGAAACCTACGGAGAGTCGCGATGAAGTATCTTGCCGTTCCTGCCCTGCTCGCTGCCGCCGCTTTCGCCATGCCCGCGGGCGCCGCTCTCCCGGTCGGCGCCAAGGCGCCCGACTTCACGACGGATGCAGCGGTCGGCGGCAAATCCTTCAAGTTCGCGCTCAAGGCAGCGCTGAAGAAAGGCCCGGTGGTGCTCTATTTCTTCCCGGCGGCCTTCACCCAGGGCTGCACGATCGAGGCGCATGAGTTCGCCGAGGCAAGCGACGACTTCAAGAAGAACGGCGCGACGCTCATCGGTCTGACCGCGGGCAATGCCGATCGGATCAAGGAGTTCTCGGTCCAGGAGTGCCGCAACAAATTCCCGGTCGGCCTCGCCACCCCGGCAACGATCACCGGCTATGACGTGACGCTGCCGCAAAAAGCCGGATGGACCAACCGCACCTCCTATGTGATCGCGCCCAACGGCAAGGTCATCTACATGTTCTCCGATCCGAGCCCCGAGGGCCATGTCTCGGGCACGATGGCGGCGGTGAAGGCCTGGAAGGCGAAGAAGAAGGGTTAAGCGGCGCACGCTGGAGTCTCTCTCCCCTTCCCCAGCGAAGGCTGGGGCCCAGTTGGGGGACGCTGATGATGCGCGTTGCGCTCCGTTACTTCTGCCATCCCAACTGGGCCCAGTTCCGGGTTGAACATGCCCCGCATGTTCAAGGATCGTCCGGGGGACGATCCGACCCGGAACTCTTCGCTGAGGAAGGCAGGAAGAGAGCGCTAACCCAGCCCAGCCGCCTCGATCGCCGCCAGGGCGTTATCGAGGCGGGCCTCCCCGGTGCCCCCGACCAGAGCCCAGCGCACACCGCGCCGCTCAAGCTCGGCACGCGACAGCTCGAAGAAGCGCCGCCGGTCCTCGGCACCGCCGAACAGCCGCGTCCCGTCATCCACCCAGGGCAGGTCCATGTCGAGCAGCAGGTAAAGGTCCGCCGGCTCGCCCCACGCATCGAACCAGGGATCGCGCTCCCCGAACAGCATATCGGCCCACACCGCCGTCATCAGCGGATCGGTATCAGCGATCAGCCGCCGGTTGCAGCGCCGCTTCAGGCTCTCCGTCATCGCGACATGAGTCCGCGCGATCGCGAGCAGATCGTCCATCACGAGGTCGGTCCCGAACGCCTCGCACCAGGTCCGGCCATATTCCGGCATCAGCAGCGTGTCGAAATGATCGGCAAGCTGGCGCGCGAGCGTCGACTTGCCGACGCTCTCGGGCCCATGCAGGCAGATCGTCCGCGCATAATGGCCGCGCACCGGCGGCGGCAGCGCACCCCAATGCGCCCAAGGATCGGCGCGAATGGCAGTCGCCGAGATCGCCGCCGCCTCCCGCCCCGGATCGATCGGCCGCCAGCGCGCGCCCATCTCCGCCGCAAGCCGGGCACCATAGCTCTCCGACGCGAACACCAGATCGATCGGCTCGGGATGCGTCGCCCGCACGATCTCCCGCCAGATCGGCCAGAAATCGGGATGATCGCCTGGCTCCTGCGGCACCACCGCATCATGGCCGATCACCCGCGCAGCCGGGAACAGCTCGCGCATCCAGGCGAGCCGCAATGGCCCCGGCACCGGGTCGTCCGGCAGCCAGCACACCAGGATCGTCAGCTCGTCGACCAGCGCCAGCGCCGCCTCGCACAGCAGCTGGTGGCCGGCATGCGGCGGCATGAACTTGCCGAGCAGGAAGCCGCGCGTCACGCCACTGCCATCCGGCGCTCCGCCCCGCGCCATCCGATCAGCCCCCAGATCGAGAGCAGCAGGAACAGGCCGTACAGCCCCGCCGTCAGCCACAGATCCTTGGCCGCATAAAGCCCGATCGCGAGTATATCGACTGCGATCCACAACACCCAATTCTCGATGAACCGCCGCGACATCAGCAGCTGCGCCGCCACGCTCAGGATCGCGACTCCGCCGTCCCACCACGGATAGGCAGCGTCGGTGAAGCGGTACATGCCCCATCCCCAGATCGCCGTCGCCACCGCGCAGCCGATCACCCAGCCAAGCCGCGCGCCCGGGCTCAGCCGCACCACCGCGACGTCGCCGGTTTCAGCGGCGACGCGCGCCCAATGCACCCAGCCATAGATCTGAACCACCAGGAAGAAGATCTGCAGCAATGCATCGCTATAGAGCCGCGCATCGAAGAAGATGTGCGTGTAGAGCACCACCATCGCGATCCCGAACGGATAATTCCACAGGCTGCGTTGCACGACCAGCACGACGTTGATGAGACCAAGCACAACGGCGATCGCTTCGAGCAGGGACATCGCGCGGCGATACAGACCAGAATCGACCCGGTCGAGCCCACCATCCAGCCTTGCCCTGCCGCGCGCGTTCGCTAGGTTCGCTGCAAAACAGCAGGAGAGCGGCTTTGCGGCATATTGCGATCATCGGCTCGGGCCCCGCCGGCTATTACACCGCCGAGGCCTGCCAGAAGAGTTTCGGCACCGATGTCCGCATCGACATCATCGATCGCCTGCCAGTTCCCTACGGCCTCATCCGCACCGGCGTCGCGCCGGATCATCAATCGATCAAGGGCGTTTCGCGCCGCTACGAGGCGGTGGCACTGACCGACAATGTCCGCTTCGTCGGCAATGTCCTGGTCGGCAAGCATGTCAGCATGGCCGAACTGGGCGAGCTTTACGACGCCATCGTGCTCGCCACCGGCGCGCCCGTGGACCGCCCGCTCGGCGTGCCCGGAGATGATCTCCCCGGCGTGATCGGATCGGCCGCGTTCGTCGGCTGGTATAATGGCCATCCCGATTTCGCCGATCTCGCCCCGCCCTTCCACGGCCCCGGTGCGGTGGTGGTCGGCGCCGGCAATGTCGCCCTCGATGTCGCCCGAATCCTCGCCAAGGCCGAGGAAGAATTCACCGGCTCCGATATCGTCGGCCATGCGCTCGATCACCTGCGCGGCGCCACCCATGAGACGATCACCATCCTCGCCCGTCGCGGCCCCCACCAGATCGCGATGACCCCCAAGGAGCTCGGCGAACTCGGCCACCTCTCCCGCGCCGCGCCGCAGGTCGATCCTGCCGACCTCCCGCCGCCCGAGGCCGATGCCGCGCTCGAGCCCGGCCAGCGCAAATCGGTCAGCCACCTCCGCGATTTCGCCGCCCGCGCCGAAACCAAACCCATCACCATCGCCTTCGATTTCTACGCGATGCCCGTCCGCGTCGAAGGCGACGGCAAGGCCGAGCGCGTCATCGTCGAACGCACGGTCATGGATGCCGAGGGCCGCGCCTCCGGCACCGGCGAAACCTATTCCGTCCCCGCCAGCCTGGTCATCAGCTGCATCGGTTATCGCACCCCGCCGATCGAAGGCGTGCCTTATGACGAGAAGCTCGGCCGCTTCGCCAATGAGGACGGCCGCGTCGCCCCCGGCATCTATGCGGTCGGCTGGGCACGGCGCGGGCCGACCGGCACGATCGGCACCAACCGCCCCGACGGCTTCCTGATCGCCGAGCACATTGCCGCCGATCTCGCCGGCGACAGCGGCAAGCCCGGGCGCCCGGGGCTCGACGCGCTCCTAGAAAATCGCGGCGTCGAGGTGGTCACCTTTCGCGATTGGCAGCATATCGAGGCCGCTGAAACCGCCCGCGCCCGCGAAGGCGCACCGCGCGAAAAATTCGTCAGCGTCGAGGATATGCTCGGCGCGCGCCACTGAGCGGAAATTCGGGGAAGACCCTGCCCAGCGCCGGAAACGCACTTTGGTACGTTCGCTGGAAAAGGCCGCTGCAATGGTCGGGGCGATAGGATTCGAACCTACGACCCCTGGACCCCGAGACCAGTGCGCTACCAGACTGCGCCACGCCCCGACACATTGCAGGCGGTGCGCCTAGCCCCCCGGCCCCCACCTTATCAAGCTAAAAGTGCAAACAATCACCGGCCTGTCGTGCCACGCAAAGTTTCGGTGACCGCTGTCCTCGATGCAGGGTTTCGGCGCTAGGGCGTTGCCTGCTGATCGACAGGCTGGCGTTCCGATTTTGGCTTCTTGTACGCAGTGTTGGTCAAACTCAGGAGATAGGCGGTGACTGCGCTGGAAATTATCAGCAGCGCCCAGTCCATCGCGGGGCCGTTGACCAGCAGACGCAACAGCACGTTAACACCGAACATAAAGGGAAAGAGGGTTGCAAACCTGGCGAGCGCATCGGCAGGCCTTATGACGAGCTCAATTTCACCCCCAGACCGCTTTATCTTTCGAAGGCTGTTCTGATTCGCGACCCAGACTATGCCAGTCGAACAGATCATCGTCAGAACCAGCATCAGGCTCACCGCCATTCCGGGCGAGTCCGCAAATATTCCAGCCGATCCGATGCCGACCACCGTGAGGACAATCGCCGTTACGGCGCCGACCCAGGCCCATATCCAGTCCCGTCTCATCGCGCCGCCTCGGATTCGCGCCGTGAGGATGATCGATGATTACCCTGATCACCGCAACCGGAAGTGGAATCCACTCGATGGCTCCCGCAAATTCTGCGACCGCCTATCTGGCGGTGCGCCGCTACAGTTCATAGCGCCCTGCCCACCCCTAGCCCATCCCCATGTCGCGAGATAGGCTGACCACAGGCCATCAGGGGACTCGACAATGCAGACCACACGCCGCGAACTCCTCACCGGCGCCGGCGCACTGGGCCTGAGCGCGGCATTCCCCGCCTGGGCAACTGCCTTCGCCAGCGCCCAAGACGCGCCCGCCGCCAACCCAGCCGACACCAAAGCCCAGGCCTTCCTCTCGACCCTCGCCGAAGATCTGCTCGCGGACTCCCCAGAATACGCCCTCTCGCTCGGCATCGACAAAGGCGCGCGCGCAGCCCTGCACAGCCGCTTCATGGATCGCAGCGCCGCCGGCGACCACGCCCGCGCCGCCCGCTGCACCGCGCGCCTCGCCCAGATGCGCGCGCTCGATCGCACCGGCCTGTCGCCTGCCACCGCGCTCGATCTCGACACCGCCGAAACCGCCTATGCCCTGGCCGAGCAAGGCTGGCGCACCATGCCGGTCGGCGCGAACGCAGTGCTCGATGCCAATGTCAGCTATCGCAACACGCCCTATATCGTCACCCAGCTCGGCGGCGCCTATTCCGATCTGCCCGATCTGCTCGAGAACAAGCATGATGTGGCGGGCGCGCCGGATGCCGACGCCTATCTCTCAAGGCTGGAAAGCTATGCCGCCGCGCTGGACGGCGAAACCGGCCGCATCCACAACGACGCCGCCAAGGGCGCGATCCCGCCGATCCTGGTGATCGACATCACCGCCGGCCAGCTGAAAGGCATTCGCGCCACGCCCGTCGCCGACTGGGCGATCGTGAAGGCCTTCGCCGAGAAATGCGCGAAGGCCGGCCTCCCCGCCACCTACGCCGGGCGCGCCGCGAAACTCTGCACCGACAAGGTCTCGCCAGCCCTTGATCGCCAGATCGCCGCCTTCGCCGCCATCCGCAAAGGCGCAAGCGAGGTCCCCGGCATATGGCAGCGCCCGCATGGCGACGATTATTATGGCTGGCTGGTCAAGGCCGCCACAACCACCAACGCGACGCCGGACGAGATCCACGCGCTCGGCCTCGCCCAGAACAAGGCGATCAACGCCGAGATCGATGCCCTGCTCAAGGCCCAGGGCCTCACCCAGGGCAGCGTCGGCGACCGGCTCACCGCGCTCGGCAAGCGCCCCGATCTGCTCTTCAGCAACGACGATGCCGGCCGCACCAAGCTGCTCGCCTATTTGAACGGCCGCATCGCCGATATCCGCACCCGCCTGCCCCGCGCCTTCGGCACTTTGGTGAAGGGCAATCTCATCATCAAGCGCGTGCCCCCCGCGATCCAGGACGGCGCCCCCAATGGCTATGCCGGCCCGGGCTCGATCGACGGCTCGCAGCCCGGCATCTATTATATCAACCTGAAATCGACCGCGACCTGGCCGCGCTATTCGCTGCCGACACTCTGCTATCATGAGGGCATTCCCGGCCATGTCTGGCAGGGCGAATACAGCTTCCGCCTGCCGCTGATCCGTTCGTTGCTCGCCTTCAACGCCTATTCGGAAGGCTGGGCGCTTTATGCCGAGCAGCTCGCCGGCGAGCTCGGCGCCTATGACGAGGATCCGCTCGGCCGCATCGGCTATCTCCAGTCGATGAACTTCCGCGCCTGCCGGCTGGTGGTCGATACCGGAATCCATGCCAAGCGCTGGACCTTCGACCAGGCGCTGGCCTGGTTCCAGCAGGCGACCGGCATGCCGCTCGGCCAGCTCACCGCCGAGCTGCAACGCTACTCTGCGATGCCCGGCCAGGCCTGCGGCTACAAAATGGGCCATAACGAAATCAACCGCCTGCGCGACAAGGCCAAGGCCGCGCTCGGGCCGCGCTACGATCTCAAGGCCTATGACGATGTCGTGGTCGGCACGGGCAACGTGCCGCTGACGCTGCTGGAGCGCGTGGTGGACGGGTATATTGCGAAGGCGAAGGCGTAGAGACTCACTCCCGCCCCTTCACCTTCACCTTCGCCTCCCTTCACCTTCCCCAGCGAAGGCTGGGGCCCAGTTGGGAAGGCTGAGCAATAGAGCGCAGCACCTGCCAGAAGTGTCCCCCAGCTGGGCCCCAGCCTTCGCTGGAGAAGGTGATGGAGTGCACCCCTGAGGTGAGACACGATAATTAGGGAAAGCTGTTGTCTACAATTCAGGGGACACTATACTAAACTAACGCCTTCCGCTCGCCGCTATGTGATTAAGATTTTCTTACGAAAGTATACACAGATGCGCCTACAAGTTCCTGATGGATTTGACATAACTACATATCTTGATGATTTACTGGTCGCAGATATTCCGGTGATATTTAGGGCACGCGAAGTTGTTGAGGTGGTATTTGATGATATTTCAAGCGATGATCTGTCTATGGTGATGACAGATTTTGATCGCAATAAGTTGTATGACTACTCTATTTCAAGAGTTGGCGGTAAATATGGGATATATTGTCACGCCATGATCTGCGTTGCGCATAGTGATACGGGGCTTTTCGTGGATTCCTTGAAGTACTTTCGAAAGTCGACAGGTTGGGAGGACATGATCATCAATGGCGAGTTCGTTGAAAGGCCGAGGGAACCCGACCCCGATTGGCTATGATCGAGAGCTCGTTTGAGAAGGGTTGAGTCGGGCATTTCGAGACAGCTACGATAATTCGGGGACACTATACTAAATTATTGCCTTTCACCTTCGGCCCGCGCTTCCGCGGCTTCAACCCCCGGCCACTGGCCTCCTCCAGCCTCTCGACAAAGCCTTCATCGCCAAGCGGCCTGCCTGTCCGGATGCGCGCCTCGATCGCCGCCTCTTCGCCCGCGGAAACATCGCCCGCCTCAAGCCCGTGCCGCAGCATCGCGCGCCAGTTGCGGTGCAGCCCGGACGTGCCGGCAAGATCGGTCAGGCCGTCCGCCTTGCCCGTCACATGCGCCGCAGCACTCGACCAGCGCCAGTCCTCAGGCTGGGCGACAAGCTCCGCCCTGACCGGGTTCAGCTCGACATAGCGGATCGCCGCCAGCAGATGCGCATCGTCCATCGGATAGCTGGCGAAGCGGCCCTGCCAGAGATAGCCGGTCCAGTCATGCGCCGCGTTGACCCGGCGCGAATAGCGGCGATGCGCCTCGGCGAGGGCTCCGCGCAGCCCGTCGGGATCGGACGGCACCAGGATCAGGTGGACATGGTTGGGCATCAGGCACCAGGCGAGGCATCGCACGCCCTTCGCAGCGCAGGCGTCGGTCACGAGGGCGCGATAGGCGGCATAGTCGTCGTCACTGAAGAACACTGGTTGTCGCCGGTTGCCGCGCTGCGTGACGTGGTGGGCGACACCAGGAACGACGATGCGGGCGAGACGGACCATACGCGTGCCTTGCCGGAAAACGGATCGAAAGGCAATTAAGTATAGTGTCCCCGAATTACCCTTTTCCGAGCCCATCAAAACCTGCGGCGAACTTTTCCGCTCCAGGCGATCAAACAGCACCAGATCGGCCCTTGTCCCTCGCTCCATATTTGCCAGCCGCTCGGCGGAGGCGCATAATCCGCCGGCCAGACAAAGGCCTGGGGGGACCCGCCAATGATCACGCGTGCAGCCAAGATCCTGCTCTCGGCGTCGATGCTGATGCTCGCCTCCTGCAACGCCGGCGCGCCGGCCGATAACACGATGGCCATGGACGACATCACCGACAATGTGCAGGTCGATGCGCGCGCGCTGCACCCCTGCCGCGTCACCGGCACAAGGCTGACCGACGAGGATTGCAACGCCGCGCAATATTGGCTCGATCAGTCGCGGCGCGGCAACGCCTCATTCAAGGCACCACCGAAGATGCGCCAGGGCGAGACGAAGTACGTCACCCTCGCCATCGGCACGGCGCCGGCCCCCACCCCGACGCCCGCCGCCACCCCGGATCCGGCACTGGAGAACATGGCCGCCGCCGGGAATGCGACCGCGGATGGAAACGAAACCGCGGCGCTGCGCCCTCCGCCCGACCGCCCGGTCGCCGGCGACCGGACGCCGCACGACATGGTGGCGGAAGGCGGTGGTACCGGCCGGACTGTCGATTACCACCCGTTCGTGGGCCAGAAGATGAAGGCCACGCTCGAAGGCGCCGGCTTCGAGGTCAAGCCGCTCTCCCCCGAGGTCCAGACGGTGACCGAGGGTTCGAACGCCCTCTGGCGCTGGTCCGTCACCGCACATGAACGCGGCGACCTTTCCCTCATCCTGCGCACCACCGTGGTGATGATCGACAGCCAGGGAAAGCCGCAGGAGTTGCGCCCAACGGTCGAGCCGCAACCGATCCACGTCTCGATCGGCGCGGCGACGATAAAGGATTGGCTCACCGGCTTCCCGGACTGGCTGAAGGCGATCACCGCGATCCTCGTCGCCGCCGGCGCGCTCGTCGCTGCGTGGAAAGCGCTGAAGGCCACCGTCCTCGGCGCGAAGGCCAGGGCCGACGCCCCCGCGCCCGCCGCCAAGGGCGAGGAGCCGAAGACGCCGGAGCATGGAGGTGAATAATAACAAAAATTGGTATTTCGCGGAGAAAAACCAGCCGAAGCCGGCGGAATATCGCGCTCCCATGCCTCCGGCATTTGCAATACCATGGTGAAATCGATTCAAGAAGCGAAGCCCCTGACAATGATATTGTTTTTGAGCTCGATCATTGCATTGATAATGTTGTTGTTTGCTGTGTTATCTATTATGAACAAGCCGTCTTCTGTAGAAGAGTGTAATGCTATTTTAAATAAATCCAGCAGGAAGATTAAATCCGCACTAGAAGTGTGCGATAGAATCGCTGAACAAGGTTTACGGTCTGGAAACGTCGAAGCGATGCGGATGGGTGGAGCATACGCCGTACACGATGCACACGGAGTCAAGCGGATGATATATTTCTATTCACACGCGGTGAATGCTGGAGATAACGCATCCAGAATAGATTTGTCTCGGAGCATATTGGGAAGCGATGACCTGAAAGGATGCGATAAGGCTCGCAATATAATGAAAAAATACATTGCCCATAATGCATCGGATAGACAGGCGCGAGACGATATTTACCGCATGATTGAAGCGGAGTATTGCAAGATACCGTTGCCGAACCAGGGGTAATTGCCGGTCCGCGGACGTATATCGCTCGGGAGAAGTCATCCCCTCATTGCTGACCTGCCGGCAATTCTCAGAGCTAGCCCGGGCAATAGGCGATCGAGTCCAGAGCCTTGCCCAGCCCGTCGATCGTGGCGGTGAACTGCCCCCAGGGAAGATCCCAACGCACCGCATGGGCGGCCTTTAGCTGTTTCGTGAGGGCGTCATCGGCGACTTCGACCAGGACGATCGGGCCGATCACGAAGCCGTCCAGCGGCACCGGAGGGCCGCCATCGACCGAGATCGTCACGTGAATCGGGCCGCCCTTATGGTCCCAGTCCGGATGGCCGGCGATCAGCAGCAGATGGTCGATCTTGTTCCGGACAATCTGGATGTCGATCGCGTCGCCTGATTTCATCCCGCGGCACAGAGGCCCGCCGGGCACCATGCTCCCCAACTCCCATTGCGACGGCGGCGCATCCGGCGCGCCGAGCCCGGCGGCGGCCAGGATCGCGGTCATGATCGACAAGGATGTGATGCCCATTGGCCTGCCATCGAGAAAGAGGTGACTGCCCCGGATGCTAGCGGTGCAAAAGCGAGCTTGCCACCCGTTTCGCTGAGCGCCCCGTGCCTGAGGCAATTCGGATAATTCGGATAATTCGGGGACACTATACTTAATTATCCAGCATCGTAACTTCGGCCCGGAGGCAAGTCTGCCGTACGCCCGGGAGAGAGGATTGCACCGGCTCGCGATCAGCGTAAGCTTCGCGATGATGGACAAGAATCGATCCGACGCTCCGGCCCGTGACGCGGGAGCGCCCGCGCTGTGCTGATCGGCCTGATCCTCGCTCTGCAGGCATTCGGTCCACCGCAGCCGCCCCCCTTCGTACCACCGAAGACGCAGAGCGCGCGATGTACAGGCGTGGACGAGCTCGATCACCCTCAGACGTTGACCCTCGTGTCGCGCTGGGTTGAAGCCGAACACAGCACCGTACTCTTCGTCGAGCATGATTCGAGCGGAACGTTGAAAGACGGCGAGTGGCTCGAAAATGCAAACCGGATGTACAGCAATGGTGATCGCAAGCATGGCATCCTGCTTGACTGGCACGACACCTATTTCACCCGGCATGTCGGCGATCAATTTGTGGGAATCGCCGTGACGGAGCATGGCGAAGCGTCAGCAACCGTCGTTTATATAAAGCGCCGTTATTCAGAAAATGACGAGACACCCACTAAATACTTGATGGGCGGTACCGTCATGCTGGTGGGTCATTGCACCTTGTTCGTTGAGGGCGAAAAGCGGACTTCCGAAAACGAACCTCGTTTGGGGCCGGTCCCCCGGTGACCCTTCCGAAAGAAGCGCGCGCACGGCGCAGATCAGTCAAAGCATGAAAGGGCGTGGCATGCAGGTGATCATGGCGCCGGTTCCGGGATCGCGCACTTCGGCGACTGAGTGAACCACGATATCGGGGCCGACCGCTTCGTCACTGCCTCTCTCGGGGATCATGTAGGTACATGTCCGCGCACGCGCCAGGCCGCGTAGCGATTTGAGGAAATGGCCATAGCTTGCATCGGACCCAAGGCTGATCCTGACCAGGGATGCCGGGCCGCCGTCGACACCCGGCCCCCGATGTTCTTCGAGCTTTTTCAAATCGACCCGCCGCCCGCCGTCGATCCATGATCCGTCAGCCGCGATGGACGGCCAATGGCCTCCGGTTTCGTCGTCGGCCACATAATCCCGCCAGAGGTAAATAAAGGCCTCGGGTTGGTTGAGCCGCGACCTCGCGATCAGATACCATATATCAAGCGGCAGCAGCAGGGCGACCGCAGCCAGAAGAATCGATCGGGTTCGCGACAGGCGGATGCGCATGGTTGATGATCGACTGAATGGCGCCGCTCGTAAAGGCGGCCGCCCATATGGGCAACTATTTCGCGGTTCGCGGAGCAATTAAGTATAGTGTCCCCGAATTACCAGTTCATGTTGCGTTTGAGCTGATCTCGCCCATAAGTTCGAAGCCGTGGCACGAGGCGGAGATACGCAAGGATGCAGTTGCTCAAAGGCTTCCTGATTCTTGCCGCATGCCTGATCATGCACGCCGAACCGGCATTGGCTCGGGAAGCCTCATGGGGCAGCCTGGAACCAGGCACGGAGGCGGTCGGGTTCAAAACGATTTTCCTCCACGACAAGTCGCGACCCTGGCATCAGACCCGCCTTTATGGCGCAGGGTTCAGGCCGGATCTCGACGGTCGCCCCCTTCAGATCAACCTTTGGTATCCAGCGGTCGCGCATAGCGGGAAGAGGATGCGGTACGGTGACTATCTCCATCAGAAGACACCGCCGACCTTCAGGGTCCTTGGCGAACTCGCGGGCAAACGCAGCGGCGAGGTCACAGGCGATTTCCCGGCTGCCGCCGTCCCCACACTGCTTGCGGATCCGGTAGAAGCTCGCAGCCTGGCCGCTGCGAAGCATGCCAGATATCCACTCATTCTGCTGCTCGGCGGCCTCGGAGCCGACATCAACGCAAATTTCGTCCTGGCCGAGTATCTCGCCTCACACGGCTATGTCGTCGCAAGCATGTCTTTGTTGGGGCCTAACGAAGGGCAGCCCGATCAATCGCGATCCAGGGAAAGTATCGAAGCCAATGTACGAGACCTCGAGTTCGCCACGCCGCTGATCTGTGCCGCGGTAAATGCGGACTGCGCGAAGCTGGCCGTCGCGGGTCACAGTGTCGGGGCTGTCATCGCCGCTCTCTTCGCTAATCGTAATGCCAACGTCTCGGCTGCGGTTGCTCTCGACGGGACCTACGGGTTCAAGGGCTCGGGTGAAGTCCTCACCGGGGCGATTGGCTATGCACCTCGAGAGATGCGTGCTGCCCTGTTGGACTTGCGCCGGGCCGAGGGCAGTCAGTCCGCGGAGATCGACCGCTCGCCGATCCTTGCATTTTCACATTCGGACCTGACCTTCGCAACCCTTCCGAATGTCCACCACAGCGACTTCACGTCCTTTGCGATAATGGCCGACCGGTACGGCGTGCCTGCCGACCGGCAGTATGACGGAACTGGCTGGACCCGGGCAACCGGCCGGATCGGATATGAGAATGCCGCGCGAATAGTCCTCGCCTTCCTCAATGCACGATTGGCTGGAGTGTCTTCCGGCCCGACTATCTCCGGCCTGCCGGCTGTTTCGGGCGCGACCTTTTGGCAGATTGCAGCGGCGCCGCCAATTCCAAGCCCTGGCGAGGCCATTGGAATCGCCACTGACAAAGGGCTGCCGGCACTGCAGTCGCTCATCAGGAGTGCCTGCGGAGCTTCACCGCCGAGCGGCTGCATCGACCAGCCGCTATTCAACAGCAGTGGCTATGGTTTGATCTCCAGAAACCCCGCAGGAGCGCTGATATTGTTCGAGATCGCTGCCTGGGCGCATCCGGAATCCGCCAATGCCCAGGACAGCCTGGCGGACGGCTATCTGGCCGCCAACCGCAAGGCCGATGCTCGCCGCGCCAGTGTCCGCACGATTGAACTCGCCCCGACCGACCCGGCTTTGAACGATCAGCAGCGCCGCGAGATCATGGATGCGGCAAAGCAAAGAATCGCGACGCTGGACCGCGGCTGAGAGATTCCACCGCCCTTTGGAGTGCACTCCAATCCCGATCAGGAAAGGCGATGTGTGGCACAATCAACGAATCGCTGCTTGGAAGGGCTGCGCGAGCCCCAGCATGTTGCCTTCGCTATCGCGGAACCATGCCGCGAATTCGCCCGAGCCCTTGCTTGGGTAGTTGCCCTGGATCGTTGCGATACATTCCTCCGTTCGCAACCTGCCGTCGCTATACTCTTCGAAGACGACGCCCCGCGACCTTAAGTGTGAGACCGCCGCTCGAAGGTCCGCAACCTCAAAGCCCAGCTGCGTGAATGAGCCGTCGGACTTGCCTGCGGAAACGAACAAGGCAAATTCACATGATCCGATCACATACCGGGCTCCGCCCGGCCGCGTCTCCTCGGGTGTAAGGCCTAGTTTTTCGGCATACCAACCGCGGGCGCGATCGAGATCCTCCACCGGAAGCCTCGCAACAATCTTCTTGACGCCCAGCATACATCCTCCACCGTCAGTCTCTCGGTCTTCGAAAGCATGGGGCGCTTGGACCCGATTAATCATGACCGGGCCGTCCAGGCTATGCACAATCGGACGCTCACATGGCAACGATCCTGATCTTTCACTCCGTCTTGGGCTTGAGACCGATCGAGGTCTCCACGGTCGCGCGATTGCAGGCTCGCGGTCACCGGGCTTTCGCACCTGACCTGTTCGAAGGGCTGACGGCTGCAACCGTGGAAGAGGGGTTCGAGATAATGGATCAGATCGGTTGGACGCCGATCTGCAACCGAGCCCGTGCTGCCCTGGATCAAGCGCCACCAACGGCCGTCCTGGTTGGCTTTTCCATGGGTGCCGGGGTGGTTTCCTCGCTCTGGCCGGAGCGTCGACAGGCGGGTGGAATTATACTGCTGCACGGCTTGGCAAGCGTGCCTGCGAATATGGGCCTGCACGTCCCGATCCAGGTGCATCTCGCGGACCCGGATGCCTTCGCGCCGCCGCCTCAGCTACAGGAATGGATGCACATCAACGCAGGATTTGGGACTTCAACGGAGGTCTTTCGTTATCCTGATCTCGGGCACTTCTTCACCGACCCCTCCCTGGATGATTTTGATGCCCATGGGGCTGAGCTGGTGTGGGATCGGGTCAACCGGTTTCTCGATATGGTGGACCGCGGGCCAGTAGCTATGGCTGACGCGTAGGCTGCCGCTAATTCGGCGATAATTCGGGATAATTCGGGGACACTATACTAGATAATTCGGGGGATAATTCGGGGACATCTGGTAATTGGGGTAGCCATCCTCCTGCTTAGGTGCGGAGTCGCCTTTCGGCGCTCCAGAGCAGGAGGATGACCGATGTCGATTTATGCAGGATTGGATGTATCTGACAAGA
>Ga0105245_10001300_pt1 | contig 22535 bp, 19 predicted proteins | sample KBSM54metaG_FD_81523 | JGI IMG/M metagenome (GOLD analysis project Ga0105245, IMG submission 81523) | Miscanthus rhizosphere microbial communities from Kellogg Biological Station, Michigan, USA - KBS M5-4 metaG | ecosystem: Host-associated > Plants > Roots > Rhizosphere > Soil | place...
CCGGCGTTCGCTATCAGCAGGAACCACCGGAAGGGAAACCAGAGGAATTCGCCGAAGAATCCGTTCGACCAGCTGCCGGACAATCTGAAGCAGCTCGCGGGGCAAGCTCAGGCCACGAACAACCCGGACATGCTCGAGCAGGTCGCGTCGCAGCTCGACGCCCACGGCTTCCGCGAGCAGCCGTGACTCCTGCGTGTGCAAGCTGCAGCTCTCCGGCGGACCTCGTCGGCTCCGCCGTCGTCTCTGAACCCCGCGCCCGCGTTGCACGACCACCCTAACGCGTCGCTCGACCCGACCACGCCCGCCGACTTGGCCCTTCAAGTCGCACCATCGTCGAGCGGCGACAGAATGGCGCGCCAGTCGGGAGGGCGAAGCGTCTGCGATCGAGCGCTACTACCCTTCGGGTGAGCGGGCTCCGGTGCCCGCTCGTTCCTACGCTCCTAGGAAGACGCCGCGGCACTTGTCGCGGTTGTTTCGTTCTCGAGTTGATCGAGGAGCGGCAGCAAGACGGGCGACGTGCGCGCGAACAGCCAGCGGGTTACTTCCGCTGGCTCCAAGGTTTCGCCGCGAGCGCTCAGATCACCAGAGCGCGAATCAGAAACCAGACTGCGCACGGCTTGCAGTGCAGCGAGTGCCTCGGCTGCAGGCTGAACCCAGCGGCACCCCATGCGGGTCAGTTCGGCGAGGTATTCACGCGTTTTCCGGGCACCGGGGGAGATGTCGAGCGTCGCGTGCCTAATGACAACGCGCACTGAGTCCCTACCGACGGCGCCTTCAGCGTAGCCGCGCAGTAGCCGCCTGAAGCGGGCGGCCAGACTATTCATATTGCGCTCATTGCAGATCGCAACCGCGAAGTCGCCATTGTTACCGAGGAGCACGACATCGGCCTGTGCCGCTTCAACGGCAGCCAGTGAGGCGAACTCCTTGCATTTGTCGAACATGTACCACGCGATTGGCAGGCCGTGCGTCAGCGTCGAGGTGCTTTCCTCGGGTGCCAGTTCTTGCGCTGCGCGCTTTCGTTCCAAGTACTCGCTCTCGAGCACGCTCTCGAAGTGATCCGTGAGCGCGATGCTACCTGTTTTCAGCTCATCAAAGCGCTCCGCACATTTGGCGATGATCTTGCGAGGGGTACGGGTCGTGGTCTGAAAGAGTTGATCGAGAAAGGCTGTGCCTAGTGGAAATAGCGGGTCCAGCTTCTGAGCACGAATTGCCTTCAGCTCGGGGACGCTGTCCAGGCGAGCTTTCACGAGCTCGTCGACTTGCGAACGAGTGAGCAACTCGAGCGTCACCTGGCGGCGGACCAATCGATCGCGGTCCGCCTCGCGCATGAATGTTTTCAGCTCGTCCACGAAGGCACTCTGCACGCACGAGATGATGAAAACGTTCGGGTCGGCATCGGCCAGGTCTGCTCCCATCCGGCCGAAGCGAAAGAACGGCTCTCTGTCTTGGTTGAAGCGTTGCAGCGACTCGAGCTGGTCGAAGCAGAAGACAATGGGAAGGGTTTCGCCGGCGAGCCGGCACAAGGCAGTCACCACTCGCCGCGCGACTTCTTCGCGTTCCTCGCCTTCGTCCGCACCCACGCCGAGCTTGGCTAACACTTGCTCGGGCAAGCTATCGCCTTTGAGCCAGGCGGTGGCGTCGAAAACGTATCGATGGTGAACGAGGTGGTCCAGGATAATGAACACATCGCGCCCGAGGTCCAACCGCTCAGCGGTGCGCTGCAACTGGTCGCTGACCGATTCGCCTTCGGTGCCGGTTAGCACGCGCATTGCGAGCACCCAGTGCCGTGGCGGCTCATCCAGCTCGGCCGCGATTTGGTGGGCGATCAACCGTTGAAGCTGGGTGATGCCCTGTTCTTGACGTAGCAAGTCAGTCGCCAAGCGTTGCCGCACGCACTGCCAGAGGGTGCTGGGGCTGGCTTGCAAGCGTACCGCAACGAATACGCATCGCAGCGTCTGGTCGGCTGCGTCTTTCGCCGTCGCAAAGAGATATTGCTGGAAGCGTGAGAGCAGGTGGGTCTTCCCGGCACCTGGAGCGCCGTAGATCAGCAGTGAGTCGCTCTTGCCCGCGGAGGCGTTGTCGAGCCCCTTCAAGCATTGCTCGAAAGCGTTCCGCTGAATCGAACCGATATCGCAGGCGAGGGGCTGCCAAACGTCCTGGATCACGACGCCGTGGAAGGGGTTGGACACGTTGCTCAATGCGAGTTCGGATGAAGCGGGAGCCATGTTCATCGTCCTCCCGTGAGCGCGACGCCTACGTAGTAGTTCCCATGCTTGTCGAGGACCAATTCGTTCCGCTCGGCTTCACTCATATTGCCGACGTTGTCGTGGTGGTGGAGAACTAGTGTGTCGCCGTGGTAGAGCCCGAGCACCGCAGCGTCGAATCGCGCTTTGTCGAGGGGGAGCAGGGCTCGGAGCTTTCGGATCGAGATCAATGCGCCTTTTCCCTCACGCTCGAGAAGCTCATGAACTCCGCCCATGATGATCTCTTGGTCTGTTCGCGCGGGCTTCAGGCCGCCGTTCGTTGGGGGCGCCGCCGTCCCCCCTGTCGTTAGAGCATCGAGTAAAGCGTGAATCAGGACAGCCTCGTTCACGCCTGCTGCGACGCCTTCTGCGCGCATCTTCTTCCAAAGGTCGAGCACGGGCTTGATGAATGTGTCCGGTGGTTGCTCGCCGACGGCATAGCTTTCAATCGTCGTTCCTAGGCCACCTGTCTTGGTGCGCTTGCGTCGACCGTGGATCGAACCTGCGGCAACCAGCTCGTTCAAAGCGGCAGAATAGTCTGCGGCGGAGAGCCCGCGCACCTCCTGAGAGACTTGCTTCTTGAGTGCGGATGCAGGCAGAGGGCCGGCGTTCAACGCCTTCAGGATCTCGTCTGACGCTCGCTCTCGCGCAGGTGGAGGCGGGGGTGGAGGCTCGCCAAGAGCATAGCTGCTCACCTTGCCGGCCTTGCCCGACTTGGTGAGGGACGACCGACCGTGCACTTTTCGCTCCACAACGAGCGCGTCCAAAACGGATTGATACGGCTCCGGCTTCAGCCCCTTGACGCGACTGCGGACGCGCTTCTTGAGCTCCGCGACCGTCAGCGGACTGGCTGCTAACTCCTGGAGAATCACCGACTCAGCGGCGAAGCGGTTGTCACCTGGGTGTGTGCTGGGCTGCATGGTCGTCCCTCGATTGGCTCAGATATCGAACAGGCCCTTGCGCTCGTCAAGCGAGTGCATTCGATGGCGCCGCTCCTCGAGCTGTTTAACGAGAGCGCGCCCTAACTGCTCAGCCTCTGCGTGGAGCGCGGCTCGGTGGCTGGAGGCGAGCGCAGCAAGCACGTCGCGCGCAGGCAAATCGCGATACGCGATGCCACCCATGCTCGGCTCAGAGGGCGCGGTCGCAGCCAAGCGCTGGCTGGTCTCAGCGATGCCGTCCGCCAACTTCGAGCCGTCGAAGTACTTCATCAGGCACCAGCCGACCGGGTCGCGAGGATAAATAATGTTTTGAAATTCACACCGCGGCTGCAGGGCGACGCGTATCATCAGACGCCCGATCAGCGCTTCGCCGATCTCGCGCGGTTCTGCACCCGGCAAGGTGCTGACCACACGGTCGAGCATCGGTACCGCAAAGAAGCGGTCGTAGCGCTCCTTGTGGATGGTCTCCAAGAATTGAAGCTCTTGCTGCCAATCGGCCCACTTTTCCTGCATGGCGCTATAGAAATCGCCCGCGAGCCCGTCCGGCTGATCCCTCACGAAGCAAGCGGCGTGAAACTCCTGCACGCTCTTGTGGAGAAATCGATACTCGTCGACGCCATCCTTGAGAATCAGGCACGTGATGCGTCGAATGTCGTCGACAGCGATGTCGGGCGCGTGACCCGTTAGATCGAGATACTTCAGCGCGTGGGCAGCCGCGCTGTTGAGAGCACTCTCGCGAAGGGCGGATACTCCGTCACGCCGCGTGACGAAGCACAGGCAGTTGAAGAAGTTTTGAAGCTGCAGATCGGAGAGTTTCGAGGCGCGTCGCCGCTTGTACCCTGCCTTGGCCGAATCGTGCCGCTGAAGCAGGAGCATGAACAGCGGTTCATAAAATGCGACGCGGTTCTCGGGTATGCCTTGCCCCACGCGATAGCGCACCGCCAGTAGCGACACCATGAGCGGCGTTGTGAGCAGGCTGGCGATCGACTGATGGGACTGGTGCACTCCGTTGACGATTTCTTCCGCTAGCTTCGGATCGCTCGTGATGCGCGCGATGACGCGTGCGAACTCACCAGCCACGAGCGGCGCCAAATCGAACACGCGAAAGTGTGGCGAACGCTCGATCGCGCTCTCCGCGCGGCTCGTTACGAGGATACGGAGCTTCGGCAGACGGGCTGTCAGGTTTTCAAGCTCCTTGACCAGGCCAGTGGTCTGCTCGTCTACGACCTCGTCGAAGCCGTCGAGCAACAGCACGACCCGTGAAGACTTGGCCAAGTACTCGAAGATCTCAACGTTGGCTCCCGTGAGGCCTAGATTCTTGAATTCGTCGATCACCGCCTCGACCACGGTCTTGTTCGGTTCGATTCTGCGCAGCTCGATGAACACGGGTATGCGCTCGCCCAACTCGAACTCGCGTGCCGCCAAGTAACGGAGAAAGATCGACTTTCCTTGCCCGACGATGCCTCGGACAATGAGGTTCCCGTCGAAGTCGAAGTCATCGATCTGGTTGACGACCTTCGACGGCTCGCCTGGACTGCGGACTTTGGACGGGTAGTAGAACTTGACCAGGTCGCGTTCTTTCTCGACATCCCAGATGGTCTTGACGCGACGCACCTGCTTGCTTCGAGCGTAGGCTTCCTGCACTGCCTGATCGGTCTGCCAGTTCTTGAATGTCGACTTGGCGAAAGCGCCCGCACCTTTCGCGGCCTCGGTCGCAATGTTCTTCAGCAGCCCCTGCAGCGCTGTCTTCGTTAAGGTGATCGCAGCTAGCGCAATCGTTTCAGGTCCCATGACGAAAGCTCCCACCGAGTCGGTTAACACCGCTCGCGTGCGGCGGCAGTCCTCTTGTTCTCGAATGTGTAGAAGGGGCCGCATTGGACGAAAAAATGACTACGGAGCATTCGGTTTGGCAGCCGCGTTTTGGGTGCCGGGCTGACGGGATCAAGTGATCGAACGTTCGGTTGGCTGATCGCGTCGGGTCGGAATTCGCCATGACAACATTTGCCGCCGTTCGTGGTTGCGACGCTTTTTGGGGACCGGGAATGCGCGTCGAATCGTCCCATGGGCGCTCTCATGCCGACGCCGATGCCGTCATCGTGATCCATCGTTCGGCCCTGGCGCGCCCGCCCCCGAGGGAGCAGCGATATCCTAGCGGGCCGAGCGCGGAGACTCGCCCCCGTCGTTCCGTCTGCGTCGGTACCTCACGTGCAAGACGGTTTGGCGCAAGAGATAGCGTTACTATTGCGCGCGATGACCTTCCCGCGTGCCGCCGGCGCCCCAACCGCGCGCACTCGCTCACCGCTCACGCCGAGAACCTCGGCGACCTCGTCGAGCGCGCGCGATCCTTGGTTGGTCACATCCAGCGAGCAGTCGCGCCTGGGCTGCAGGTGGTGCTCCCAATAGCCGCGGTGGGCCAGGTGGTAGCGGCACTCGGTGCGCGTGCAGGCGGCTCCCGGAGGCCCGCCATCGACGCACTCGGCCACCCTCGGATACCGCCTCGGCTCGACGCGTTCCGGCGCCGGAGCGGGCGCCACGACGACCAGCGCCAGCGCCGCCGAGCCGCGAATTTGCGCGGTCGGAGGTTCGAATCGCGGGACGATGTGAACCGGCGACCTTCGGATACGAGGCGAGAATTAGCCCATTCCGATAGACCTCTTCAACGGCCTGAAATCACTCACAACTTCGGGAAACGCGGGATTGGTTTGCAGCGCGGCATCATGGGTCGTCATTGTCATATCAGGCGATTTCAGATCGGCGTGTCAACGTCGGTCAACGGGGGAGGGATTGCAGGCACATCCGCACATCCGCGTTGATGACTCCAACGCGTCACGCTTTGCCGTACAGGGACCGGATGAAACGTGATGGCGAGCTAAGAACTTCGACAGGCGCATCGCGTTACGCCCGCGCAAGAGTTGGCGCCTTACGTTCCGGTTGGCGACGCGCGATACTGGGTGCGAGCGGTACTGTGCTTGTTGCGGCGAGCGGCGGCGCTGCCCCGGAATCGGCCACCACGGTTATCGCCCAGACGCCGCAGCAGCAGACGCCAACGAATCCCACAGACTGGTGTCGGTTGGTTGGTGTAACGAGCTTTCAGACGGTCGCAGGCAAACTGGAGATCCGCCAGGCCTCGCCGACTGACCAGGTTTGTGAGATTCGACTCGCCGGGCGCCTGATCGCGCGGGCCGATGAGCAGTCGCAGCGGTCGGGGCGGCCGTTGGGCGACTATCCGACCGTATTGGCCAGCTTCGGCCCGATGGCGCCGTTCGACGAGGTGTTGCTCCTGGGCCGGAACATGATGGGGAACCTCTGCGGCGGCAGCGGCGTGAGCTTTTTGGGCCTCAAGAAGGGCGGAAGCCACGCGTTCGCTTATGTTCCCGCTTGCGCTGGACCGGATGCCGTCGTCACGCGCACGGGAGACAAGGTGACGGTGACCCTTCCTGAGAGTCATCCCAACCGCGGATACGGGAGTATCCCCGGGCAGACCTGGGTGTATCGACACGGTGCGGTCCAACGTGTCCGGTACGTGACGCTCCCTTGGACACCTAAGTCAGACTGGTGGAAACCCGACCCGTACTCCCCGCCGGCACTCGCACGCACTCCCAATCCAGCGCTGTGGCCTTCCACGTGGAAGAAGAAACTCGACCTCATTCGCGCCGTCTGCCCGCCCAGTTACTCGGACCACATGGCGAACGGCTTGGGGCCGACGGTCGGTTGTGAGACCGATTCGCCTGGCGTCGTGGGCGTGTCGTATCCGAACGAACCACCGACTGGCGTGGACGAGACCACCATCTCGCTCTCGCAAAAGGTCGGCATGGTTTTCGAGGGGGCTTTTAGTAAGCCAAATGCGATCGAGGCGGCAGTCGTCGTTAGGTCGGACAGGGAGGATGGGGTCTTGCTGCTCGAAAGCATTCGCGGCTCGTGGCACTTCAAGGGGTTCGTGCCCGATGTTGCCAGTTGCCAAAGGCTACGGCGAAAGAGCGGACGTGATGCCGTCGTTTGCGCTGCGAGTTCAGGTCAGGATGAACGGTTCGAGTATGGTGTCGGGATTCTGGACTGGGATACGGCTGCGCACTGGCGTCCCCTGGTGAGCCTCCCGATGGAAGCTTCGTTACCACAAACGATCTGCAAGGCGCCCGCAGCGGTGCCAATCCTGAGCGGCAAGCCCTCCACGCCGCAGTTCGTTGACTTGGATAGGGATGGAGCAGATGACATTCGCATCGACGTTAACTATTCGGAGCTAAGCGCAGACGCCCTCGCAGAGCTTCGGTCAGCTCCACAGTCGGATCCTGTCTGTGGCTGCGAACTGGAAGAGGAAGCGCGGGAAGGATTTGGTGCGGTCGTCACGTGCCCAGCTCTCGCCTTACCGAGTCCGGTCGTCACGACTTTGACCTTCTTCTCACGTGGCGATGAGCTGGTGGCATCCGATGCAACGCGGCGTTTTCTCGAGCACGTGAGCGAAGTGCGTGAGAAACGATTGGCACCTCAATGACCATCACCGAGAGGACAAGCGTCAACCCGCGGGTTCGGCTCGAACTGTACACTTTCCAAATGAATCGTGTGAAGCGTCGGGAATCGAACCCGGGTCCGTCAATCTAGCTACTTCGCTGTTTCCGGTTCGCGCGTGGCTGCGGGTAGCACTCGCGCGACTTGCCCATTTTCTAGCTGAATCAACGCCGTGCTAGTCGCGCGCGCGATTTCTTCGGCGCGCTTTCGCGCTCGGAGCAGAGCGGGCAAGGCGAGGGCAATGTCGGAGGACTTTGCTTGCTCGATGGGCTTCGCGTGTTGCTCGTTCGAGTCGAGCAGTGCTGGGGCGTTGCCGGAGTTATCGTAGTTCGCCCAGGTGTCCACGAGCGGTTTGTGGGTGCCCTCGAAGTTGGTCCCGCCAGCTAAAAAACGCCGGCGGACGATGCTTTCAGGAACGAAGTGCCCACCTTGAGCGACGCGTTCTACGACGCGCCGAATCGCGAGCTCGGGCGATCCCAAGCTCAAGAAGATCAAACTCACGTGATACCCGGATGCTCGCCACCCAGGGATATGCCGTGCATAGCTCTTGTCAGCGAGCGTCGTCTCGAACGCAAAACTATCTCCCCGCGTGACGTGCTCCGCGATCAGTTGAACCATGAGCCGCCCCGCGCGCATCGCGGCAGCTTCCGGATTGAAAGGCGAGAGCCCCGCCGCGATCAGATCTGCGTTCACGAACGTCGGGCACTGCGCTTCGTTGGGCAAGAACTCACGCGCGAAGGTCGTCTTGCCGGCACCGTTCGGGCCAGCGAGGATCAGGATCCGTTTTCTGGGCTGCGGTTCGGTCATGCTCTCGCTCTCTCCACTCGCGACACGACAGGGGGCCCACAAAACGCGAAGACCCCGGCTTTCGCCAGGGCCTTCGCTTCTTTCAGTGGAGGCGCCGGGAATTGAATTCGTTGTTGGTCCACGGAGAAACCTTTTGCGAAACGCGACTTTAGCCGACATCTCCGCGGAATGACCAACGAATGAGAATCCCGTTCGCTTCCACCCTGTCCCGTCTGGTTCCGCGGTTTGGAGCCGAGTCATGGCAACCTGGCGGCAACGTTGCGTTGCTGTATTCGCTGGCGCTCAGCAGCGACGCACCGGCAGATGTGAATCGACCAGCTTTCGGGTTCCCCGTCGTCAAACCGGTCCGATCCGATCCGGGGCGGTTGCATCCGCTGGGGACGCGCTGCTATGTCGCGCGACTGGTAGCGCGCGGCGATGGACTCGCGATCATGAGCCACCGGGCCAACAAGCCCAAGGAATACCGGACTCTCGCAACCGAGGCGCGCGCATCCTACGCTCAACGCAATCGCGACGACCTCGCGAGGGGGACGTGGCGGCTGGCTAACACCTGGCATGCGTGAGCGTGTAGGCGGGCATGAAGACCCGCGGGTATCCGTGAAGTTCACCGGTGAAAACCGCGCCTCAAGGCGGTGAAGTTCACCGGTGAATAGGCCTGCGGTTCAGGAAGGCGGCTTCTTGCTTCGCTGTTTCGTGCGCGCGACGGTGAGTTCCTTGGCTCCTTTGATTTGTACGTTTGCGAGAAGGCGAACCCGCCGAATACCTCTCGAGCCACCGCTTCATCAATTCGTCGAAAGTGCCCCCGCCGTCCTCTGCGGGCAGCGGGTCAAGCCCGAGGCGTTGTCGCTCGCACTGCCGTTCGAGCTCGCCCGCGAGGCGCCGCGCTTCAGTCTCGGTACGCGCGCTCGGCGCCTTGTCGCGCCATTTGCCAAGCGTCCTTGTCGTGGATGTACAACTTGCCGGCTTTTTCGTAGGCGGATGCCATCGGCGTGCACTCCTTACGTCATTCGACTCCGCTCCACCGTTCCCTCACGCAGCTGAGCATCCTCAGCACGGTCGCACTCTCCGCTGGGAGACTCTTCAGGCAGTCTTGCTCCCGGCAAGACTCGAGGTCACCCGCAGTACACCCCTGACCGAGAATCTGTAGCGCGAGCGGCACGTCGCGCGATACACCCTTCCCGTCGACGTGGGCGCTCGCCAGCGCTCTGCACGACGACTCGTTCACGTGACATGCCTGGTCGAAGATCCGCACAGCTCGCGGCAGATCAACCTCGCGCAAACGCGTAGATTGCTTGCGGATCGAAGCTGAGCAAGACGCCGACCTTGAGGGAGGGCAATTCGCCTAACTCAGCGCGGTGATGAACCCACGAGCGGCTGACTTTGCGACAGCTGCCGCACTATTCGTCGACCGACTCCCGACCGACTTGCGCGAAGGGCGAGCGCACAAATTTCAAACCAGGACAGCCACTTGTGGAATCCGGCCGCTGGCCAATTCCCGAGTGACACGGGCTCGGGGCGCCGGACGCCCAGACGTTTCGGTCGAAAACTTCGTACCGAGGAGCTACTCCCGCCATCGCCGAGTTTCTTTGGCGCTCGCCCAGCGTCACGTGCACTTAGCGCGTAGAAGTAAATCGGCGGACAGGGGCTACCTCCGCCAGGCGCGACCCTAGTCGATCTTGAGTTCGCGCTTGAGCGACGCTATTCCGCGTTCCGTAGCCGAGGTCACGACCCGCTGGCAGGTACTAGGGCTCACGTCGCCATACAGCTGCATTGCCATCCGGCCGATCTCCGTCGCCCGCGCCCCTTCGAACGTGAATGCGATGTTCAGGCACTCGAGGGACTCCGAGGCCTCGGTCTGGACCGGGCGGGCCATCGCCGGCAGTCCGCGCGCAACGCGCGCCTTGCCGAGGCTAGCAACACCATCCGGCACTCCCAACCGGTCCCGCTCCAACGCGTCCAGCACGCTGGCGACGACCTCATCGCGTGTGATTTCGAGCCCTTTGGCCGCGTAGGCTGTTACCAGCCGTCCAGCGACGGCGGCGAGTTCTACTGACAAGTCGTAAATGAGGGGATCGCTCGGAGCTGCCTCGTTGCCCATCTCCAGTGAGTAGCACCCGAGGGGGCGACCAGACAGCCGGCGTTGCACTTGACGAACGCCGGGACCGGACTCAGTCTCCGGTCACCGGCGCCCGTTCCGCGCCTTACCCGTCAAGGCCCTCCGAGCTGGGGCCTCGCGGCGGGAGAAGAGGGTAGCCCTCTGGACCGGTGGGTTTCGTTCCCCAGCGCAATTCGTAGAAGGCTCGGCTTCAGCGACTTGTGCTCGGAGTTTGACGAACCATTCCCAATTCAATGCGTAAACGGATCATTCGCGAGATCGGCGCCAGGGAACTCCGGGCCCGTGACAGTGAATGTCCGAACGCGGGGATTCCGCTCGTCATCCCGGTGTCTCAAAGAAACTACTATGAGTCTCGCGTGCGAGTCGGGGTCGATAGGCGGGGCGCGACCCTTCGGATTTGCGGGCGCGCGAGGGGCTGAGGTAGCTTTCCGGTCAAATGGTCCGGTGTGTTCGCCCAACTCTTACACGGCTCTCTGCCGTGGATCGAGTTGGATAGTGGGCGCGAGCGGCAAGGGGGCAGAGCTTCACGAGGTAGACCCTCGCGAGCAGGTCGGCGCTCGAACAGGAGAGGCCTTTGACTTCCAGTATCACCAGGCCGCTGCTGACGCCCTCGAAGTCCTCGACGATTCCAAAGTCGCCTGCGTCTACTGCGAGTGGCATGACGACTACGTCATCGAAACGGCCGGCGTCGCAAGCTACAAGTTCCACCAAGTCAAGACTCGAAAGGCGTCCAAAGGTCCCTGGTCACTCAATGAATTCTTCGGCGTTGGTCGCGCGCCTGCCAAGCAGCCCAAAGTGGGCCCGCGAATCTTACCGAGTGCGAACACGGATTCGATCCTCAGCAGGATGCTCGCGCACGTTAAAATGTTCGGCGACCGCTGCGGGTGGTTCGTTTTCGTCACCGACGCTGGCGCGGCCTCAGATTTTGACGAATTGCTTTCTGTTGCGCGGAACGTAGCCGCATGGCAGGACATCTCGGGCGACGCGGCGGAGAATTTCGGTAGGTTGTATTGGCCGATCGCCTTGGCCTTTGCGCCGCTTACGGCGGAAGAGTTTCTTGCGTTTCTCAGTCGATTGTACATCCGCGAAGCCGTAGGCAAGCTTACCGACCTAAAGGCGTGCAAGGACTTGATCGGCGGCAGAATTCTCGACTTGTCCGAAGTCAACCTGCACGTGTCAGAGGCGCGCAAGATTGCCTCTGATTTGGTCTTCGCTGTCCGAGAGCGCTCTCATCGCGTCGTGCCCCTACCCACAACCCCCGCTGAGCTTCGCGGCACGAAAGGTCTGGTGCTCGACGATGTGCTGAAAATCCTTAGCCTTTCCAGCGCCGGCTATCGAGAGCTGCGCGATGGCGGACGGGCAACAGTGGTCGCGTTGTCGCGACTACATCGCCTCTGCAAAGAAGCGGGCATCAGTGAGCAGCTCATACCCGACTTTTGTCGCCTCAAGGCGTCCTGGGGCACTTGGTGGGCGGCGCAGCGCCATGGCGTCAATCACGTCGACCAACTTGCGCTCAGAGCGGAGTGCGCGGCAGCTCTTCGCGTTCATTCTGATGGCAAACTCAGCGTCACGGGCCTCAGCGAGGAGGCCAAAAGCCTAGCGAGCAAATACGAGAAGGTTTTGACGTCCACCGATCCGCTCACGCCAGATCTGGTGTTCGGCCTGATGATGGATCTTGCCGCTGAGGCAGCGCTATGAAGGCGCTCGACGAGCTCGCCGCTGAGGCCACGCAGGTCAATGCGCGGCTGCATCTCGACTCCGAGGCCCTGACGCGCGCAGCGGGAATGACAGTAGACGGCCTCTTTTACACGCCACTGCTCGCGTTGACGATTATCATCATATCGCGAGCGAAAAAGTCCGGCTTGCAGACCAAGGACATGGCCACGTGGACGCTGGGTACGCTCGTAAAACACTTCGAGGCGCTTCGGATTGCTCGTGGCAGGATTCAGTGGTCCGTGCTCCTTCGCCGTCGGTGTGCCGATGCGCTGGTTTTTCTCGAAGACACCGGTCTAGCGGGCGTACACGAGACGCCGGACCGCACGATTCACTTGACCATACCGGGCCGTGAGTTTGTGGGAAAGCTCTCCCGCAGCTCCGACGAGGTGGGCGTCCTCGTGCGCCAACTAGAGCGCGCGTACCGCGCGGTTGACCAGGGAGGGCTTGAGCTTCTATGACGTTGCGAACGCTCGAATTATTGCCTCGCGGAGATGCGGGCTGGACAAGTGGCAAACTCAAGTTCGGACGTTCCACGACGGTCGCGCTCGGGCCCAATGGGTCGGGAAAGACGCCGATCGTCAAGGCGTTGCTCTACGCGCTTGGCCATCCGGTCGCGCTTCCACCGCTGGTTCAAGAAAAGTGTGCGGCAGTCGCCGTCGAGATTGACACGGACGACGGAGAATTCACCCTTGAGCGTCGGTTAACGGAGAGCGGCGTCGACGCCTCGATTCGGGGCGCTGACGGCGCATCGAGGGCCTTCAGCGACGAGAAGGCGTTGTCCGAATGGGTGCTCCCGCGGTTGGGGTTGCCGTTGCGGATCCTGACTGGAAGCGGAGGCGAGAAAATCGCCCCGTACGTGAGCGTCGCGGGACCGATGTTCCTGGTCGATCAAGACACCGGGTGGGTTTCTGGCTACGTGCCCATCCACGCCTTCGTCCGCGACCAGCGGGAAGAAGTCATTCGCTGGCTTCTCGACCTGCCGCAAAAGCATCGACCAGTCGACAAGAGCGGCTTTCAGGAAGCCAAGACAAAGCTCGCTGCGATTCAAGAGCTGATCAAATTCAAACGTCGCGCCCTGGAGGCATTGAAGCGAGAACTTGGTGAGGATCGCAGACGCGACGCGACTCAGGTTCTGGAGGAACGCCGCGTCGTCCTAGAGAGGCAACTCTCTCGTGCTCAGTCCGCTCTCGAGACCATGTCGCAAACCGAATCGGCTTTGGATGTGCGCTTGCGAGGAGCGGTGCAGCATCGGGACGAGTTGCTCCGCCGACTTGGCAACACCAAGCGCCGCAAGGCGCAGCTGCTTGAGGTACAGGCAGAGGTCGGTGCCGAGCTTGGCGCGTTGGAGCAGAACGAGGTGGCATCCGAAGCTTTCCGCGCGCTCTGCGGAAATGAAGCGTGCCAATTCTTTCGACGACCGGAGGAATCTTACGGCCGCCGCGTCTTGTATCTCAAGGATCAGCTCAAGGATTTCGAGTCCGGCACCAGTGAGACCGAAAGGGAGCTGAGCATCCTGCTGGCGCAAATTGTCGCCGCGGAGGCGGCTGTCACCGACGCTACTGACGTAAAGAGGAAAAGTCTGGAGAAAGCCGGGGGCGGTGAGGCGATCGACGTTGTGCAGGCCGCCAGCCGCGAGCTCGCCAACGTTCACGTGCGACTTGATCGGCTGGAGCGCATCGCGAAGGAGCAGGCGAGGTTAGAGGTTCTGATCGATCGCGAGGCTCGGGCAGGTGAGGAAGTGGCAGCGCTGCGCCCGACGGGCGTCAGGCGGGATAGCGCACGCCTGCTTGAGGCGCGCAGCAAGCTCGCCGCCTCCGCCAAGGAATGGCTGCTCACGTTGCGCACGCCCAACGTACAGGTGGACGTCGGGTTCGACGAAGAGTTTCACTTGGTGGTCGACGGCGAACGGTTCCTGTCGGCGGCGTCCCCCAGCGGCAGCACACGAACGCGGCTCGTGCTCGCCTACCATGCGGCACTGGTCGAAACGTCGTTGCAAATGAAGGGCTCACACCCGCGACTGCTGGTTCTCGACGCGCCTCGGCAACACGAGATGAATGCCGCCGACTTGAGCGCGTACATCCGCCGCTTTCACTCGCTCTCTTCGAAGCAAACCGATCCGATTCAGCTCCTATTCAGTGCTACCGACACGGAAGTCGTCCCGCAGGACTGCGTCGATGAGCTCTGGCAACCCGCGTTTGCGGGGCCGCGGTATCTCGGGAGCCCACCACGCGCGGAGCCCGCTGGAGGGCCACGGCTGAACGCCAAACGGTAGTGCGGCGCGCATGCTCGGCCTGGACACCCGGAGAGGTGACACGCGGACACGCGGAGAGAAGGAGAGGATCGCGCATGCAAACCACCGTAACTATTCAGGGACACCGGCCAATTTTGGTCGCGTCAGGAGTGCCGGGCAGCGCCCGTCGCGTTCCTCGAGCTTGTGTGTGCCGAGCAGTCGCAGGCCGCGCGACGTATCGCGGGCGGCCGACCGCGAACGGGCGATCTTGTTGTCGCGAGAATGCAAATGAAGAACAGAAAAGCCCTAGAGCGCGCTTCGATGTTAGATCAACTCCTTCCCGGCGGAGATGCGCTGGTGTGGCCGCGCGAGCATGAGGGTGGGTGGTTCAAAGGACCGAGGTCCCTGCCGCTGATCCTGGCCGTGCTGAATACGAAGCACTTCCGCGGTGCGTTGGACATTGCCTCGACGTACCTCGCGCTGCTCGCGGAAAACTGGGACGAGGGGCTGGTCGAGGTCAAGGGCGAATCGGACGCTGCCATGACGGCCGGCTTTCGTGCGGACGCCCGTGGCCTTCGCACTTGGCGAGAGCGGATACGCAAGCTCGAGAACTCGAGCTCATTCGCATCTTGCCGCGTGGCAGCCAAGCTACATCGTCATCATGCACCCCTACGACGTGCTGCAGCGGCTGCGCGACAATGGCAAGTTGAGCGACGGGATGTGGAACCTGGATCAATCCAAGCTGCGCGAGGCGAGCGCCGTTCAGGTGGAGAAGGAGCCCTCGAAGGTGGTTCCGCTACGCACCCGAAGGTCCCGAGCGTGATCATGACCGAGATCGCGCTCGTCTTTTTTGCCGCAGCCTCTGTTCTCTTCGGCCTGAACTGGTGGGAGAAGCAGCGTAGCCCGACCCACACGGCGCGGTCTTTGCCCCTGAAGGCGAAGTAGGTCGAAACACGTGGCGGACGCTTGGATATACGTTGACGAATCGCAGGGGCCCTCGGCGCTGGGAACCGAGGCGGGCCGCCCGTTCTGGTTGGCTGCGCTCATTTTGGAAGCTCCCATCACACAAGCTTTGCTCGACGCCGCGCTCGAGCGCTTGCGCACAGACCCGGATGCGGCGAGCAATTCACAGGACCAGGCGACGCTCGCACGCGGTTTCTTTCATGCGTCGGAGGATTCCAAGAACGCGCACTCCGCACTGTGCACAGAGATTGTCGAGCACGGCCTGGCGGCATCTTTCGACAGCTCGCAGTGGTTCTTTAGTCGCGACGAGGAAGGCGTTGAAGGTGCGCGCCTGCACCGTCTCAGCGTTGCGCTCAGCGCAATGAGCGCGTTTCAAAGTGACTACGACTGCTTGCACCTTGCCGTTGCGCGACGTGAGGGCAGCTTCGTTGAGCAAGATATTCCCAAGTTTCTCGAATTCGCGCGCGATGCCGGGTTCCACAACGTCGAGCAGATGCCGCACTGCGGGACGCGCTTCGCTTCAATTGACTTCCAACTAGTCGACGGCAAATACCCGGGCGTTCAAGTGTGCGACTTGGTGCTTTGGGCCATCCAGCGAGCAAATCCCGTGAAGCTGAAGCACACCGGGGACAAGACGTGGCTTGAACGCTTAGGGATCTTCGTCTGGGCGCAGGGCGGCGTGGAAGATGGCCCGCAGCAGAAGGTCGCTGCCACGCTGGGAAAGGGCGTGAGGCCCAGGCTGCTGCCGTTGCCGGGAGCGGTCACGCCGCGAACGCTTGGTGACCTCAACGGTCTTGAACAGTGGGACCTTGTTTGCGACATGGCGGCCGACATTCACAGGGCAGCCTCATTTGCCAGCACGTCTCCGCGAATCAAGCACCTGGCGCTTGACGTGGCGCGAGCCGCAGCCCTGTGTGAGGCGGCTCACATGCTGCCGCCCGAGGAGCTGCCGAATGCGCTCCGCGAGATTATCATTACATTCGTCCTCATCTGCGACACGCTGCCGGTGTTCGACCGTGACTCAGTCGAGGACTGCACACGTGCCGCGGAGAAACGCGACGTTGCTGCGGAGTACCTGTCTAGGACGGGGCGGCTTTGGATTCCGACAGGCTTTTCGCTCGAAGCCAGCGCGGTAATGCAAGCCTGAACCCTTTGCTTGGAGAAGAAGCTTTGAACGAACCGTTTCTGGCCGACGACGAGACGACGTGGCCGACAGACCTTACGGACTTGCTCGCTGAGAATCTCGAGGAACTGAAGGCGTACCACAAGTTCGAGCGCGATCTGGAGCGGCGCTACGCCAAAGGCGATTGGAAGGCGCGCTACCACCCGCCCGCCAATCCGTCGCAGGTGACAAGGATGCGGGTGCTGGAAGAAGCAAATGCGCTCGTCGACGGTGCCAGCGTCGTCGGCTACCACTGCACGCGTCTTGTTGACCATGAGGTGGACGCGATTCTGACCGGCGGCATGAAGCCGCTTTCCGCCGAGCTGGTTCAAGAAAAGATTTCGGCGCTCGTCGCGTCAGGACTCGTCCCCGCCGATGTAGGGAGCTTGTTGCTCACGGAGAACGCCACGTGCCACAGCGAGCACTACGGCCGGCGGCTCGGCATGTCCTGGTTCGTTTTCGCAAGGCCGACGCTGCGGGAAGAAAACGGCGTAATTCGGCTATTATCCCAATGGGGTGGGGAAGCGACCTACCTGCTTCACGAGCAAACGCCCGACGTTATCGAGCGCCTACGCAAACTGGGAACGCCGTGCATCGTCGAAGCGGCAATCACAGTGCGAGACATTCAGACCTTTTGCACGGTCGGCGAACGGCTGGTGTGCCACTACCTCGCGAAGCGCCGTGTGAGAGGCGAAAATCCGGATTGGGAGGGTTACGTTGAGGTTCCAACGCCGCGCGTTCGCCGCATCATTAGACGGGGTGATGGCGTGTTCGAGAGGCTGACGAATTGTCAGCGCTGGAAAACGAAGCTCTAGCCGACGCTTCACACCCTTACAGTTTGGCCCTCATCGAAACGCCTGCCTCTCCAACACCTAACTTGCAAGCGTGATGTAGCCCCCAGTTGAAACCGGAGCCCCTTCAGTGAAAAATAATGGAGAGGTTCGATGGCTGAAAAATCAGGGAAATGAAACCGGCACGGGCGCCAAGCGTCAGCGTCGACAGTTCAGTGCCGTGGAGAAGCGTCGACTGCTGGACGAGACCGAGAAGCCAGGCGAGAGCGTCTCGACGGTGGCGCGCCGCTGCTCTTCGCGTGGCGCAAGACGATGGAGGCGGGTGCGGCGACGGGGCTGCACGCGCAGGAGCCGTTGGTCCCCGCGTCCGAGGTGAAGCAGCTCAAGGCGCAGATTCGCCAGCTCGAGCGAATGCTGGGTCCCAAGACGAGGAAGCTGAGATTTTGAAGGAGGCGGTCGAGATCATCCGGGAAAAACTGGTGTCGCCCGAGCTCTTGCCGAAAAAGGGCAGTTTCCGATGAAGGCGATTTCCAAGGCCTTTGGAGTTTCCCGCTCGAACCTGCTCGAACAACGCAGGCGGCAGAAGGCTTCTGAAACGCCGCACGCAGTGGAGCGCGCCGAAGCCGCCGCAGTCGACGAAACAGCGGAGAACGGCCTCTTGCGGGCCCGCATCCGTGAGCTAGTCGGTGAGCGACCGAGCTACGGCTACCGCCGCGTGACTGCACTGCTGAATCGCGAGCGGACCGAGCGCGTGAACCCAAAACGCATCTACACAATTATGCGGCGGAACAAGCTGCTCCTCGAGCGCTGCACGGGCGACGGGCGAGGCCCGCAAGCACGACGGTGTCATCGTCACCCTGAAGCCAGACTTGCGGTGGTGCTCGGACAGCTTCGAGATTCGGTGCTGGAGCCGCGAGCGGGTCTTCGTCGCCTTCGTACTCGATTGCCGCGCCCGGCCCTCTCTGCGGCGAGCACGTGCGCGACATGATGGTGCAGACCGGCGAGCACCGCTTCGGCCCTGAGTCGCGGAAGCTCAGCGCCGCCGTCGAATGGTTGTCCGATAACGGCAGCATCCGACGGACGAAACGCGAGCGTTTGGCGCTGAAATCGGCTTTGAGATGTACACCACGCCGCCTTGCTCACCCGAGAGCAACGGCATGGCAAAGTCGCTCGTGAAGAGAGCTTAACCTTCGGTTCCGAGGCTTCAGAACCCGGGGCCTGCGCCACCCGGAGCTGGCGCATTGGGATCAGCCGCGCGTATCGGTTCGGCGCCTCGGGGGGCGCCTCGCCCCATCCACTACGTCATGGTTGTGTTAGCCGAGGCGGTGGGCCGACCTGAACTCGACACTCTTCGGCGCAAATCGGGCACAGAACCACGCCCCGGTCGATAAGCGGGGGCTCCAAATCGAACGAATGCGGACCGAACGCGACATTCCAGCACGGGAGCTTGATGTTGCTTGACGCATCTTCGGAGTTGTTTGGGGGGCTCACTATTTCACCAACAGGTCAGAGGTTGCACCGATGAACATGAACCAGGCAGCCGAAACGCTCGACTGCGTGACATCCGATGGGGTCAATGCAGCGGCGGAGCCCGAGCTCACGTCTAACGGCAGCGCATTCTTCGGTTTCTGCGTCTCGAAGACGTGGACCCCGGTGGAGATTTGCAGGCCAACAGTGTTGCGGTAGCTCACGCCAGCCAGAACGCCGAGGGCAGTGCCAGTCTGATCCCGGATGGGATAGCCGATCGCCGCGCCGATTTGGTTTCGCGTTCCGCCCCACAATGAATAGTGGAGCATCGCCGCATAGCCGATGCTCATGCTCGACGTATTGTCGCTCAGCAATCGGTGAACGGTCGGCACACCAGCATCGTCGACGACGCTGAAGCTCTCCTGGACGGAATGAATGCATTTCGAGCAAACGCTCACCACCGGACCGACCGAAACCGAGACGGGGCCTGTGTCTTGAACCTTGAATTCGAGCTGTGCCACCGGATCCGCTTGGGCCTCCGGGCCAGCATCCAGCGCGCGCGCGCTAGCGCCCAGCGAGAGGTGACCGGGCTGCAGCGTGTAGGTCCCGAACGCGACCGCCGCGCCGTTTCCAGCCTTGGTCAGCTCATCCACTGCCGCTCGGGTCGCTAGCGGTGCGATCAGGGTCTCGAACACGTGCAGGGCAGTCGCTGTCGAGCTTAGCCGCTGATGCGCCGCCTGGACGGCGAGCAGCGTCGCCGAGACCTTTTTTGCACCCGCGGCGGTGAGCGTCGGCAAACGCGCAATGCTGCCGAGGTTCCGCTCGCAGTGGTCCAAATCATGCGCTATGCGTGAAGCGAATACTAGGTAGTGGATCACCTTCGCGGGCTCACTGGGTTGCTTGCCCGACGCCACGGCGGTGTTCGCCTCGATCAGGAGCTTGCCGATTTGGTTGGCAAGGTCCGAGCCACCGCCTGACACGATCTTTGCGATCGCAGCTTGGTCGAGCGCAAGTTTTTGGAGCAGATCCTGCTCATCAACCCAAGGCGCCGGTTCATTCACCCAAAGTTGGTTGTCGAATGGATATTTACCGAAGCTGTCCGGGGCGCACCAGGCAATCGTGAAGTCCGCCAGTGAGTCGCCGCCGAGCTCAACCGCTGGCGACGCGGGCTTGATCTTCGAGTCGAGATACGTGAGGTCAGCGGGCACGTAAACCAGCGTGCGCGGCGGCGGGCGCCCCTTGCCGCTTGGTTCGTTCAAAGGCCCTGCCGCACCGACCGCGGCAGTCGTTTTCCAAGCCGGCTTCGTGTCGTCGATCCAAGGATCGAAGACCGCCGCCGCGGCCGTGACTCGCGGTTTCACGTCGACTTGCTGGGCTTGCAATCCCTGGGCAATTCCGGCCAACACGGCGCTTGCAGCGGGCTTCTTTCCCTTCAGCGTGGTCGATACCTGAACCAATAGGCTCTGCGCGGCTTCAGTCGAAACGCCAGGTTGTGGATCGAGCTTCTGGAAGAAATCTGACGACAAACCGGTCAGCCTTTTCGAAACCTCCTGCACTACGTCGTCTGGAGTCGGGCCAGAAGCAGCACCGCGGACCGTTTCTGCCAGACGGAGAGTGTAGTTCTTGTCGCTCGCGGTGTTCACCACCTCCACCGCCAAAACGCCTGGTGCTTCGAGCGTCTGGCTGGCGAGCGGCGCGCAGGTTTCCTGGTCGCTCGCGCTCGATCGCTGACATAATTGTGATTTGGACTGCTGTTGGGCATCCAGCTTCAGCGTGTAGCTGTTCGTGGCGTAGCAAGCGGTCAGTGAGAGAGTGGTGACTCCCGCCAGCGCGACTCGCGCGAGCCTCCCACCCACTAATACTGAGAACCCGCTCAAGGGTGACGCTTTGCGGGGTGCCCTCTGGTTCTCGCGACCAGCCTTTGCGTCGAGTATCCAGCCAAGCATTGGTTTCGAAGTCCCTTGTCCTGTGCGAGGACGGACGCGCGCGCCTGAGGGCCAACCGGGGCCCCTTCAATGCGCGATATCAGTACACGTGGCGCGTCGCTCCACAATAGTCAGTCCTTCAGTGCCGGAGCGGGGGCGCCCTCCAACGACTTGCGTCGACGAGAAGCCGTCGGCTAAAGTGCGGGTTGGGGTTGGCGCTGAACGCAGCCCTCTATTGGGAGACGGGCGTCAACGCTCGCCACTCGTCCCCGCCCCGGCGGTGTTTGCAGGAGCCCCCATGTCCGATCCCATCAGCCCTCAAAAGGAAGGTCTCGTGCCGAACGAGGATGACGAGATGCGCGCGCGTTCCGCTTCGGGCACTCGGGTGAAGGTTCTTCCGGTTGCTGCACCGGAGCCGGCGACGGTCCAAGAGGCCGTTGCAAACAATGCTGTTGCTGCGGTGCCGACGGAGCCCGAGACGCCACCGCTAGCCAATGCCGATACTCCCGCGGAAAGCGCGCCGGCAACCCCGTCGGGGTCGCAGCCGGCATGGCCACTGTTTCTGGGTTTTGCGTCGTTCGGTTTGTCGATTGGGCTAGTCGCTGGGCTTTCACCTGTCAGCGGTATTTCCGAGAAGTTGATGGCGTCGCTATTCAGCTTCGTGGGCGGCATTTTGCTCACTTACACGGGCTTTCAATTGTCCGACAAAGCAGGCAAGCCGGTGATCAGCACGACGCGCGTAGGCGGAAGCCTGTGCTCCTTTTCGCTCGCTCTTTGCTTAGGGATAGGTCTTGGCGCGACGGAGAGAATTCGCGACCCGTTACGCATTCGCCCTGCTGGCGACGGGGGCGGCAGCAGCGTAGCACCGGTGAAACTGCCAGGCAGCGCGCCGGCGGCGGGTGGCGCACCCGCCGTCGCGTCGGCACAACCAGCAGCAAAAGTCCCAGCCATGATCATTAACTCTCGCGAGCGGGATCTCCAGGCCTCGGTCCGCGAGAAGCTGCGCAAGGGCGAATACGAAAAGTACCCGAAAAAAAATCTGATCGACGAGCTGAGCAGCCTGTCTGATTCATGCACCACACCTGATCGCTAGGACCGCGCGCTGGCTCGGATGAGATCTGAACGAATTCCATCGATACTCCTCCGCTTGGGCTGCGCGCGGTGGGCTCTCGTCGTTTCGTTGGCGCTGTTGGTTCTTACCATCCCTCGGCGTGCTGCCGCGCAAGGCCGCCCGCGGGTGGCGGTGTTCCTAGTCGACGCGAAGTGTCCGGGGGACAACGGGCAATGGGTGGAATCAACGGGCACCGCGTTTCTTGCAGAGCACTGGCCTGGCGTGCGAGAGCGCTTCGCGCTCGTGACCGCGCTACACGCCGTGAACGGTTGTAAGTCGCTAGTATTCACGTTCTACGGGTGCAATTGGTCTGACTCGCAAGACCCACCGCAGCTCTTTAGGGCCACGGCGGATCCATTCTTCGGCTGGCCGGACCTCGACCTGGCTGCCATTCCATTGTCGGATAGCGAGGTTCAAAAGTACTGGCGGCCCGCGCAGATGGCCCCATCCGGCAGCGTCCAGAAAGACACGTCGCGCTTGGCGATGCATGGTGTATTGAGTAACCGTGCGTGCCCCGGGTCCACTATCTCCTTCAACGGGTTCATTAGTGTTTTCAAGGCGGC
>Ga0105245_10001301_pt1 | contig 22534 bp, 28 predicted proteins | sample KBSM54metaG_FD_81523 | JGI IMG/M metagenome (GOLD analysis project Ga0105245, IMG submission 81523) | Miscanthus rhizosphere microbial communities from Kellogg Biological Station, Michigan, USA - KBS M5-4 metaG | ecosystem: Host-associated > Plants > Roots > Rhizosphere > Soil | place...
AGAACTACCGGCTGCGGGTGCTCCTCCACGCCGGCGGTGTCACCTGGCCGAGCAGGCCCCGGCCGCCCCGAATCCGAACCCGCTCTCCCCACTCAGACGCGTAGGGCCCGTAATCATCGCCACCAGCCCAACCGACATTCGTCGCGCTGCCCAATGGATACGGGACAGTCTCACCAAACAGGTTCGGAACCGTGGTGAGAACTTGCTCGCCGACTTCAGTGCCAATACGGAAGACCGCCGCAGCACTCTGGCCCCTGTTGTCCGGGATGCCCGACAAGGCCCAAACAGCATCGTCGGGTCCCTGGAAGAGCGCGACGTTCCCACCCCACCCACCCGCCACCGGAAAGACTCGATCCCCATCGACAACGCCCACGCCATGACGGCGTACAAAGGATGTTCCGAGGTCGTGTGGAAGGGTATTCCTTGAGCACCCACCGCCCAGGAGCCGGCGGGTGACGGTCGTGGTGGACAGGTCGACCTCGATAAGGCCGGTGGTGAGCGTGAGCACGAGCACTCCAGGCCTGATCTCAGAAACGCCGTGCTGCCCAAACGGGAGATCGGACAGAACGACTTCTGCCTCGAACGTGGCGCTGGCCGATCGTACGAGCACCGGCAGTTCGGGCGGCGGGCCGAAACGGATCGGCGGGACGGGCCCGTCAGGTGCGAGGAGCGTGAATAGCGATGGGCTCGGGTCACCAAAGAAGCTGGCATGTTGTAGGAGCATCGAGAACATCTCCTCGGGCGGGACTAGCCCGACGAGCATCGCATCGAGGTGCTCCCGCGAGATGAGGAGCACCTCCAGTCGTTCACCGTCCTTGACGTCGTGGAGAGCCTCCTCCGAGTAGCCGGAAACAGCCAGCATCACTCCTATCGTCCCTTGTAGACGTTGGCGGACTCGCTTCTGCAACTTGGTCACGTGACCTGTGTCAGCTGGGTGGTTCTCCCACTTCGCCTCGAGGATGAAGCGGAAACCGGCTGCCTCGAACACGACATCGATGTTCCCGAGCGTGTTCGTGTCCGATCTTGCGCCGATACCCCAGCATCCGAGCATCTCGGCGATGAAACCGTTGAGGCGGTGGCCACGACTCTGCGGCGTGAACCCGTCGAGCCGTTGCAGGCGGGCGTATTCCGCGATGAGATCCTGCAGGACTTGGGGATTCAAGAGCGTCAACTGGTCGGCACCTGTTCTGCATAGGAGGAGGCAGCGTTCACGACTACGAGTCTGCCTGCTGATTTCAGAGGCTGTCTGCGCCCCGTGTCCGGCGCGACCTGCTTGGTTCGGCACTCCGACTTCCCCTGGGATTTCTTGCCCCGTGTCCGACGGGCCTCGGTGATCGAGAATTGCTGTGCGGGATCTCGTCGGCGGCCGTCCCACCTAGCGTGTGAGGATCGTGCGACGACTGGTCCTGGCGGCAGCAGAGGGTGCTCCGGTCGTTCAGATCTCGACCTCGACTCGGGCGAGGTCACACCCATGCCGACACCAATGGATGGCGGGGGGCCCTTCGACCACGCCCTCGCTCGCGACGGTTGGGTGGCAGTGAGCGTCGGGTACCACCTCGCCGCGTATCACGACGGCAGCTTGCTGAACCCGAAGATGCTCCCCAATGCGTGGACCGTCAGCCCCGGCCTGCTGCCGACCGAGGTCCTGATCAGCCACTACGAGGGCCGCAGCCTCCGACCGGACGAGAACCTCTGGCTCGTTGTCGTCGATGGGGACAGAACGGTGCGACGCCATGCCCACCTACCCCTACGCCGCCCCGTCGGCGAGATCGAGGCCGGGATCGTCACCGCCGACGGCATCTGGTCGTGGGCCGGCGAACGGCTTCCTCCCCTGGGCCAAGGGAGGGCGATCGGTGTCCTCGACGCTGACGCGGTGGTCCTCGCCCGCGACGGCGAGATCGAGCTCCTACGGGTCGACAGCACCCCGGTCGCGACGTGCGCGGTGCCCGTCGGCGCCTTGTTCATGGGTCCCAGCTACGACGCACTGGCGACAAGGCTCGCCGTCACCGCATTGCAGCAGCGGGGGGTCCTGATCGTCGATGCAGTCGCCGGGCCCCGGTGGGTGCCGGTCGACCTTGAGCCCTATCACGCTGTCTGGCTCGGTATGTCGGAACTGCTTTTGCTCGACAGAAACGCGTTGGACGCCGTGATTCTCGACCTGGAATCGGGATCCACCAGCTCCATCGGATTGCCGCGCCGCTCCCCTTGGCCCCGGGTGGACGTCACCGGCCGCTTCGATCCCGCTGAGGTCCGCGCCCTACTGCGGTCGCAGCGATGGCTGCCGCCCTCTCGCGACGAACGGGATGCGACCCTCGCCGAGGCTCGCCGCGCAATCGAGGCCGCCGCGCCCGCTGCCCTTCATCCCCTGCTCGATTCCGCCGTGCCATCGATCCGGCTGCGGGCCACACTGCCGACGTCGCGTCGGTTGCCCCTCGGAGGGAGTCGACTTGGCGGCCGGCCGGATCTGCCTGTCGGCCATAGGTGGCCGACGGCGGGCGGCACGCCGATGGCGTTCCTCGCTCAACTCCGACTCGACGAGATCAGCCCGACGGCGCCCGCCGGCGCCCTCCCAAGCGACGGACTACTGGTGGTCTTCGTCGGCCTAGAGCCGGACGGCGGCTATCCGACCGATGAACGGGCCGTGCGCGCCGAGATTGTGAACAGCAGCGGACTGAAGCGGAGGGGCTGGCCGAAGCGGCTCGTTGAGGACCTCCAATTTCGAGCTGCGGCCATCGAGCCCGAGCCGTCGCTGTCGCTGCCCGCGGATCCGCCTGCGCCGGATGTCGATGCCGCCGCGTGGGCCAGGGTGCTCGAAATCGCCGCTTCTGTGGCCCCTCACCACCAGATGCTCGGCCATCCGCATGCGATCCAGGAGTGTCTGCCGCCAACGGATGAGAACGGGGAATTCACCCTTCTCTTGCAACTCGACTGCGACGGAATCAGCGGAATGAGCTTCGGGGACGGTGGCTCCCTCCACGTCTGGGTTCCGCGGGACGGACTGGCGGCGGGGGATCTGAGCGGCTGCGTCGTCGACCTCGACAGCTACTAGGCGGGGAGCGTCCGGAGCGTTCCTCACTGATCTCTCGACCTTGGCAGGCACAGCGCCGCGGCACTGCTGTCTCGCCACGGGAGCCCGTTCATGGGGTGGCCCATCTGGGAGATGGTCCGCGCAAACCCAGTTCGCGGGTCTTGCTCGTGTCGGGCGCAGGCTGCGCCGACGCGAAATGGCTGCTCACGGGCCCTCTTCAGAGCCTGGCTCGGGAGCCTGCAAAGCCCTGTACAGCGGTTCGATTCCGCTCGCCGCCTCCATGCAAAACTGCTGGTCAGAGCCGGTTTCCGGCCTGACCGGCAGGGACCGCTGGTGACCGTCAGACACCCCGATTTCGGGTCCTGCGCGTGCTATTTGTGTCCAGCTTGCGGATCTTGCACATGGCCGTGCAACCGAAGCGGGGAAGGACGTTCCGGCGCAGGTCGCGCTCGTAGGTCGCTCGGGTGCTCGGGTCGAGGCGATACCGGCTGCAACGCCCCCAAGCCAGGCGACACACATTTGCAGCTAGAGGAGCAGGGCGACTCGCTCTGCGCCGCCCGGAACTTGTAGGAAAAATGCCCGGGCCGCCTGCGCGACGCCGGTGGCCGCTGGGCGGACGATCCCAGCTTTGGCGCGCTGATGGGTGCGTTGCGCACGGCGCCCGACTTCATCGACCGCTGGTCGGACTTCGGCACAGTGGACAAGCGCCGAGGGACGAAGCGCATCGGCCACCCCGCCTTCGGACCCCTGCGCCTCAACTACGAGGTGCTCCTCCTTCCCGACGATGCCACCGAGCAACGTCTCGTCACCTGGCTCCCCGCCGACGAGGCCACAGCCGTAGCCCTCGCCGGGACTGCCGACGGGGCTCCGTCGAGTCCGGCGCGGCTTCGGGTCATCAGCTGAGAGCACCACGCAGATTTCACAGCCGGGGCCGGACGCTTGCCGCCAACTCGGTCGGCGCCGACCTGCGGGCGATGATCACGTACGACCCTCGGATGGCAGACGCGGCCGCCGCCCTCTCCCTCGTGGTCGAGTCGACCGGCCTGACCCGACGACCTATACCACCTGGCGGTAGTATGTCTGGTATGGCACGGCAGAAGGCGACGGTGACGCTCGATAGGGACAAGGTCGAGGAGGCCCGCGTTCTCATCGGGGGGCAGTCCATGTCCGAGGTGATCGATGTGGCGCTCGACCGCCTGATTCGCACCGAGCGGCTCCGGCGCGACGTGGAGGCGTACACGCGCCGCCCGCAGGACCGGGCAGAGCTTGGCGTCGCCGACTTGGCGGTCACGTTTGATCTCGACGACGACGAGGTCGACTACGACGCGCTGTACGGAGGTTCGCCGTGACGGTGCCCGCGGCCCGTCGGGGCGAGGTGTGGTTCGCCGAGGTCCCAGGCGACAAGCGTCGCCCGGTGTTGGTGCTCACCCGCGACCCGATGGGACGCATCCTTCACTCGGTGATCTGCGCGCCGATCACGTCGACGATCAGAGATCTGGCCACCGAGGTGGCGGTCGGCCAGGAAGCGGGTCTGGCCGCCGAGTCGGTGGCCAACTTCGACAACACCTTCCTCCTGGCCCGCACCCGCCTTCTTCGACGCCTGGGTCGAGCGAGTGATGACACCATGCACGCCGCGTGCCGGGCACTCACCATCGCCGCCGGGTGCGACGCGTGAGCCGCGACGGGTCAGCCCGCCCGTCCGCGGGGGTACTCGCCACGGGAAGCAACGACCTGTGAGCACTCTTCCCCAGGCTGTCGGTCAGTATCACGACGCGCATGACCGAGACGACGTCGAGGCTGCCCTGGCGACGTTCACCCCGACCGCGACGGTCAAGGACGACGGACACGAATACAACGGGCCGGACGAGATTCGGGACTGGCTGGCTCGGGCGTCGACACAGTTCACATACACGCGCACGCTCACGGGCGCCGAAGTCATCGATGACAACACGTGGCTCGTGATCAACCACCTCGAAGGCGACTTCCCTGGCGGCGTCGTCGACCTGCGCTACCGCTTCGTGCTCCTTGGCGGTCTCATCTCCGAGCTCGAGATCGAGCCCTGACTCGCCGACAACGTCGCAGTAGCGGCGTTCACCGCGCCGACACGGGTACGAAACCGATGCGTGACAGATGCCCGTCAGACTTTGTGACGTGGAGGACGTCTCCCTCGACGCCTGCCAGTGGCTCCTGGTACCCCGCCAGGGCCCGAGTCGCGCCGTCGGTGCCCGCCGCCCGATCGCGTGTCGGGGTAGGTTGCCGGAGGCCCGGACCCCGACGAGCAGGAGAACGAGACTCGTGGATTGGACCCTCGAAGTGGTCGTCCTGCCCGTGAGCGACATCGACGCCGCCATCTCGTTCTACCGTGACAAGGTCGGCTTCGACCTCGACCACGACACGACGAACGAGCACATGCACGTCACCCAACTCACGCCACGGGGCTCGGGCTGCTCGATCGTGTTCGGCGACCTGCCGTCGCAGCGGGAGATGGCGCCCGGCTCGATGCGTGGTCTCCAGCTCGTCGTCGCCGACGCCGAGGCGGCCCGTCAGGAGCTGGTCGATCGCGGCGTCGAGTGCAGCGAGCTCATGGTCTTCTCGCCCGACGACGGCGGCACGTTCTTCGGCTTCAGCGACCCCGACGGCAACACGTGGGCCGTCCAGCAGCTCGAGGTCCGCGGAGAGAGGCCGCTCATCCCGATGGAGCACCGAGGTCGCTTCGGAGGCTGACGGCGGACGCAGCCACCCTCGTCACTCGGCGGCCGCCGACGAGGCCCCGACGAGCCCGTGTTGCATGGCCCGCATGGCCGCACCGGCACGGTTCGACACGCCGAGCTTGGTGTAGATGCGCTCGACGTGGTTGCCGACGGTCTTCGGGCTGATCCCCAGGCGGCGGGCGATCCCCTTGTTGGGCAGCCCTTGGGCGAGCAGGCCGAGCACGTCGCTCTCCCGGGCGGTGAGACCGGCCGGCCCACCGGCGCGGGAACGGCTCCCCGCGTGCCCTGCCGCGGCCAGCACGGCGTCGGTGGCGACGGGGTCCAACTGCCCTTCGCTCGCCTCCCGCCGCAGCTCCCGGGCCGCGTCGCCGTCGGTCATCGGGCCCCGGTGGGGGCGAGGTTGGGTCATCGCGTGGTAGGCGTCGGCCGCGGCCAGCACCCGGGCGGGCGTGGAGAGCATGGTGCCGCCCACGCCCCGGTGATAACCCGATCCATCCATCCGCTCGTGGTGGGTGGCCGCCAGCAGGCCGATCCGGCGAAGGGGCTCGGGCCGGCTGAAGATGCGCTCCACGTAGTAGACGTGCATCCGCATGCGCTCGCGGTCGACGCTGGTGAGCGATCCGGCCTTGTCCCACACCGACCCGGGCACACCGAAGCGACCCACGTCGTGGACGAGCGCGGCCCGCCGGGCGAGGGTCGCCTCGGCCGGCGGTAGGTGCAGCAGGCCGGCCGCGTCGGCGACGAGCTCCGCCGTGCCCCGAGCGTGTCCGGCGAAGTACGGGCAGCGCAGGTCGCAGAAGTCCCCGATCGCCTCCAACGCCCGATCGAGCTGGTCGTCGGTCAGAGGCGGCCGGGCCACCGGCTCGGCGTCGAGGACCTCGTCGACGGTGTCGGCCTCGAGGCCGTCGAACAACGCCTCCGGGTCAGGTGACACGGCGGCCGCGATCTCGGGGTCGAAATGGGTGCCGCTCCTCGAGCGGACCATCGCCACCGCCTGCTCGACGCCGCCGGCGCGCTGGAACACCTCGCACGCCTCGGCGATGTGCGAGACCCGGGCCGACAGGGCCAAAGCGCCACCGGCGAGGTCGCCGGGGACGCCCTTCCCGTCCCACCGGGCGTAGGACTGCTCGACGCCCGCCCGCACCCCGGCGCTCAATCCCAACCGATCGGCGAGCTCACCGGCCGCCGAGCAATGGGTCGCCATCTGCTCGACCATGCCCCGCCCCCCGGTGGCCATGAGCCCCAACGCCTGCCGGGCCCGGTTGAACGGCGAGGTTCCGTAGCCGGCGCGGCGCAGCATGAGGGCCATGGCCGGGAACCCGACCAGGTCGACCTGGGCCGCGTGGGCCCGGAAGTCGATGTCGTCCCCGAAGAGCGTCGCCGCCTCGTTGCCATAGACCGGGCACCCGACGTAGGTGAGGATGCTCACGTCGTAGAGCGTGGCCAGCTCGTCCGAGCCCAGCCCCAGGCGCGCCCCGAGGCGCATGCTGATCCGCGCCGCCCGCAGCATGTGCTCCGCGGGTTGGCCGAAGCCGAGGTCGGTCGCCAACGAGAGCGCCATCAGCAGCTCGACGAGCCGCACGCCCGAATCGGACATGGCCGGACCCTACCGCCGGAGCTCGCGAATTTGGACGCGCCTGCGCCCTGCCTCCGGGTCCGGATTGTTGGTGGGATGTTGCGGAATCTCAGTTCGCTCGTTGATCTTCGCCCCCCACCTTCTACGTCGAGCGGCGAGACCGGGATCGGCCCGGTCCCCGCTTGACGGAACGAGGAGCAGATCGATGGGATCGACCCGGGTGTGGATCGCGATGGCCGGCGCGGCTCTCGCGGTGCTGGGTGGCGTCGCGTGCAGCGGCGGTGATGGAACGGCCCCGAAGGCGCCTGCGCCTGCGGCCGCAGAGGCGCCAACGCCTGCGGCCGCCGAGGCGACGCCTTCGACCGTGCCCGCCACGGCGGCCGCGAACGAGGCGGGAGCCGGGAGCGAAGCTTCCGGGGTCCCTGCCGCCCAGACACCGTCCGCCGAGGACATCCAGGGGCTCGTGACCGCGATGGCCGCCCAGCTGCAGCAGGCGGCGGCCTCCGGGCCGGACACTCCGGCTCCCACCAGCGAGGAGATCGAAGCGCAGCTTCTCGAACAGCTCCGTCAGCTCGGCATCCCCCTCTAACGACACGAAAGGACAGTTCCATGCGCAAGTTCGTCACCTTCGGCCTCGGAGCCCTGGCCGCCGCCACCCTGGCCCTGGGTCCCGCCTCGCCCGCCCAGGCCGTCATCGTGCCTCCCGGCTCGGTCACCGACCAGGTCTGCCTCGCCCTTCCCGGCGGCGTCGTCGGCATCGTCAACCAGCTGGTCGCCAACGGCACCCTCACCGGCCTGCTGACGACCGAGCTCACCGGCGCCACCGCCGACCTCAACCTGAAGACGACCGACCTCGTCAACGCCATCATCGACCACATCAACACCATCGACGGCGGCGGCAACGTGGCCTCCACCGCCGCGGTGGTGAGCGCCCGGGCGTCGAGCTACTCGGACGCCGCCGCCCGTTGGACGAAGGCGGTCAAGGACCTCGACGCGGCCCAGCTGGCGGCCCAGGTGCTGACCATGCAGAACAGCGTCCTCAGCGCCATCAACGGCGGGCTCTGCGTTTAGTCGTTCCGGTTCCACCCGGGAGCCGTGGGCGCTCTGCTCCGGCGGGGCGCCCGCGGCGCGTCCGGGCCCGGGATTTCGCTCGCCGCTGTATCAAGCGGCCGGTTTGCGGCCTCTCTCTGATCAGAGAAAGGGAGGACGTCATGGAAGACATCGAGGCGCTGTGCCGAGGGTTCCTCCAGAACGCCGCCGCCCGCCGGTGGGCCGTCTCCCTGGTCGCCCCCCCTTCGCCCAGCGCCGACTACCTCGCCGGGTACGGCGACGGCTGGGAGGCGGGTCAGGTGGCAGGCCTGGCCCTCGCCCTCAGCGTCATCATCGGCGGGTCCCCCACCACGCTCATCGAGCACGCCCTCGCCGGCGCCGCCGTCGACACCACCTTCCCGTTCGACCTGTTCGTCGAACCGACCTACCCCCTGGCGGCATGATGTCCCCCGACGACGAGGTCGTGCCCTGCCCCACCTGCTGGCTGCTGGCCGACCTGCTCCCGCCCCGCCCGGGTGACGCCCTCTTCCGGTCGAGCTGCCCCCGGGGGCACCAGAACTCGCTCGCCCCGACCGTGCTCGAGTACCTCCTCGGCCTCCTCGGGCCGGCCTTCCGCAAGTCCGCCTGAGCGACCCCGCTCCCCGGTCAACCGGCCGCGGTCGGCGTCCTCCGGGCCAGGCGGACGTGGGTGACCCCCGCCGAGCTGGTGTGCTCGACGCACTCGTAACGCTCCTCCACGCCCGCCAGCCCGTCGAAGAGCCGCTCGCCGGCTCCGAGCAGGATGGGGACGACGGCCAGGTGGAGGTCGTCGATCAACCCGGCTCGAAGGAACTGGCGGACCGTCGCCGCTCCTCCGCCGATCCGGACGTCGTCGCCGCCCGCGGCCGCCACCGCCTGCTCCAGGGCGGCCTCGACGCCGTTGGTGACGAAGTGGAACGTGGTCCCGCCGGCCATGGCGAGCGGGGGCCGCGGATGGTGGGTGAGCACGAACACCGGGTGGTGGTAGGGAGGCTCGGCGCCCCACCAACCGGTCCAGTCGTGGTCGGGCCACGGACCCCGGACGGGGCCGAACATGTTGCGACCCATGATCGTGGCGCCGATGCCGACGTCCCCGGCGGCCATGAACCGTTCGTCGACGCCGTCGTCGCCCCCCTCCAGCCCGAACATCCGCCGGCCGGTGCGGGTGGTGAACACCCACTCGTGCAGGCGCCCGCCGCCCACTCCCAGCGGGTTGTCGACGCTCTGGTCGGGCCCGGCGACGAAGCCGTCGAGCGACATGGCCAGGTTGTGCACCCGCACCTTCGACATCGGTCCCTCCTCCATGGTCGAGCGACCCCGGTACCCGATTCTTCCCTGCCGAGGCCTGGGCCGGCGACCGGCGATACGCCTAGGGTGTCGGCGTGACTCCCAAGAAGGGCATCCTCGGCACCGGCATGACGCTCGACATGGTCATGTGCCTGGTGCTCGTCGGCTTCGGCATCGCCCTGTCCGTGGTCGCGGTGGCCAACGCCGGGGTGTGGCTGCTGCTGCTGCTGCTCGGCCTGCCGCTGTTCGGCCTGGGCGTCGCCGGCGTCGTGCTGGCGTGGCGCAACCGCCTCTGAGCGTCAGCCGCCCAGGCCCGGGCTGGTGCACTGCAGGGCGTCCTTGAGGGCGGTCACGTCGGCGCCCCCGATGTCGAGCCCGAGGGCCGTGAGCAGCGGGGTGAGCACGGTGGAGTCGACGTTGCCGAGCAGGGCCGGGAGCGCCCCCAACACCGCCGAGACGATCGAGCCGCTCGTCAGGCCGAGGGGGATGACCCCCAGGACGGTCACCGTGCCGGAGGAGTAGGTCGTCAGACTCTGCAGGCCGATCGGCTGGGAACCGGTGTGCTTGGAGAACGCGGGCGGCGAGAACTCCGACGGGTAGGAGAACGTGAGGTTGGCGGCGGGGCCGTCGACGCTCGGCGTGAGGCTGGTGACGCCGACGTCGAGGATGTTCAGGCCCAGGATCTTCACCCGCAGGGTCGTGACCTGGGCCGATCCGGCGAAGGCCACCGGGTCGGCGCTCACGGTGATGCCGGCGCAGTTGGCGGCGGCGAGCGTCCCCGTCGCCCCGGCGAGCGTCAGGCGCACGGGCAGGTCGCCCGTGACGTTGAGGAGCGAGAGCCCGAGAGAGACGTTGAGGTTGAGCGTGGGCGTGACCACCAGCTCCACCTGCCCGGTGGTCACCGAGCCGCCGACCGGGCCGATGTAGGTCTGCGGCACCTCGATCACCTTCAGGCTGATGGCGGTCTGGGTCACACCCGGCACCGTGATCGCGGCGTTGCTCAGGGTCAGGAGGGTGTTCCCGTTCGCCAGCAGGGCCGAGCCGGTGACCAGCTGGAACAGGTTGAGCGACGTGCTCAGGGCCGCGTTCTCGCCTCCCTGGGCCACGTGTATGAGCCCGCCCAGCGTCATCTGCACCGACGACGTGGCCGCGACCCGGAGGGTGTTGAGGAGGGTCGCGTTGGCCGTGTCGCCCTGCAGTGTGAGGGCGCTGGCGGTGGCCTGGTAGAGCTGGGCGAGGGTCATGTTGGCGCTCAGGAGCTGGCTCACGGTGCCGACGCTGAAGCCCATGCTGGCCAGCTGCGTCTGCAGGGCGGAGATCGTCACCGAGCCCGAGCCCAGGCCCTGCCAGCTCACCAGCGAGAGGTTGACGCTGCCGTGGAGGGCCTGGCCGATCAGCGGGTTCAGCAGGGTCGATTCCGAGCTGTTGAAGTTCACCAGCGACGACCCGATGGTGAAGCCGGCGATGGCCTTGACCACGCCGATCGACTTGCGGGACACGGTGCTGGGGCCGCGGGTGAAGGGAAGGAGGTTGGTGTGCGGCGACGACGCCGTCACGCGCACAGCGGTCGCAGTCGGGAGGTTGGCGACCACCGAGGTGAACGGGCCGCTGGTGGTCGGACCCCACTCGACCAGGAGCGAGTAGCCGGCGGCGGCGTAGGGGAAGTGGTTGCGGGTGGCGCTGGCCTGGGCCGTCGACGTCGGGTTGGCGGGCAGGACCCGAGCCGAGTCGAGGGCGGCCATGTCGGCCACCTTCTGGTCGTTGCGGGCGGTCTGGGCGATGGTGCCGAGGTCGATGGCGAGACTGGAGGCGATGACGGCCAGCACCATCCCGAGCGAGGCCATCACGAGGATGGCGCCGTGCTCGTCCCGCCGGGAGAGGCGACCTCGAAGGAAGCGGACCATGCGCATGACGGCGATGTCGGCAGGTCGTCTCGCCCGCTTGAGACGCGGCCGGCACAGTGAGTCGATCGACCTACCTCCGCCGGTAGGGTGGCCGTCGATGGCCGGCACCGCGCCTCGCCGGGGCGATGACGACGGCCTCGTCCGCTGCCCGTGGGGTGTGGATCCGCCCGAGTACCGCCGCTATCACGACGAGGAGTGGGGGCGGCCGGTCGTCGACGACACCCGCCTGTTCGAGAAGCTGTGCCTGGAGGGGTTCCAGGCCGGTCTGTCCTGGTTGACGATCCTGCGCAAGCGGGGCGGCTTCCGGCAGGCCTTCGCCGGCTTCGACCCCGCCACCGTCGCCGCCTTCGGCCCCGACGACGTCGACCGCCTGCTCCAGGACTCCGTCATCGTCCGCCACCGGGGCAAGGTCGAGGCCACCATCGCCAACGCCCGGGCCACGCTCGAGGTCCAGGAGCGGGAAGGGTCGCTGGCCGCCCTCGTGTGGCGCTACGAGCCGGCACCCGGGCCCGCCCCCGCGGCCCTCGCCGACCTGCCCCCGACGACGCCGGAGTCGGTCGCCCTCAGCCGCGACCTGCGCCGGCGGGGCTTCCGCTTCCTCGGCCCCACCACCGTCTACGCGGCCATGCAGTCCCTCGGCCTGGTCGACGACCACCTGGCCGACTGCCACGTGCGGCCGGCGGTGGAAGCGGAACGGACGGCGCTCCCCCGGCCCTGAGGAATTCGTGAGAAAAAAGCTTGTGCACGCATTCACATGGGCGTAGATTGTGAATGCATGCACAAGCTCGCCTGCATCGGGAGGTCGTAATGGCAGCCGAGGCCGCCCGTCCCCGTTTGGCCGTCGCTCCCGGTTCACCGGCCAGCTTCGACGACCCCCACGGCTGGCGCCAGGAGGCGTTGTGCCGCGGCGTGGAGACCGACCTGTTCTTCCCCGCCGGCGAGCTGGGCGAGGAGCCGGTGCAGCAGGCCGAGGCAGCCAAGGCGGTGTGCTTCCGCTGCCCCGTCAGGGAGGCGTGCCTGGAGTACGCCCTGGCCACCGACCAGCCCTTCGGCGTCTGGGGTGGCACGACCGAGGCCGAGCGGCGGTCGATCCGCCGCCGGCGCCGCCGCCGCGCCGCCGTCGCCTCCTAGCTGCGGCGGCCCACCCGGACCAGGTGGAAGCCGAGGGCCATGGCCAACAGGCCGGCCGCCACCAGCGCCGACGACGACGAGCCGGTGCGGGCCAGCGGCTGCTGCACCACAACGGGCACGGGCGTGACCGGGGTGGGGACGACGATCGGTGTGACCGCCACCGGCACTGGGGTGGGGACGAAGATGGTGACCACCGAGGTCACCGGCGCCGGCAGCGCCTTCACCGAGAACAGGCCCAGGCTCTGGTGGCAGAACCCGGTCTGGCCCTCACCGAAGACGGTGATCTCGTTCTGCCCGGCGGGCGTTCCCAGCGGGATCTGAACGGTGGCGGTGTAGTTGCCGATGAAGTTGGACGCCACCGACCCGAGCACGACGGGCGGATTGAACAGCCCGATCCCGAGGACCCGATCGGGGCGGAAGCCGCCGCCGGTGATGGTGATCGACTCGCCCGGCAGGACCGACGACGGGGTCACCGACGCCGGCGAACCGGTGTCGATGCCGGAGCAGTCGATCTGCGCCGACGCCGGCCCGGCAGTCATCACCGCCACGCCGAACGCCGCCATTGCCAGCGCTGCCGATGCTGCCCAGACCCGTCTCATCACGATCCCCCACTCCCCTTGGTCGGCGCGATGCGCACACACTATGCAGATGCGGCCCCGCCTGCCGCGATGCTCGCCGGGAACGACGGAGGGCGCCGGCTGATGCCGGCGCCCTCCTTCCAACCAGCCACCCGCGGGCGGCCGTGAACTAGCCCTTGCCGTTGCTCTCGTAGCGCTCGCCGTGGGGCTTCTCGGCGGCGTAGGAGTGCAAGGAATAGGCGATGTGACGGTCGTTGAGCTCGGTACGGTCGAGGCGGAAACCAGGCTCCTCCGCCGGACGGTTGACGATGAACGAGATCGCCGTCGTCTGCTTGGTGTACGTGCGGTTGTACCCGTTCACCTTGATGTAGCTGTTCGGGTACGCCTTGCGACAGGCCTGGACCTCGCTGAAGGCTCCAGCCCCGTCCTTGGTGTCGAACATCGGCAGGCCCCACATGTCCCAGTAGGCGTTGCGGGGGTTCGGGTCGTCGGTGAACTCGATGGAGACGGCCCAGTCGTTGTCGATGATGTACTGGATCTGGAGCTTGATCTCGTCGTCGGTGAGCTCGGGCAGGGTCGAGAACGTTCCTTGTCGAATGCGGATTCCCATGATTCCTCCTGCCTCAGCCGGCCGACGTCGGGGTGGGGGTGACGTCGGGTGTGTCGGTGGACTCGTAGTTGAAGCTGATCTCGCCCCACACGTCGAGCGCGGTCTGCAGGGACGGGTAGTGCCTGGCGAGCTTCTTCAGGATCTCGGGGCCCTCCTTCATGTAGTCCCGGCCCTCGTTGCGGGCCTTGATCATGGCCTCGATTGCGACCCGGTTGCACTCGGCGCCGGCGGCGATGCCCATCGGGTGGCCAATGGTGCCGCCACCGAACTGGAGCACGACGTCCTCGCCCAGGTAGTGGAGCAGCTGGTGCGCCTGGCCGGCGTGGATTCCGCCCGAAGCCACCGGCATGACGCCGCCCATGCGGGCCCAGTGCTGGTCGAAGTAGATCCCGTTGGCCCGGTTCTCGGGCACGAAGTCGTCGCGCAGGGTGTCGTAGTAGCCCTTGATGATGGCGGGGTCGCCCTCGAGCTTGCCGACCACGGTGCCGGAGTGGATGTGGTCGACGCCCGACATGCGGGCCCACTTGGCCGTCACCCGGAAGTTCACGCCGTGGTTCTTCTGCCGGGCCCAGGTGGCGTAGCCGGCGCGGTGCAGGTGGAGGATGCACCCGTTGTCGCGGGCCCAGTTCGACATCGACGTCATGGCCGTGTAGCCGACGGTGAGGTCGATCATGATGATGATGGAGCCGATCTCCTTGGCGAACTCGGCCCGCTTGTACATCTCTTCCATGGTCGCCGCGGTCACGTTCATGTAGTGACCCTTGATTTCGCCCGTCTGCTCCTGGGCCCGCTGCACACCCTCCATGGAGAACAGGAACCGGTCACGCCAGCGCATGAAGGGCTGGCTGTTGATGTTCTCGTCGTCCTTGGTGAAGTCGAGACCGCCGCGCAGGGCCTCGTAGACCACCCGGCCGTAGTTACGGGCGGAGAGGCCCAGCTTCGGCTTGACGGTGGCGCCCAGGAGGGGACGGCCGAACTTGTTGAGGTACTCCCGCTCCATGACGATGCCGTGCGGGGGCCCGGGGAAGGTCTTGAGGTAGTGCTCGGGGATCCGGAGGTCCTCCAGGCGGAGGGCCTTGAGGGCCTTGAACCCGAAGACGTTGCCGATGATCGACGACGTCATGTTGGGGATGGAACCCTCCTCGAAGAGGTCCATGTTGTACGCGATGAACGCAATCGCCTGGTCCGGGTTCCCGGGGACGGGCTCGATCTTGTAGCACTTGGCCTGGTACTTCTCGTAGGCGGTGAGGCGGTCGGTCCACACGACCGTCCACGTGGCGGTGGACGACTCGCCGGCGACGGCGGCCCCGGCCTCCTCGAAGTCGACGCCCTTCTGGGGCGTGATGCGGAACGCGGCGAGGATGTCGGTGTCGGGCGGCTCGTAGTCGGGCTCGTAGTAGCCCATCGTGGCGTAAGGAATGACACCGGCTCCCCAGCGCTTCTCGCCGTGGACCGTGCCCTTCGCGGATGCTCCATTGCCTGCCATGCGGGACCCCCAAGTTCTTTCTGACTGAGTTGTGGCGGCGTTGCTCTCTAGTGTGCACCCTTGTCGCTTCAGCTGTCCATGTTGAATTCGCTTTCCGAAGGGTTATATTGTTCACGTGACGTTTAACCAGCTCAAGACGTTCCTGGCCGTGGTCGACTGCGGCTCGGTGTCGGAGGCGGCCGACCGGCTCTTCGTGAGCCCGCCCGCGGTGTCCGCCGCCCTGGCCTCGCTGCAGGCCGAGCTGGGCGTCACCCTCGTCGCCCGCTTGGGGCGGGGCGTCGCGATCACGCCCGCCGGCTCGGTGTTCGCCCCCTACGCCCGGGGCGTGCTGCGGGTGGCGGAGGAGGGCGTGGCCGCGGCCCGGGAGGCCCTCGACCCGGAGAGCGGACGGGTGCGGCTGGCCGCGGTCACCACCGCCGGCGAGCACGTCCTGCCCCGGTTCCTGGCTTCGTTCCGGGCCCGCCACCCCCACGCCGAGGTGTCGCTCGAGGTCGGCAACCGGGAGCGCCTGTGGGAGCTGCTGGCGGAGCGGGAGGTCGACCTCGCCATCGGGGGACGGCCGCCGGGCGGCGCCCGGTTCGTGTCCCGGGCCACCCGGCCCAACGTCCTGGTCCTCGTGGCCGCGGCCGGCAACGGCTCGACCGGTGTGCGGGAGGTCTCCCTGGCCGAGCTGTCCCGCCAGGTCCTGCTCCTGCGGGAGCCGGGCTCGGGCACCCGCAGCACGGCCGTGGAGCTCTTCGACGAGCTCGGGATCTCCCCCGCGGCCACCTTGACCCTCGGGTCGAACGGCGCCCTGCGGGAGTCGGTGCAGGTGGGGCTGGGCATCACCCTCATCTCCCGGGACGCGGTGGCGAGGGAGCTGGAGGAGGGCACGCTGGAGGAGTGGAGGTGTCCGACGCTCCCCCGCCACCGGGCGTGGCACCTGGTGTCGAGGGCGGGCGAGGAGCTGGCCCCGACCGCCGGGCTCTTCCTCGCCCACGTCGCCGCCGACCCCGAGGACGGGTTCGTGCTGGTGGCCGCCCCGACCGCCGCCGGGTAGGGTCGATGGCCGACTACGAGCGTCCATAGGAGGACCCCCCGCATGAGCATGTCCGACCTCGCTGCTGTCGCCAAGGCCATGGTCGCCGACGGCAAGGGCATCCTCGCCGCCGACGAGAGCGGCGCCACCATCGGCAAGCGGTTCGCCGCCCTCGACATCGAGTCGACCGAGGAGAACCGCCGGCTGTACCGCACCACGCTCCTCGGCACACCAGGGATCGAGGAGGTCGTCAGCGGTGTCATCCTCTACGACGAGACGATCCGCCAGAAGGCCGACGACGGCTCCACCATCCCCGAGTTCCTGATCGGCAAGGGCATCCTGCCCGGCATCAAGGTCGACACCGGCTCCAAGCCCCTTCCCCTCTGCCCCGGCGAGCAGGTCACCGAGGGCCTCGACGGCCTCCGCGAGCGCATCGCCGAGTACGTCGCCATGGGCGCCAAGTTCGCCAAGTGGCGGGCCGTCATCGTCATCGACGAGGCCAACGGCCTGCCCAGCGACACCGCCATCCGCTGCAACGCCCACGCCCTGGCCCGCTACGGCGCCCTGTGCCAGGAGGGCGGCCTGGTCCCGATCATCGAGCCCGAGGTGCTCATGGACGGCGACAACGACATCGACACCTGCTACGACGTCACCCTCCGCACCCAGCGCCGGGTGTTCTGGGAGCTGGCCCAGCTCCGCATCGAGCTGGGGGGCATGATCCTCAAGCCCAACATGGTCGTGTCGGGCAAGAAGTGCGCCACCCAGGCGTCCCCCGAGGAGGTGGCCGAGAAGACCCTGCGCTGCCTCTACCACTCGGTGCCGCCGGCCGTCCCCGGCATCGCCTTCCTGTCCGTGGGCCAGCCGGCTGACGTGGCCACCCTCCACCTCGATCTCATGAACAAGCTGGGCCCCCACCCGTGGCAGCTCACGTTCTCCTACGGCCGCGCCCTCCAGGACGAGGCCCTGCGCACGTGGCGGGGCGCGCCCGACAACGTGGCCGAGGCCCAGAAGGTCTTCACCCACCGGGCCGCCCTCGCCGGCGCCGCCCGCAGCGCCACCTACGACCCCTCCCTCGAGAGCGGCGACCTCGCCCTGGTGGCAGCCACCGCCACCCAGGACTGAACCCTGGCCCGCGGGGGCGGGCCCTCCTTCACCCGTCAGGTCGCGGCCGGCAGTCGGCGCCTTCAGGCAGGCGCCACCGTGTCGTCCTCCTCCCCTGCCACCTCGGCCGGCGGTGAGGGCACCCGGCCGATGGCCCGGACGAAGGCGACGGCATCCTCCAACCATGCCAACCGTTGCTCCGGGGTGGTCGCCAGCCACGCGTCCTCCTGCGCCGTCCGGGCCCCCGCCCATCCGGCGGCATCCCAGTCGGTCACGGACGGCGCGCCTTGATCCGCTCGAGCGCCTCCACATCGGCGAGGTCCTGCGTGCGGCACGCGGCCCGCTTCATGGCCCGCTGGCGACGAGGGCGACGAGGATCGGCTGGAAGAGCGTCACCGTGACGGTCGGTCCGACGGCAGGAGGAGCTCCACCGTCGTTCCCCGCTCGGGTCGAGACCTCACCGTGACCTTGGCCCCGATGAGCTCGGCCCGCTCCTGGATTCCGAGCAGGCCGTAGGTGTGGCGCCGGTTCTCGTCGCCGGCGGCGGCCTCGGCGAAGCCGCGGCCGTCGTCGGTGACCACCAGGCGTACGCCGTCGGCGTCGTGGCGCAGGCGCAGCTCGACCCGGTTCGCCCCCGCGTGCTTGACCACGTTCTGGAACGCCTCCTGGACGATCCGGTAGAGGGCCACCTCCACGTGCGGCGGCAACTCCACCGGCTCCAGGTCGACCGTGATCTCCTTCACCGGCAGCGACCGGGCCAGGCTCTCCAGGCTGGGGCCGAGGCCGAGATCGTCGAGGGTGGTCGGGCGCAGGCCGACGATGGCGCCCCGGGCGTCCTCGAGGGCCGCGGTGACCAGCTCCTTGGCCACGTCGAGCTCCCGCCGCAGCAGGTCCGGGTCGGCGCCGGCAGCCCCGTCCTCGGCCGCCAGCAGGTGGTACCAGAGGCTGATGAGGCGCTGGCTGATCCCGTCGTGGATCTCGCCCGCCAGCCGCCGCCGCTCGTGCTCCTGGGCCTCGATGGTGCGGGTGGCGAAGCCCTCCAGCATCTCCTCCCGCTCGGCCAGGCGCTGGTAGAGGCGGGCGTTCTCGATGGCCCGGGCCATGAGGTTGGCCACCTGGGTGAGCAGGGCCAGGTCGTAGGACCCGTAGTCGCGCGGGGACTTGGAGTGGACGTTGAGCACGCCGATCACCCGCCGCCCCCGGGGGATCAGCATGGGCACCGACACCATGGAGGCGTAGTCCTCGCCCCGGAGGGCGGGGATGTAGCGGTAGCGCTCGTCCTGCCACTTGTCAGGCACGACCGCGGCCTCGGCGTGCAGGGCCACCCACCCGGCGATGCCCTGGCCCAGGCGCAGCTCGACCTTGCCGATCTGCTCGTCGAACGGCGGGGTGGCACCGGCCAGCACCACGCACTGGCGCTCCTCGTCGAGCAGGTGGACGAAGCAGACGTCGGACCCGGTGGCCTCGGTGACCAGGTTGGCGACCCGCTGGACGACCTCGGCGACGTCCATGTCGGCCGAGGTGGCGTCGATGACGAGGCCCAGCAGGCGGACCTCGTCCCGCACCGGGGCCTGGTCGTTAATGGAAGATCCCCTCCCGCAGGGCCATGGCGATGGCCTGGGCCCGGTCGGCGACCTCCATCTTGCGGTAGATGCCCCGGGCGTGGGTCTTCACCGTCTCCTCGCCGATGAACAGCTTCTGGCCGATGGCCCGGTTGGACAGGCCGTGGACCATGAGCTCGAGCACCTCGCTCTCCCGCTGGGTGAGCCCGAGGCGGGCGCCGGGCCAGAACTCGCCGCTCTGCAGCCGGGCCGCGGTCATCGCCACCCGGCCGGCCAGGGAGGGATCGATGGCCACGTCGCCCTCCATGACCCGGTCGAGGTGGTCGGCCAGCTCGGGGCCGGTGGTGGTCTTGAGCAGGAACCCCGACCCGCCGACCCGCAGCGCCTGGAAGAGGTACTGCTCGTCGTCGTACACCGTGAGGAAGACGACCTTGGCCGACGGGACCGCGGCCACCAGGTCTCGGCAGACGTCGAGCCCGCTCGTCCCCTTGAGCCGGACGTCGAGCAGGACCACGTCGGGATGGAGCTCGGCGGCCAGCTCGAGGGCGTCGACGCCGTTGGTGGCGGCCCCCACGACCTCCACCCGGCCGCTCTGGGAGGCAAGCATGGAACGCAGTCCTTCGAGGACGACCTGGTGGTCGTCGACGAGGAGGAGGCGCACGGGGGTATGCGAAGTTGGGCTCACGGAACGAAAGTATCCCCCGTCGGAGCCACCTGCGGAGGGAGGCGGCCCGACCCCCGGTGCCACTAGGTTGGGGAAATGAGTGGGGAAAACGCCGTCGCCATCGTCCCGTCCGTCCTTCCCGCCGATTTCGCCCGTCTGGGCGAAGAGGTGGCCGACCTAGATTCCGCCGGCGTCGACCGCATCCAGTGGGACGTGATGGACGGTCGCTTCGTCCCCAACCTCACCTTCGGGCCCGACGTCATCGCCGCCTGCCGCAAGCACTCGTCGGTTCCGTTCGAGGCCCACCTCATGGTGGTCGAACCCGACCTGATGCTCTCCAAGTACGTCGATGCCGGTTGCGAGATCGTCATCGTCCACGAGGAGGCGTGCACCCACCTGCACCGCACCCTGGCCAGCATCCGCGACATGGGCGCCAAGGCGGGCGTGGCGCTCAACCCCCACACCCCCCTCGACACGGTGGAGAACGTCCTCGACCTGGTCGACCTGCTTCTCGTGATGACGGTCAACCCCGGCTTCGGCGGCCAGGCCTACATCGCCACCATGGAGCCGAAGATCGCCCGGGCCCGGGCCATGATCGACGCCAGCGGCTTCGACATCGACCTCGAGGTCGACGGCGGCATCAGCGCCGACACCGTCTCGGGCGCGGCCGCGGCCGGGGCCCGGGTCCTGATCGCCGGCAGCGGCCTCTACAAGCACCCCGGCGGGCTGACCGCGGCCGTAGCCGACATCCGCAAGCGGGCCGAGGACGCCATCGCCACCGCCGGCCGCCCGTCCCTGGAAGGCTGACCCGATGCCGGACAAGCAGGTCAACATCCAAAGGGCGTGGCGCACCAACGGCGACGGGCCGGGCCGGCCGATCATGCTCGCCATCGCCGGCGACAGCGCGGCCGGCAAGACGACGATCACAAAAGGCCTGGTCAACGCCCTCGGGCCGCACCGGATCACCTCGATCTGCGTCGACGACTACCACAAGTTCGACCGCATCGAACGGAAGACCAAGCCCTTCACCCCGCTCCATCCCGACTGCAACTACGTCGACATCATGGAGCAGCACCTGCAGCTGCTGGCCCTCGGCAACCCCATCCTCAAGCCCGTCTACAACCACAAGGACGGCACCCTCGGCCGCCCGGTGCTGGTGGAGCCGCGCGAGTTCGTGATCATCGAGGGGCTCCTCCCCCTGTTCACCAAGCTCAGCCGGGCCTGCTTCGACGTGTCGGTCTACCTCGACCCGCCCGAGCCCATCCGCTACGAGTGGAAGATCAAGCGGGACACCCAGAAGCGGGGCTACACCGAGCAGGCCGTGCGCGACGACCTCGACAAGCGGGAGCCGGAATCGGCCGCCTTCATCCGCCCGCAGCGCTCGGCGGCCGACATCGTGATGCGCTTCGACCGCATCCAGGGCCGCGACAAGCCCGACGAGCCCCTCTCGGCCAGCCTGCTGCTGCGGCCGACGATCGCCCATCCGGACCTGGCCAACATCCTCACCGAGGAGCACCGCTCGGCGATGCACCTCAAGATGATCCGCGACGACGACGGCAAGCCGGTCGACGCCCTCCACATCCACTCCTACGCCGACCGGGAGATCACCCGCGACGTGGAGCAGTCGATCTGGAAGCAGCTCGGGGTCGACGACCCGATCCCCGACTCGCTCGGCGTGATCGAGGACACCGTCCGCAGCGAGCCGTTGGCCATCTCCCAGCTGATCCTGCTCTACCACCTGTTCCAGGCCCAGCTCGGCTAGGCGCCGGCCCATCAGCGACGGCCTCCCCCACCTCCGCCACCGGGGTCTCGGGGCAGGCGGCCGGTGCGCCAGAGGTTGCGTCTGACCTGCGGGTTCGTGAGGTTCCACGCTCGCCAGAGCCAGACCAGGGCGGCCGCCCCGGCCAGCTCCTGGAGCAGCAGGACCGACAGCGGACGCTCAAGGGGCGGCAGGCCACCGTCGAGGCGGCGCCCCAGGAAGGGCCACCAGAAGGTCTCGGTGCGGGCCCACATCCCGTCGAGGACGAGGTGGAGGAACGTGCCGATGGGCACCGCCAGGAGGCGGCGGCGGGCGGCGCGGCGGTGACGGGTGAGGACCATGACGCCGACCAGCAGCACCACACTGGCGAGCACGGTGTGCAGCACCCGGGCCCCACCGAAGGGGGCGTCGACCACGTCGGGCAGCACCGCCCCCACCACCACCAGCCGGTAGTCGATGGCCGGGTCGCGGAAGATCATCCACACCAGGACGAGGGCCAGCCCTGCCGGCCACAGGATCACCGAACGAGGATGCGCCCGCACTGCTCGCAGTGCAGGAGGGCGTCCGCCGAAAGCCGGTGGGCGTTCGTCAGCTCGGTGACCGACAGACTCAGATGGCACCCGTCGCAGCGGCCGTTCACCAGGCGGGCGATGCCGACGCCGTCGAGGCGGGTCCGGAGCCGTTCGTACGACGTCATGACCTCGGCCGGGATCCCTTCGACCGCCTCCGCCCGAGCGCCCAGCTCGGCGGCCAGCTCGCCGTCGAGGACGGTCTGGGACTCGGCCAGCGCCGCCCGCAGGGCGCCCGCCCGTTCGTCGAGCCGGGCCCGCTCCGACTCCAGCCCGGCCACCTCCTCGTCGAGCGGCTCCCGCTCGGTCATCGTCTCGAGGACGTGGTCCTCCAGCGTGCTGCGGCGGCGCTCGAGGGCGTCGATCTCGGCCTGCATGGCCTGCAGCTCCCGGATGAGGCTCACCGTGCCGGAGTAGAGCTTGGCCCGGACCTCGGCCAGCTTGTGCTCCACCATCGCCAGCTCGTCCTCCAGCAACTTCTG
>Ga0105245_10001302_pt1 | contig 22520 bp, 17 predicted proteins | sample KBSM54metaG_FD_81523 | JGI IMG/M metagenome (GOLD analysis project Ga0105245, IMG submission 81523) | Miscanthus rhizosphere microbial communities from Kellogg Biological Station, Michigan, USA - KBS M5-4 metaG | ecosystem: Host-associated > Plants > Roots > Rhizosphere > Soil | place...
AGGTGCTGACCACCTCGTTCGGCCATCTGTGGCTGGCGCAGATGGCTCTCACGGTCGCCGCCGGGGTGCCGGTGCTGGCCCTGGCCCGGTCCCGCACCCGGCGGTCGCTGCTAGGGGTCGGACCGACCGCCTGGGTCGCCGTCCTCCTCGCCCTGGCCGGCGGGTTGTGCCTGGTGGCGGCCCTGAACGGCCACGCCCGCACCCTCGGGCATCCCGTGGTCGGTGTCCTGTCCGTCGCCGTCCACCTGGTGGCGGTGGGGGTGTGGGTCGGGGGCCTCGCCGCCCTGGTGGCTCTGGGCGGCTCCGCCTGGCGGGCGCTGGCCGCCGAGCGCCGCCCGGCGTTGGCCGGCCAGGTCATCCGCCGCTTCAGCCGGGTGGCGACGGTGGCGATGCTGGTGGTGGTCGCCACCGGCATCCTCAACGCCGTCCTCGACCTGGCCTCGGTGTCCGACCTCTGGAGCACCCGCTACGGCCAGCTCATCGTGGCCAAGGTCGCCCTCCTGGCCGTCGCCCTGGTCCTGGCCGCCCGCCACCGGTGGACCGTCCCCCGCCGGCTGGCGGCGGCGGGCGCGGACGCGGCGGCCGTGTCCTCGTTCGATCGGAGCGCGGCGGCGGAGCTGGTCGCGCTGGTGGCCACGGTGGCGGTGGCGGCGGCCCTGGTGGCGCTCGTGCCGGGACGGTCGCTGGCCCTGGCCGCCAGGGGGCCGGTGAACGTCGAACGGCGGGCCGGCGCTTATACCGTGCAGCTGTTCATCGATCCCACCGCCGTCGGGACCAATCAGGTCCACCTGTCCTACGTCGACGCCCGCGGCCTGGGGGCGGCGGAGGTCACCAACACCGTCGTCACCGTGACGCCGGCGTCGGCGTCGGCCGCCCCCGGCCCTCCCGAGTCGGTGCCGATGCGCCTCATCTCGCCCGGACACTTCGTGGGCGACGTCGACCTTCCCGCGGCCGGCTCCTACCGGCTCCGGGCCAGCCTGCCCTCGGGCGACGGCGCCAGCTTCGACTTCCGCCTGCGCGCCGCCTCCACCACCAGCAAGGACACCGCCTCGCCATGACGCCTCCCCGACCCCTCCGCCCGGGCCTTCGTCGTGTCGTCCCCGCCCTCGTGGCGGCCGTCGCCCTGGCCGCCGGCGGGTGCTCGTCGAAATCGTCGTCGGGCACCGCCGCCCGCCCCACCACCGCCGCCCGGCTGGCCATCGTGAGCCCGACGCCCAACGAGGTCACCAAGCCCGATCTCACGATCCAGCTCCGGCTGGACGGGGCCGAGGTGGTGCAGACCACCACCGGGCCGCTGCGGCCCGACCAGGGCCACATCCACGTCTCGGTCGACGGCCAGCTCGTGTCGATGGCCTACGGGACGAGCCAGGACCTGCACGGCCTGGCCGCCGGTCCCCACACCCTGCAGGCCGAGTTCGTCGCCACCGACCACGCCCCCTTCAACAACCGGGTGCTCGCAGGCGTGATCTTCCAGGTCGAGCCCTGACGGGGGCCGACGGCCGACGGCCGGCCCTGGCCCGGGGGCTGGGGGTGGCCGGCGCCTACCTGGGTGTCCTCGTGCTGACCGGATGGCTCACCGGCCGCCCGTTGCGGCCCCTGTTCGACGGCTTCGCGCCGCCGTCGCCCTACCACTGGGTCAACCCTCCCCCGGCGCTGCGGTCGGGCAACGTGACGCCGAAGCCGACCGTGCTGAGCGTGGCCCTCGGTCCCGACGGCAGCCCCGCGACCAGCGTGACCAGCGACGACGGCCAGCTGAGCCTCAACCTCCCGGCCCGCGCCATCCCCGCCGCCCCCGGTCAGACGACGGCGACGTTCACCGTCACGCCCGTCGACGCGGCCACCCTCGGGCCCCTGCCCGACCTCTTCGCCGACGGCAACGCCTACCGGCTGGAGCTGGCCTACGACCCGTCGGGAGAGCCCCTCGAGCGGCTGGCCCAGCCGGCCAGCGTGCTCATGGTGGTCCCCCAGCCGGCGGCGTCGATCTTCTCGTCCGCCGACGGCCGGAGCTGGACGAGGCGGGACACGTCGACCGTGAGCAACTCGACCGCGGCCACGACCGGCGCCGACCTGGGCTACTTCCTGGCCGGGGCGGCGGGGCCGGTCCGCGCCGTCGGGAGGAGGTCGGACATCGGGCCGACGCTGGCCGTGGTGGGGGCCACCGTCGTGCTCGCCGTCGCGCTGTGGGCGGCGCCGCTGCTCGTGCGCCGGCGTCGCCCCTGATGCGGGCGGTCCGCCGGCTGGTGGTGGCCGTGGGAGCCTCCCTGGGGATCTCGGTCCTGGCCGCGGCGCCGGCGTCGGCCCACACCGTCGCCAGCGTGCAGCCGACCAACTACCGCAGCGAGATCGTCGCCGTCACGCCCGCCAGGTCCGGCCTGCGCGTCCGCCTCCTCGACCTGGGCCGCAAGGTCGAGCTGCGGGCCACCGGCGCCGGTGACGTCGTCGTCCTGGGCTACCAGGGCGAGCCCTACCTCCGGGTGGGACCGGGCGGCGTCTTCGAGAACCGGCGCTCGCCGACGCTCTACCAGAACCGGACCCAGCCCGGCGGGGGGCCGGCGAAGGTGCCGGCGACGGCCGACGCCGCCGCCCCGCCCGAGTGGCACCGGACGTCGACCGGCCGCACCGCCCGCTGGCGCGACCAGCGCACCCGGTGGGAGGGCCCCGACCCACCCTCGGTCAGCGCGTCCCCGCACCGGGCGCAGCTCGTCGTCCCCGCCTGGCACCTGACCCTCCGGGACGCGGCGGGCGACGTCGTCGTCACCGGCCGGGTCCTGTGGGTGCCGGGCCCGTCCCCCTGGCCCTGGCTGGCGGCGTCGGTGGTGGTCGTGGCGCTGTGCGCCGGGCTCGGCCGGCGACGGCGCTGGGAGCGCCCGTTGGCGGCGGCGCTGGCCGCGCTGCTGGCGGTGAGCGTCGTGCGCACGGTCGGGCTGGAGGCGGCGAGCGGGAAGGGGGCGGCGTCGGTGGCGGCCACGGTCGTCGCCACCAGCCTGGTGCCCCTGGCGGGATGGATCGCGGGGGCGTGGGCGGTGGCCGCGATCCACCGCCGGCTGGAGAACGGGGTCCTGGCCGCGGGGGTCGTCGGGTTCTTCCTGGCCGTCTTCGCCCTCGGCGACGTGCTCACCCTCACCCGCTCCCAGGTGCAACCCGCCTTCACCGCCTCCTTCTCCCGGGCCGCGGTCTCCCTCACCCTGGGCCTGGGATTCGGCCTGGCCGCGGCCTCGGCCCTCGTCGTCCGCCGCCTGGCGGCCGAAGCCCGGGCCGGCTCGCGGGCCGGACGACGGCCTCCGCCCCGGTGATCGCCGCCGGGACGGGTGCTCTACGCTCGGGCCGGCCGCGTCCGACGACTCCCACGAAGCGAGGGACATGACCCTGTTCCCCTACCGGCGGCTGGTGACGACGGGTGCCCTCCTCATGGCCTTCACCCTGGGCCTGAGCGCCTGCGCCGACGACGGCACCCCCGTGCCCACGACGACGTCGACCTCGGCTCCGACGGCCTCGTCCACCGCCCCCGGGCCGACGACGACGACCCCATCCGCGGCCACCGTCGCCGAGCTTGCCTACCGCGGCGGCGACGTCTCCGGCCCCAGCCGGGTGACCGCCCGTCTCGGCCAGCAGGTCACCATCCGGGTGGTCAGCGACGTCGCCGAGGAGGTCCACGTCCACACCTACGACCGCAAGCTCGACCTCGAGCCCGACGTCCCCGGTGAGGTCACCTTCACCGCCGACATCCCCGGGGTGCACGAGGTCGAGCTGGAGCACGCCGGCCTGCACCTCACCAGCCTCGAGGTGCAGTGACCGCACGGCGCAGGGTCGTCCTGCTGGCGGCGGCCACGGGTGGGACGTGGTTGGCGACCGCCGCCCCCGCCTCCGCCCACGGGCTCGGGGGCCGGACCGACCTACCCCTGCCGGTGTGGATGTTCGTCTACGGGGCGGCGGGGGCGGTCGTCGTCTCCTTCGCCGCCCTGGCCGCGTTCTGGCCCGTCGCCCGGCTGCAGGGAGGTGTGGCGGGCGTCGCCCTGGCCCCCGCCAGCCGGACCGGTTGGACGGCGGCCGTGGCCGGCGCCGCCCGGGCCGTGGGCGTCGTCCTCTTCCTGGTCGTGCTCGGGGCGGCCGTGTTCGGACCGGCGGAGGCGGCCGACAACCTGGCCCCGGCCGCGGTGTACATCGTCTTCTGGGTCGGGCTCATGTTCGCCAGCGCCCTGGTGGGCGACGTGTGGCGGGCCATCTCGCCGTTCCCGGCCCTGGCCGCGGCCGTCGACCGGCTGCGGGGGCGTCCGGCGGGGGAGCCCTACCTCCTCGGCCACTGGCCGGCGGTGGGGCTGCTGTTCGGGTTCGTGTGGTTGGAGCTGGCCTACCCCGACCGGGCCGACCCCCGCCTGCTGGCAGTGGCCGTGATCCTTTACACCGCCGTGGTCGTGGCCGGGGCCGCCCGCTGGGGCGACCCCTTCCTGCGCCAGGGCGAGGCCTTCGCCGCCTTCTTCGGGCTGCTGGCGGCCATGGCCCCGGTGTACGTCGACGACGAGGGCCGCCACCGCCTGCGGCCGCCGCTGACCGGTCTGGCCAGCATGGAGGTCCTACCCGGGACGGTGGCCCTCATCCTGGTCGCCCTCGGCTCCACGACCTTCGACGGGCTGAGCCGAACCCGCCTGTGGGTCGACCGGTTCGGTGGGCTGGGCAAGTGGCCGCTCACGGTCGCCCTCACCCTGGGGCTGGTGGCCACCATCGGGCTGGTGGGGGGCGCCTACGTGGTGGCCATGAAGGTGGCCGCGGCCAGGACGGGACGAGAGCTGCACCAGACCACCCGCCTGTTCGCCCACACCCTCGTCCCCATCGTCTTCGCCTACGGGGTGGCCCACTACTTCTCGTACCTGCTGTTCGAGGGCCAGTCGGTGATCTCGCTCGCGTCCGACCCCTTCGGTCGGGGGTGGGACGTGTTCGGCACCGCGGAGCGGGCCATCGACTACCGGGTGGTGTCGCCCCGGGTGGTGTCGTGGGTGCAGGTGGGCGCCATCGTGTCGGGCCACGTGGCGGGCGTGGTGCTGGCCCACGACCGAGCCCTGGCCACGTTCCCGGCGCGGGACGCGACCCGATCGCAGTACCCGCTGCTGGCGGCGATGGTGCTGTTCACCGTCGGCGGCCTGACCCTGCTGCTCTCGACGTGACCATCCTGGCCCACGGGGGCACCGCCGGAGCCATCGCCGAGACGGTCTTCCTGGCCGTGCCGGTGGTGGTCTTCATGCTCCTGTCGCGGTGGTCGAAGCGCAGGGCGAGGGCGCTGGAGGCGATGGAGGCGGACGGCACGCTCGACGAGGAGGACACCCGATGAGACGAGTCGGTGCGGTGGCGGTCGTGGTGGTGGGCAGCGTGGCCCTCCTCGCCCGACCGTGGTTGGTCGACCTGCCGCTGGACCCGGTGACGGTGCTGGTGGCGCTGTTCGTGGTCCTCGGCCTGGTGGGGGCGACCTGGCGGCTGCCGGCCCCGGCCGACGCCCGTCCCGGGCCGGTGCCGGCGTGGCTGGCCCTGGGCCTGGGCGTGGGCGCGTTCGGGGCGGGCCGGCTGCTGGCCGTGGGCACCCTCCCCGCCGCCCCCCTCGTGCTGCGGTCGGTGGTCCTCAACAGCCTGGCCGCGGTGTCGGAGGAGGCCTTCTTCCGCCGTTTCGCCTACGGGCTGGCGGCGGCTCGGGGTCCGCTCCTGGCGGTGGTGACGTCGGCCGTCGCCTTCGCCGCCGTCCACGTGACGGTCTGGGGCTGGGCCGTGCTCCCCCTCGACCTGGCCGCCGGGCTCGTCCTCGGCTGGCAGCGGTGGGCCAGCGGTCGGTGGTCGGTGCCGGCCGCCACCCACGTAGCCGCCAACGTCCTGGCGGTGTGGTGATGGTCACGCGCCGCCGCCGCCTCGCCGCCGCCACGGTCGCCCTCGCCCTCGTCGCCCTCCTCGGCTCCGGCTGCGGCGTCGTCGGCGGTGGCCGCGACACCGTCACCCTGGGCGCCCTCTACCCGATCTCGGGCACCCAGGGCCCGGGCGGGGTGGACGAGTCACGGGGGGCGCGGCTGGCGGTGGAGCTGGCCAACCGCGACGGCGGGATCGGCGGCCGGCGGGTCCAGCTGCGACTGGTCGACGTCGCCGCGGGGGCGGCCGCCCCCGCGGCCATGCGCCGGCTGAAGGCCGACGGCGTCGACGTCGTCCTCGGCACCTACGGCAGCACCATCTCCGCCCCCGCCGCCGCGACCGCGGCCCAGGAGGGCATGCTCCTGTGGGAGACGGGGGCGGTGGGCGAGCTCACCACCGACGACGGGGCCGAGCCCGGCCGATCTTTCTTCCGGGTCGCGCCCCAGGGCGGCCACTTGGGCCAGGCCGCGGTCGACTTCGTCCGCGACCAGCTCTCGCCCCTCCTCGGCGCCGGGCCCACCCTGCGCTACGCGGTGGCCTACGTCGACGACGCCTACGGGCGGGCGGTCGGCTTGGGGGCGGTCCACGAGGTGGAGCGGGGCGGCGGGGTGCTGGCCGGGTCGTTCCCCTACGACGTCCACCACCTCGACGGGCCGGCGACGGCCGACCTCGTCTCCCGCATCGCCGACGTGCACCCCGACGTGCTGTTCGTGTCCGCCTACCTCGACGACGGGGTGGCCATCCGCAAGGCCACGATCGCCGCCCACCTGCCGCTGAAGGCCAGCATCGGCACCAGCTCCAGCTACTGCATGCCCGCCTTCGCGGTGGCGTTGGGGTCGGGCGCGGTCGGCCTGTTCGCCTCCGACAAGCCCGACGGTGCCCAGGTCAAGCCGGACGCCCTCACCGACGAGGGCCGGCGGACCCTCGACTGGGCCCGGGCTCGCTTCCACGACCGCTACCACGAGGAGATGAGCCCGGCCGCCCTGTCCGGCTTCGCCAACGCCTGGGCCCTCGTGGGCCACGTCCTGCCCGCCTCGCCGTCCCTGGCCCCGGCCGACGTGGCCGCCACCGCCCTCGCCCTCAAGCTCCCCGCGGGCACCCTGGCCAACGGGGCCGGCCTCGACCTGGCCCCGCCCGGCCAGCCCGACGCGGGCGAGAACCGGGCCGCGGTCAGCGTCATCTGGCAGTGGGTCGACGCCCGCACCCAGGCGGTGGTGTGGCCCCCCGCCTTCGCCACCCGTCCCCTCGTCGCCATCCCCATCGAGACGTGACCCGCCGGCGCCCGCTGGTGGTCGGCCTCGGCCTGGCCGGCGTCTACCTCGTGGCCGCCCTGGTCACCCTCGTCGCCTCCGATCGGCCCTTCCGCCCCCTCTTCGACGGCCTGGCCCCGCCGGTGCCCTACCGATGGGTCAACCCGCCCAAGGCCAACGCCCGCGACAACCAGCAACCGTCGGCCGCCCACACCGAGGTGCCCCTGGGACCGGACGGGAGCCCGTTCGTCAACGTCACCCCCGAGGACGGGCAGGCCATCCTCCTCCTGGAGGAGAAGGCGGTGCCGCCCCACCCGCCCGACGCCTCCGTCGACGTCGCCGTCACCCCCCTCGACGTCCTCACCCTGGGCGCGCTGCCGGCGGGCAGGACACCGCAGAGCAACGCCTACCAGGTGACGGTCACCTACCGCCCGTCGTCGGCGGCGGCCACCGACTTCCACCTCGACACGTCGTCGCTCGGCCTGGTCGGCGCCGCCGCCACCGACTTCCTCCTCTTCTCCCGGGACGGGCAGTCGTGGGAGCAACGGGCGACCACCCCGCTCGGGCTCGGGCACGGGTTGGAGACGAAGTTCGCCGGCGCCGGGTACTACGTGGTGACGTCGATCTCGACCGCCGGTGGCGGCGGAGGCGCCTCGCCCATCGTGGTCGTGCTCGTGCTGCTGGTGCCACCGGTGGTGGTGGGCGGGCTGGTCGTACGCAACCGCCGGGCCAAGGCCGCGGCCGCGGCCAAGGCCGCGGCCGCTAAGCGGCGAGCACCGCCGCGGAAAGGCGGTCAGAAGTCGAAGCGTCGGAAGCGATGACGAGGTCGATCCGGTCGGCCGAGCGGATGATGCGCCCGCTGCCACCGGGTCCGCTGAACACGCCGTTGGCCTCGGGCAGGCGGTTGGTGCCGCTCCACCGCCGGGCCCACCGCCCCAGGGAGTCGGCCAGCTCGTCGAGGTCGCCCGCCGTGTCCGCCTGCCAGCGGTCGACCATCCCCACGGCCGTGCCGCAGCGCACCAGGCGGTAGGCGTCGCCGTTCCACCCGGCGGCGGCGGCGCGGGCCTCGTCGGCGGCCAGGAACTCGTCGAGGACCTGGTACATGTCGAACTCGCCGATGGTGCTGGCGTCGACCGCGGCACACCCGGTGGCCCCGGCCAGGTCGGCGAGCGGGGGCCGCGTCCATTGCCTTCCGGGCACGAAGCGCTCGGGGTGGAGGATCTCCTCGGTCGACGTCGGGGGCTGGCGGTAGGCGTCGTCGACCGCCGCGAACCCGCCCTTGTCGTGGAGGGCGGTCACGAACTCCAGGCCCGACCCGTAGGGGAAGTAGAGGGACTGGATGACGTAGTTGGGGATGTTGGCGAAGTCGGACGGGTCGCCCGTGGTCTCCAGCTCGGCCTGCCGGCGCTGGCCGCTGGTGAGGTATTTGTCCGACCACAGGGTGCGCACCAGCTCGGCGTCGCCCTCGACCAGGGCGGACAGGGCGAAGGCCTCCTCGTCGAGGTTCTGGTCGGCGAGGGCGTGGCTGCGGCCGCCGAAGTCGAAGTGCTGGTCGGTGAGGGCGTGGGTCAGCTCGTGGACCATCGTCGACTGGACGGCGAGGCTCAGGTCGTCGTCGGGGTTGCCGGCCACGAAGAGCTCCTTGGCCTCGTCGTCGTAGAACCCGAGCACGCCCCCCTTCAGCAGCTCGTCGATCGTCGAGACGTAGTCGACGTCGGCGGGGATGAGCTGGAGGAGCTTGAGCACCGTCTCCACCGCGGCCACGTCGTCGGGACGCTTCGCCCGCTCGATCGCGGTCAGGTCGGCGACCCGCCGGTCGAGCTCGGCCACGGGGACGATCCGGATGGGGAGGTCGCGCTTCCACTCGAGCCCCCGGATCTCGGCCACCTGGGCCTTCAGCCGGTCCACGGTGCGGGCCTGGTCGGGCGAGAGGTTGGAGGCGATCGTCGTCGAGGTCGTGTCCGAGGGGTCGCCGGTGGTTGTCGGCGGCGTGGCCGTGGTGGGGGTGGCGGAGGAGGTGGGGCCGCCCTTGTCGTCGCCGGTGAGGCGGACGACGAGGGCGACCGACGCCGCGACCACGACGACGACGAGGAGGACGGCGAGCGCGAGAGGGGCAGGACGGCGGGTTCGGTCGGGCAAGCGGCCTCCAGGAGCGGTGCCCGAACGGTAACGCCCGCCGCCTCCGGCGGGTTCGCGGGGTCGGGCTACCGGAGCACCGGGATCTGGAGCAGCGCGACGAGCACGGTCGGCGAGGGCGAGCCGACATTCGCGGCCGCGTCGGTGGAGATGGCGGTGACCCGGTAGAGCCCTGTGGACAGCTCGCTGGGCTTGACCTCCCATCTGGCCGACGTCGTGCCACACCCCCCGGTACATACCGCTGGGACGGTCGACGACCGGCCGGTGAGCACGTTCACGAAGGTGACCTCGGTGACGCTCACGCCGGACACGTTGTCGGTCGCGGTCCCGGTAAGCGCCAGTCGCAGCCCGGGGCCGACGATGGCGAGGGCACCGAGGAAGGGGATGCGACGGGCGTCGATCGAGGTGACCGGCGGGGTCCGGTCGATGTCGATGTCGCCGAACGCGAGGGTCGCCACGTTGCCCGCCTTGTCGGTGCAGGTGCCGGTGGCCGTCTGGTCCGCTCCCTCGGCCGTCACCACGATCGGCTCGGTGACGCTGGCGACGGTCGACAGACTGTCGGTGCAGGCGAAGGTGACAGTGACACTCGACTTGGTCCACGTCCCGGGCGTGTACGCCCCCTCGGCGGTCGTCGCGGTGGCGGTGATGTTGGGAAGGGTCCGGTCGACGTCGATATCGGTGAAGGTCGTCGATACGCTGTTGCCGGCGACGTCAGTGCAGGTCCCCGACGCGGTCTGATCCATTCCCTCGCCGAGCGTGACCGGGGCTGTCACTGTCGCGACGCCGGAGAGGTTGTCGGTGCACGTGAACGTCACGGTCACGTCCGACTTCGACCACGTGCCCGCCGTGTACGGAGATCCGCCCGCCTTCGCGGACGCGGTCAGGCTCGGCGCCGTCTTGTCGACGTTGATGTCGCTCACGGTTTTCGTGGTCTCGTTCCCGACGCGGTCGATCCCGAGCAGCGGTACGGAGAGCCCTTTGACATCCGCGCTGATGGTGACCGGATCGGCGCAGAAGTCGATACCCGAGTGTGCATCCGTGCACGTCGGAGTCACGACGACGTCGGCGATGGCCCATCCCTCAGCGTTGCCGGGTGTCCGGGCGAAGGTGACTTCCGGCGCGGTGTTGTCGATGGTGTTCACCCAGGTCGGTGTGTCGATCGGCGGGTTCTGGTCAAAGATGATGTTCGCGAGATTTCGCAGTTCTGCTCCGGAGGTAAGCCCCGCCTTCGGTCGCACCGTGTAGGTGACGGAACCATCGCCTTCCGGAGGGTTGACGTTAGGCGGAAGGAACCCGGCGAGCGGGTCGTCGGGAGGGAGTGTTGTGGCCGGGTCGAGCGATACAAACCGCCACGTGACCACTCCCGTCGCTCCATCGAGCCCGGCATTGACGCGCAGTACGAGATTCCGCTCGGGACGTAGATCTACGTCGGTCGTCCACTGCCGCGCTCCCGAAGGCGGGACCAGCACGCGGTCCCCGATGATCACGGGGCCGAGCTCAAATGACCCAAGGTCGTACTTGGTCGGATCGAGCGCGTCGACGACCTCCACCGTCTGCGCCGGTGCTGTAGCCCCCGGCTGATTCTCAAAGAAGATTGCATAGGCAAGTGGTTCGTCATCTCGCAGGTAGCCCTCGGACCCAGACCCGAGGGAACCAACTTTCTCGTTTGGGTCGCGAGAGCCAACCTCACAGGTGAGTGTCCTTCGGCGCTTAGGGGGTAATGGTGGTCCACCGGGATCGTCGAGTGGGATACTTTCGATCAAAGCAACCATTAGGCCAAGTGCAGCTCCGAGGCCCAGTGCACCTGCTCCATATTGACTGAGAAGCTCCTTGAGATATTGCTGAGCGTCATTGAGAGAATTGAAAGTCCAGCTTGGCAGATTTGGTATTGTAACGACGATCGGGACCCCAGCGTCCTCGAGGCATTTCTTGTACTCTTTCATGAGTTGGCGGTAGAGCACAAGTTGTGCAACTAGACCAAAAAATTCAACCGCGAAGGCGTCGGCAATAGCGGCGCATGGATACGGAGTGATCACCGGTGACAGAACACAGGCTATAGCGCCTGCAAGCTTCAACTGTTGGAGCTGCAACAGTGCGTTTAGGACGACCCGATATTGGATGTTTGCAATTCGAAACTTTTCGTAACAAGGATAGTCAAGTTTAACGCATGATCTGGTGGTGGGCCCGGTTGCTGCTCCGGTTGAGATCGAGCTACGTCCAGCTGGTACTGGTCCTGTCGATGCGCTGGATGGGATTCCGAACGAAATCTGCTGCCCGCTGCTGCTGGAGGCTTTTGCCTGGACTGGAGCCCCGTCGGGGTGCGGCGTCCCATCTCGGTCAGCAGGTTCGAAGACTATGGGAAAGTCGATGTTATCAACATCGTTGAGACCATTGTTGTGGGAGATTATGATGAAGGGCACCCGGGTGAGTAGCTCGTGCGTGCGTACTCGGACAAAGGAGGGGGTGAGCACGTCGATCGAAACGTCCGGCTGCCCAATTGCTTCAACGACCTCGTAGGTACCGGCTGCCTCGGTCCTTGCTCCATTCGGCCGAACGACCGCCAAGTGTCTCGGACCGGCATTGGCACCGGTGAGGTCGAACCGGGCCGTGATCCACTCCGGTGACACAAATGTGACATCTGTCGCGTTCGTGCTATCGAGCAGGACGTGGTCGCCAGCCGTAAATCCGCTCCCGAGAATGTTGATGGTGACCATGCCTGCATTGCCGCCACGCGTCGGCGTGAATCTCAGAATCGAGAAAATGCCCGGCACATGCACATCCGCGCTGCCGGAGGCGCGCGCCGAATTCGAGCTCGTAGCGACCCCGACGAGGCGGAGAACACGGTCGGTTGAGACGCCATTCGCTCGCACGCTGAATGTTGCCTTACCCGTGGACCCGCCTGCGATGGAGCCCAGTGCCGCTTGTCCGACCCCACTCACGAACGCGAACCCTGGTGGCAGGTAGAGGTTGACGACCGAGTCCTCACTGGCGCCAGACCCGCCATTCGACACTCGGACGACGACATCGAACGGGTTCGGCGAATACTCGGTCCCGTTTGTCGTCAGGTGGTCCGGAGCGGTGATCGCGACGGACAAGACGGGCGTCGGCCCCGGGCCGTTTCCCTTCGGGCCGAACGCCTCGGCCAGCGTTGCGAACCGACGGCCCGTGGAGCCACCGACGTAGAGCACCCGGCCGTCGGAAAGGACATTCGAGGTCCCGCCGTCGTGACCAGTACGCGGCCCCCGAGTGAGCGACAGCACCTTGTTCTCCGGGTCGTACACACCCGTCGTCATTCCCCCGCGAAACACATCCCGGCTGAGGCTGACCAACACTCGGCCGTCGGGCATGGTGGATGCGAGGGCCTCCAGGCTGATGGAGTACTGGTCGGTTGGCAGCGACGCGACCGTCTCCCAGCTGTTCGACGCCGGAGTGTAGATCTCGATCTGACTTGGAACGCCGTACGGCGTACCTCCGGCGACGAGGACGCGCCCGTCCCGTAGCGTGGTCATCGAGGGCTTGAAGCGGCCCTGCGAAAGGGGCGCCGCCGCCGACCACGTGCCGGCCTGCAGATCGAAGAGCTCGGCCGACTGGTCCGGTGCGTCGCGTCCACCGACGACCAGGACTCGGCCGCCGGCGATTCGCGCCATCGCCGGGGTGCCGCGCTCCAGTGCCATCGGTGCGACCGTCGACCACGATCCGGTGGCTGGGTCGTAGAGCTCCGCCGAGCTGAGAGGACCCGGGCCCCCTCCTCCGGCGACGAGCACCCGCCCGTCGGCGAGCACGACGGCTGCGTGTCGCTCTCTCGGCTGGTTGAGGTCACCCGCAGGTGTCCAGGTCCGCGAGGCCGGGTTGTACAACTCCGTGGATCCGACGGCCACGCCGTCGGCGCCGAATCCACCGGCAACAAGAACCCGGCCGTCGGTCAGCACGCTTGCGGAGTGCCCGTACCGAGCAGTGTTCATCGACGGCGCGTCCGTCCATGAGTCGGAGGCAGGGTCGAAGATCTCCGACGACGCGGTCACCTCGACCTGGGTTGAACCTCCGGCGACGAGGAGGCGTCCGTCGGGCAGGTTGGACGTCGTATGGCGGTAACGGGTCCGATGCATGGTGCCGACCGGCGACCATCGATCGGCCGCCGGGTCATAGATCTCGGTCGTGCCCTGGCGCTCGTTCGGGAAGTTGCCGTCCCCACCCCAGTCGCCTCCAGTCACGACGACTCTGCCGTCGGCGAGTCGGGTCGCGGTGTGGCACTTGCGATCACTGCCAAGCTCGACGGGGTTGCTCCAGTGTCCGGTGCTCGGGTCGAACACCTGGCTCGTCGAGGGAGTGCCGCCCTGGTGCCCGTCTCCGCCGACGACCAGGACGTGTCCGTCCGAGAGGCGTGTTGCCGTGAACACTCCAGTTCGAAGACTGGTCGGTTCGGTCAGTGACCAGCTTCCGGTGGACGGGTCGAACAGCCGGGCGTCGGGGTTCCCGGCGACGAGAATTCGGTTGTCGACGAGCAGCGTCGCCGTGGTCGAGCCTGTATCCGGGACAGTGGTGCCGAGGGCGGTCCACGCTCCCATGCTGAGGTCGAGTGTCTCCGCCCCCAGCTGGCCAGAGGGGTCGCCGCCGACGACCACGATCCGGCCATCGGTCAGGACGAATGCACTCGCGTTGTAGCGATTGCTGACCATCGGGCCGGTGAGCGTCCAGGTCCCCGACGTGGGGTCGAAGATCTCCGCGTTCGACAACGCAACGGTCTCCGAATGACCGGACGCGACGAGGACTCGCCCATCGGCCAGGCGCGCCACGGCGTGGTCGCTCCGGGCCTCGTGCATGGCGTCGACGATCGTCCACGAGTCGGCGACGGGATCGAAGACCTCCGCGGTCGAAACCGGCACCCCGCCCTGGTCGAACCGCGAGCCTCCTACGGTGAGGATCCGCCCGTCGGCGAGGGTGACGGCTCTCAGGCCCGCCCGTCCCGGCCCCGGCGACGGATGGACCGCTGTCCATCGGCCGGTACCGAGGTTGAGGCGCTCCCCGGAGTTGTCCGCTCCGAGGCCGGACAGAACCAACAGTTCCCCGGACCCGAGAAGGGACGCGGTGTGGCAGGTTCGTGCTCGCTTCATCCCGCCGATGGCTTCCCAGGCATGGGCGGTCGGGTCGAAGATCTCGGTGCTCGAGAGGTACGGCCCGGGGAAGAAGGCGCCTTCGGCACCCCCTGAGATGAGCACTCTGCCGTCTTGGAGCAGCGTCGAAACCTGCCCGTTTCGTCGCGACACGAGCATGTCCTTCTGGTTGACCCAGGTGTCGATTGCGGGGTCGTAGATCACCGGGGTCGCGGAGAACGGGTAGCCACCGATCAGCAGGACGCGTCCGTCGGCGAGGAGCGTGGCGGTCTCCGGGCCGGAAGTGGCCGGCCGGGTCATGGTCGCGGTCCACGTCGTTGCCGCGGCGTCGAGGATCTCGCTGACGAGGACGCCCGAGAGGGTGCCCGTGACCAGCACCCGGTCGTCTGTCAGGCGAGTTGCGGAGTGGCTCCAACGGCCTTCGATGAGTGGAGGCCCGCTGGACCAGATGCCGGCGACTGGGTCGTAGATCTCGGTCTCATGCTGCGAGGTCTGGCCGCCCGCGACCAACACCCGACCATCACGCAGCAGGGTGGCGCTGTGATTCACGCGGGTCGTGGCGGTCGGGCTCGTCGAAGTAAACGAGTTCGTGGCCGGGTCGTAGATCTCGGCGCTCTAGAGAACACCTCCGCTGTTGAACCCACCGACGACCAGCACCCGCCCGTCGTTCAGACGGGTCGCGGTATGACCGGACCGGGCCTCCGCTGGCGGGTTGGTGACGGTCCACTCGATGAGGGCCGGATCGAGCACCTCGGCGACGGCGAGGTCGCCGCCACCGACGATCAGGACCCCTCCGTTTTCGAGCAACGTCGTGGTCGCTCCGAACTGCGGGATGGCGAACGACGGCCCCGTTGTCATCGTCTCGAGACCGGGACTGAAGATGTCGGTCGTTGTCCCGGACTCGTCGCCGCCGAGGATCAGTACCCGGCCATCGGGAAGCGTGAGCGCGGTGCCACCGCCTCTGAGCACGTGCATGTCGGGCCCGGTCGACCACTCGCCGGTCTCGGGAATGGAGGGCGGCAGGTCGAGTGCCGCCGCCGAGGCCGAGGCGGCCCGTGGGATCGAGGCGGCTTCACCCGGCGCGGCCAGACCGGCCGCGACCAGGACGGGGATGAGGGCGAGGCCGGTAGCGGAGCGCGTACGGACGATGAACCTGACGAATGCCCCGCCAGACGACACGTGGCCCCCATCTTCACGCCGGGGGGCTCGCGCTTTAGGCCATCGCTCGTGGCGCGAAACCCAGTCTGGCGCGGAACTTAACGAAACCGGTCCCGGCGGTCAAGGAATCTTGGGCGTGTGCTCTGCCTTTGGCGGGGCGGCCACCGCGGGCTGGTCAGAAGGTGACGATGGTGATCGTCCCGCCGATGAAGAGCAGCCCGCTCACGCCGAACAGGACGACCAGGGCCAGCCGGCGGAGGCCGGGGCGGCGGGCGTAGTCGCCGATGATCCAGCGCAGGCCGTTGAGGCCGTGGGCCAGGGCCAGGGCCAGCAGCAGCCAGTCGAAGACCCGCCACAGGGGGTTCCGCCAGCGGTTGGCGACGAAGTCGTAGTCGGTGTCGACGACGTCGTGGAGGATGTGGGTGACCGAGAAATGGATGAGGGCGAGGAACACGAGCGCCAGCCCCGACAGGCGCATGAAGACCCACGACCACGTCTCCGCGTTCCTCGCCCGGCGGGGCGCGGGCGGCTTCTCGACCACGCTCACCCGAAGCGCCCGGCGAGGAACGGCTTCATGATCACGAACGCCCCCGGCAGGCCGGCGGCGAGGGTGATCACGACCACCGCGGTGAGCAGCCGCCGCTCCTTGGCCACCTGGCCGGGGAAGAAGTCGAGGACCACGATGCGCAGGCCGTTGAGGGTGTGGAAGAGGAGGGCGAACAGCAGGCCCACCTCGAACGAGCGCAGCAGGACGTTCCCGTACAGCCGGTGGATCTCGTCGTAGGTGCCCGGCCAGCGGATGGTGGCCACGTCGACGATGTGCAGGAGCAGGAAGAAGAACACGAGGAACCCGCTCACCCGGTGGGCCACGAACGCCCACTGGCCGCCCTTCCCCCGGTAGACGGTCGCCCCTGCCCTCGGGCCCCCCGACTTCACCGAGGCCCACCCCGCCGGTACCACCGGTCACCCCACCGGGTCGAGCTGGCCACGTAGATCCCGAAGCCGGTGATGAGCAGGGTGATGGAGGCCAGCGCGATCGAGAAGGCCACCTGCGCCGGGGTCACGGGCCGAACCTAGTGGCCCAGCACCCCCGTCCGGACGTGGTTGCGCCCGAAGACGACCGACGTGATCCCGAAGGCGCCCGCCGCCACCAGCACGATGGTGCCGCCCGGGGCCAGTCCCCAGATCCGGGCCGCGGCCAGGCCGACGACCACCGACGCCACGCCCACCACCGCCGACAGCCAGAGGGTGGCCCGGAACGACCGGGCCAGCACCTGGGCGGTGGCCACCGGCAGCACCATGAGGGCAGCGACCAGGAGGATGCCGACCACCCGCATGGCCGCGACCACGGTGACCGCAGCCAGCGCCGCCAGCAGGCTGTTGAGCCCGTCCACCGGCAGGCCGCCCACCCGGGACGACTCCTCGTCGAGCACGACCGCGAACAGGGCCCGCCCGCACACGGCCACCGCGGTCACGATGACCACGCCCAGGCCGGCCACGACCAGCACGTCCTGGCGGGTGACGGTGAGGATGCCGCCGAACAGGTACGTGAGCAGGCCCGCGTTGAAGGAGTCGGAGAGCCCGACCAGCACCACGCCGGCGGCGATGCCCGAGTAGAAGAACAGGGCCAGGGCGAGGTCGCCCGACGCCTGGCCCCGGGAGCGGAGCCGCTCCAGGCCGAGGGCCCCGGTGACGGCCACGACCAGGGCCGCCCACACCGGCCAGATCCCGAGGAGGAGCCCGGCCGCGACCCCGGCGAAGGCGAGGTGGCCGATGCCGTCGCCCAGCAGCGACAGCCGGCGCTGGACGAGGAACGTCCCGATCAGGGGCGCGCACGCCCCCACCACCATGCCCGCCACCAGGGCCAGCTGCATGTAGTCACGGTCGAAGGGGAAGGGGAGCACGTCGCCTCGCTACCCGAGGCCTTCCAGCCACAGGGGCAGGTGGGCCTGCCCGACGCCCAGGGTCACCCCGGTGCCGGACAGCTCCGACGGCGGCCCGTCGAAGAGGATCTTCTTCTTCAGGACGATGACCCGGTCGAGGGCGTGGACGACCGAGCCCAGCTCGTGGGACACGAGGAGCACGCCGGCGCCGTGCTCGTCGACCAGGTGGGTGAGGGAGTCGGCGAAGCGCTTCTGCGACTCGGCGTCGACGCCCGCCACCGGCTCGTCGAGCACCAGCAGCTCGGGCTCGCTGGCCAGCGCCTTGGCGATGAACGACCGTTGCTGCTGACCGCCCGACAGCTCGCTGACGGGGCGGTCCCGCAGGTCGCGCAGGGCCACCGCCTCCAGGGCGTGGTCGATGGCGATGCGGTCGGCGGGGCCCATCCGCCCTCGCCAGCCGGTCCGGGCCAGGCGGCCGGCGGCCACCACCTCCTGCACCGACGCCGGCACCTCCCGGGCCAGGGCCGGGCGCTGGGGGACGTAGCCCAGCCGCCACCGGTCGTGGAGCTGGCGGGGGTCCTCCCCGAAGACACGCACCTGGCCCGCGGTCGGCCGCAGCAGGCCGAGCAGCACCCGCAGGAGGGTGGACTTGCCCGAGCCGTTGGGCCCGACCAAGGCGACGAACTCGCCCGCGTCGAGGCTGAAGGTGACGCCGTCGAGCACGAGGTCGTCCCCGTAGGCGAACGACACGTCTTGGGCGTCAAGGATGGTCATGGTCGCCTTCGTCCTGCAGGAATGAGAACCATACTCATTGATTTCCAGCCCCGGCGCCAGGACCGACGCCGGCAGGATGATCCTGGTCCACGTCACCCTAGGCAGTGTCAGAAAAGGCCCGTGATCCACCGCCACACGTGCCGCAAGATGCCCGCCACGTCCATCACATCCGAGATCCAGGCGAGGAAAGCGAAGGTGACGAGCGGTATCGCCAGGTGTTTCTTGAACCGGTCGGTGGCGGCCCGTAGGTCGGCACTCATCCCGAGCGCCTCGTCATCGGCGACGTTCACGGTCCGGCTCCCGCCGCCGCCGAAGCGAAGGAGAAAGGATCGGGAGACGAACTGCATGAGGTCGGCGGTCAGGATGACGGCCACCAGGAGGAGTAGCCCGCTCGGATAGCGGGCCTCGCCGGTGCCGACGGATGGCAGGAGCGTTACCGCCAGGACAACCATCGCCGTGAGGAACGCCAACTCGACGTTTCGCAGCTGGGAGTGTGCCGCCCGAAGTCGGGCCTCGAGATCCTCGCCGCGCCGCCGCGGCGCGTAGTATTCCTTCATGCGTGTGAGACGGTTCGCCACCAGCCCGTAGTCAGTCGCACGCCGTACCGCCCGACTCGCCAAGGTGAGGACAACGAGGCCATACACGACGGCGGCGAGAACGGCCGCTACATGCTCCCCATGTCCGTCAGACGAGCGCCACGTCCACGACAGGGAGGCGACCACGACCCAGGAGATTCCGAGCGCCAACCCATGCTCGCGCCATCCGGCACGGCTCCGCAGGACCTGGGTTGCTCCGAACTCGTAGGCAGGATCGACCGGAGCGTCGTAATCCTGGAGGCTGAACACTCGTGTCGGCAGGCGGACCGAGCGGAGGCGGGTCGAGGTCAGGACGGCGGCGCAGAGCGCATACGCAGCGACGAGTTGCCACCCGGTTTCGACCAGGCTGGGCAGGCCGACGGTTGCGCACGACGCGAGTACTAGTCCAGGGACGACGGGCAACTCCGTGAACTGGTCGGCGAGCCATATCAGGCTCAGCAGGGCGAGAGCGAGCGCCAGAGCCAGGACGATCAGTAGCGCCCGACCGACGAGTTCGGCGAATCCGGAGCTCTCCCACGGTCGGACGATGGTAACGGCGCCGCCAAGTGCGCTCGCGCCGAAGATGTAGCGCTCGATCGGGTTGACGCCCCTGACGCTGTTGAGAGGCCCGCCAGGCAGGCATGCGAGGAGCATCGCAGCCCCGATCGCGGACAGGGCCAGCCGGGCGAAGTCTCCGCTCTGCCCGCCCGAGAATCCGGCCAGGTCGTCGAGGTATGCCAGAGCTACGGGAAGATCGAGTCTGTCCACTGAGACGCCGATGGCAGTGGTGACGATGGCCACAACGACGGCGACGACCAGTGCCGCCACGCCGAGTTGCAGCTTCGTGTCGGAGCAGGTCGTCGCCAACAGCCGTCGGAGCCGGCCCGCACGTGCGTGGGGCGAGAGGTCGAGCTCGGCGGTGAGGCCCTGCGCGAACGTGTATGCGAGGAACAGCCGGACCAGGCGGGCGCACGAACGCCTCTTGAGGAGCGGCAGGTCCAAGGCCCCTGCCTTCCGCCAGCGGGAGAAGGCGGCCGCGACATCGTCCGCTGACCGCATGCTGCGCAGTGGTGCCTCCGCCAACAAGCTGCGCAGGGCCCGTCCGGCCAACCCGGAACTGACTTTCAACTGCTCCAGCTCGATCTCCGCGCGCTCAAGGAACGACACAGCGACCTCGTCGTCGAGGAGCGCGGCCGTGGACGTCCCGACGCCGAGGGCGGGAGTCGTCACGCTCCGGCCGACTCGACGCGAACCTGGTTGGGGAAAGCCGCCCACTTGATTCTCGCGGCCGGCGAAAAGCGCGTCCAGATCCTCGGGCCGACCGGCACGGCAGAGGTTGGTGATGAGGTTCTCGGCCAACTCCCCCTCGATCTCCCGCCACACCTGCGACAGCCGCTGGTCGTACACCTTGTGGTAAGCGCCGGCCGCGATGTCCTGGTGGTACAGCTCGTTGATCACCCGTCTCGATGCGACGCCGAGGTTGGTCGATGACTGGTACAGGGTTTCCAGGACGACGTTCCGTGCCGTTCGGCCTGCGATCCGCTGATCGGCGTTGTAGCCGTCGATGCTCGTGTAGAGCTCCTCGTTCTTGGCCAGCAGAGCAGCCCTAAGGTCATCGAGGCTCCCGGATGCAGGCGCAGCCTCAGAGCCCGAAACAGCGACGAGTGCCTCGCGCATGGTGTCGTCACTCGACGAGACGTCTGCGCTCGCGGTGAGGGCAACGGGAGACGGCAGCGTCAGCTCCGGCCGGGCGGTGGCAGCCTCTGCTCGACTGATGGAATCTTCGAGGTTAGAGATCTCCCGGCTGAGCTCGTAGACGCGTGCGAGCAGAACGCGGGCGTTCGCTTCGGCCCTGCCGCAGGACTCCTGGTTGCGCCTGATCGCGGCCCAGATCACGGTCTCCAGGATGGCGCGGGCGCCCTCGAGCTCGTCGATCGAGGCAGCGCCGGCTAGCTGGAACGCCAGTCTTCCTGCGAGAGCGGTGTCGCCGGCCATGGTCGCCAGCCGCAGCGCAACCTGGCGAGCAGGACCGTCGGCGGCGTCGACAGCGGTCATTGGGACCGTCACCAACGCTCGAGCGATCGCTCGCTCGACGACGCCCGGAGGGAGCGGCCCCGCCGTCGGCCTTCGCAACTCGTCGAACCAGCGATCGAGCTCGTCGTACGTGGTCCCGTCGGTGTACATGCGAAGGGTGCGAGAAGCGAACTGTTGGAGCAGCGCTCGGCGACGCTTCTGCTGCGCCGTCCGAATCGCATTTGTGACCATCGGGGACTCGATGGGCACGTCCGCCGGAATGGTCTTGCCCATGACCCACCCCATGGCGCCGGCCCCAAGCAGCTTCATCAGCGGGTCGTCCAGAGATACGACAAATTGCGTTGTGTGGGGGGCGCCGCGCCGCCCTACCCTGCCGCGAAGCTGGCGATCCAACCGTGCGTCCAAAGAGCGCCCGAGTGACAGCAGGACCATGCCGCCATTCGCCTCCGCCTCGGGCGAGAGTTGGATGTCGACGCCTCGGCCGGACAGCTGCGTGGATACGACGATGTGACCGGGTGCGCCGGCGAGCTCGTAGGTGGTTTCCTCCCAGATTGACTCACCAGTCAGCAGGTGGACGGTTACTGCGGGAGGGACTGTCGCCTTCAGCTCCTGGGCTATTTGGTGGGCGACGGCAATCGACGGTGTGACCACCAGGACCGGACGCTGTGGGGCCACGTCGGTCGCGTATTTACAGACATAGGCGCTGGCCGCGGCCGCTGTCTTGTAGACGAGGTCGGGCTCGTCACCGGGCGCCCTCGGCTTTCGTGGTGGCACGATCGCAGTCGGACGGGCCAGCCTCACGAAGTACTCGAAGCTCTCCTCCACGACGCTCCCAGATGCGCCTGCGACATGCTCGAACTTGGAGATGAGGCTCAAGGGCTGGAGAAAGGCGAGGCGAAGGAGAACCGGGCGCCGTGTTGCGTCGAGGAGCTGCTCGAGCGGGTACACCCAGTCAGGCGTCGCTGCTTCCCTCCATCCGGTGGCAAGGTTGAGCGGCTGGACGACGCCGTCGAGGACTTCGAAATGAAGGCCCGCCCGCACCTCGTTGAGCGCGATATACGCCATCTCAACGTCCTGGAGTAGCTGGAGCCGAGCGCGGGGCGGTAGGGGCCCGGTGACGGTGAGGACGGCTGCCGCACCGGGGGCGGTAAGGGAGGCCTCGAGGACGCCGGGGTCGGGATCGACGGTGATCTCTCCGGGAGAGACCAGATCCCTCGCGATTCGCAACGCCGGGCGCCAGTCCTTTGTCGCCTGGGCCAGGTTGCGGACGCTCACGAAGTCGCCATTGGCTTGCTCGAGCACCAAGGCGTCGACTTCGTCGAGCAGCACGGCCCCATTGGGCAAGGACTTCGTGAGTGCCACGGCATTGACCCGCGTGCTCAACTCTCGGAACGCGATCGCGTCAAGTGTCGTGTACACGACGGGCGTACTCCAGACCTGCTGGTCGTGGGCCTGATACGGCGCGTGCAACGCCAGGCCCGTCGGGAGTCCGCTGGCACGCCAGAACTCCTGGGTCCTTCGCCAGTCCCGTTGGGCAAGGTAGGCATTGGCGCAAAGGACATACGTACGGCCGTAGTGGCAGGCGAGGACGTAGGCCGCGGTCATGAGCGCGTAGGTCTTGCCCTCGCCCGTGTCCATCTGCACGAAGGCACCGCGGAGGAGGTGGATCGCGGTGTCGACTTGCTCGTCGAACAGCTGAGAGCCCAAGGGGACCCC
>Ga0105245_10001304_pt1 | contig 22518 bp, 27 predicted proteins | sample KBSM54metaG_FD_81523 | JGI IMG/M metagenome (GOLD analysis project Ga0105245, IMG submission 81523) | Miscanthus rhizosphere microbial communities from Kellogg Biological Station, Michigan, USA - KBS M5-4 metaG | ecosystem: Host-associated > Plants > Roots > Rhizosphere > Soil | place...
CCAGGAGCCCGACGTTGCGGCGCACCCGGCACAGGGTGCCGTGGGGTGGGACCTCGTCCGCCAGCCGGCCGCCCCGCAGGTCGTCGACCAGGTGGTCGAAGGCATCCGGGGTGACGGACCCGAAGAAGCGCCAGTTCACCGCCAGGCAGGGGGCGGCGCCGCAGAAGGCGATGCACTCCACCTCCTCCAGGGTGAACTCCCCGTCGTCGGTGGTGCCCCCGGCGGCCACGCCCAGGCTGGCCTCGGCGTGCTCGAGCAGCTCCATCCCCCCGTTGAGGAGGCAGGCCAGGTTGGTGCAGACCGACACCAGGTGGCGGCCGACCGGGGTGGTGAAGAGCATGTCGTAGAAGCTGGCCGTGCCGTAGACCTCGGCCCCGGTGAGGTCGAGCAGCTCGCCCACGTGCTCCATGGCCTCGGGCGTGAGCCACCCGTCCTGCTCCTGGGCCACGTGGAGGATGGGGATGAGCGCCGACCGGCTCCGGGGGTAGAGGGCGATGAGGTCCTTCGCCCGTCGGACGTTGTCAGGGGTGAGCCGGGCCATCAGCGACTCCGCCCTCGGGCCGAACCGGTGACGGTTCTCGGGGCCAGGGACCCGGGTCTTGTCACCAGCCGGGCGGGCATCAACGGTCGACCTCGCCCATCACCGGGTCGACGGTGGAGATGATGGCGACCGCGTCGGCGATGAGCCCGCCCTGGATCATGGGCGCGAGGGCCTGGAGGTTGACGAACGACGGGCCCCGGATGTGCATCCGGTAGGGCTTCGAGCTCCCGTCGGACACCAGGTAGCAGCCGAGCTCGCCCCGGGGGGACTCCACTGCCACGTAGACCTCGCCCTCGGGGACCTTGAACCCCTCGGTGAAGATCTTGAAGTGGTGGATGAGGGCCTCCATCGACTCGTCGATGCGGGCCCGGGGGGGCGGGGTGACCTTCTTGTCCTGGGCCCGGTAGTCGCCGGCGGGCATCCGCTCCAGGATCTGGTGGATGATCCCCATCGACTCCCGGATCTCGTTGAGGCGGATGGCGTAGCGGTCGAACGTGTCGCCGTAGGTGCCCACCACCACGTTGAAGTCGACCTGGTCGTAGAACAGGTAGGGGGCGTCGCGGCGCAGGTCCCAGTCGACGCCCGTCGAGCGCAGGATGGGACCGGTGATGCCCAGGGCCACGCACTCGTCGGCGGTGATGACCCCGATGCCCTGGGTGCGCTCCTGCCAGATGGGCTGGCCGGTGAGGAGGGTCTCGTACTCGTCGAGGCGGCCGGGGAAGACGTCGAGGATCTTCATCACGTCGTCGCGCCACCCGTCGGGCAGGTCGGCCGCCACTCCCCCGGGACGGATGTAGTTGTGGTTCATGCGCAGCCCGGTGGTCTTCTCGAAGAAGGCGAGGATGCTCTCCCGCTCGCGGAAGCCGTAGATCATCATCGAGACCGCGCCCAGGTCCATGCCGTTGGTGGCCAGCCACAGGACCTGCGACGACATCCGATTGAGCTCGCACATCAGCATCCGGATCCACGTGGCCCGCTCGGGGATCTCCAGCTCGAGGAGCTTCTCGGTGGCCAACGAGAAGACGAGCTCGTTGAACATCGGGGACACGTAGTCCATGCGGGTGGTGTTGGTGGGCCCCTGGAGGAAGGTGAGGTCCTCCCCCGTCTTCTCCATGCCGGTGTGGAGGTAGCCGATCACTGGCTTGCAGCGCAGCACCGTCTCGCCCCGCAGCTCCATCATCACCCGCAGGACGCCGTGGGTGCTTGGGTGCTGCGGCCCCATGTTGATGATCATGGTCTCGTCGTCGGTGGGGACCTCGTCGACCGACTCCGGCAGGTGGGGGATGCGCAGCACCGCCCCCGGGTCACGCAACGACTCGATCCCCCCGACCAGGGCGGCCACGGGAGTCTCCAGGGTCTGGCTCATCGGGCGCCGCCCGCCTGCTTGAACTGCACCGGGATGCGGCCGATGCCGTAGTCCTTGCGCAGGGGGTGGCCCTCCCAGTCGTCGGGCATGAGGATGCGGGACAGGTCGGGGTGGCCGTCGAAGCCGATGCCGAACATGTCGTAGGCCTCCCGCTCCATGGCCTCGCTGCCCGGGTGGAGCTCGTAGATCGAGGGAAGCCGGGGGTCGGACTCGGGCACCTGCACCCGTACCCGGATGCGGCGGCGCTCGGCCAGCGACAACAGGTTGACGACAACTTCGAACCGCTCGCCGACGACCCCGTCGGGCAGCGGCCGGTTGCGCTTGACCAGGTAGTCGGCCCCGCACAGGTCGACGCACATCACGAAGCCGTCGTCCTTCAGGGCCCGGATCAGGCCCAGGTACGCCGGCCGATCGGGATGGACGACGCTCTGGCCCCGCGACTCCGACAGCAGCGCCCCGTGGAGGGTGGGCGGCGGAGGGGGCGGTTCCTCGGGCTCGGCCTCGGCGTCCGCCGGCGCGGGAGCGTCGGGCGCCATCTAGGTCGGCGTGCCCACGGCGACCGGCCGGTCGACGGTGAGGCCGGCGCCGGCGCCCGTGGCGATGCGCCGGCGGGTGATCTCGCCGGTGCGGATGAGCTCGTGCAGGGTGAGGATGCCGTGCATGAGGGTCTCGGGACCGGGAGGGCAGCCGGGCGTGTAGACGTCGACGGGGACGATCTGGTCGACGCCCTGGACGATGGCGTAGTTGTTGAACATCCCCCCCGAGGAGGCGCACACGCCCATGGAGATGACCCACTTGGGCTCCGCCATCTGGTCGTAGACCTGGCGCAGCACCGGGGCCATCTTCTGCGACACCCGGCCGGCCACGATCATGAGGTCGGCCTGGCGGGGCGAGGCCCGGAAGACCTCCATACCGAACCGGGCCAGGTCGAAGTGGGCGGTGCCGCTGGCCATCATCTCGATGGCGCAGCAGGCCAGGCCGAAGGTGGCCGGCCACACGCTGTTGCGGCGGGCCCACCGCACCACGTCCTCCAACTTCCCGGTGAGGAAGTTGTGGTTGAGCTGCTCGATCCCCATGCCTAGGCCGCCTCCGGCGGCTTGCGGTTCTCGACGCCGACCCGGCGCACGGTCGACGAGGCGGTGCGCTCGGCCACCTGCACCCGGCGGGCGACGGGACCCCAGTTGAGGGCGCCGTGGCCGATCAGGAAGACGAAGGACACGAAGACGGCGAGGGCGAAGATCAGCATCTCCCACAGCCCGAAGGCGCCCAGGTCGCGGTAGATGACGGCCCACGGGAACAGGAAGATGATCTCGATGTCGAAGATGATGAAGATCATCGCCACCAGGTAGAAGCGCACCGGGAAGCGCTCGGCCGGCTCCCGGTCGGGCACGATCCCGCACTCGTAGGGGGCGGCCTTGGCCGTGGTCGGACGCTGGGGCGCCATCAGGCGGGAGGCGAAGAAGGAGAGGCCCGCGAACAGCGAAGCCAGGATCAGCATGACCAGGAGTGGCAGGTACTGGGCCATCGGAAATCGCCCCGCAAGAGAGCCGACAGAGACGTGCGTACCCTAGCCGCGCTTGGCCATCGCCTCTTTGTCCCGAGTGTGGAGCTGGTAGACGAGAAGGCCGAAGATCAGGGCCGACGAGATGGTGGCCACCGCCGGGTTCAACCGCTTGTGGCCGAGGTCGCGGACCATCAGCACCGAGTACACCGGCGCCGCCGGGTCGACCTTGGGCTTCGGCGGCGCGGCACCGGGAACGGTCTCCTGCTTGACCACCGGCTGGACCTGGACGACGAGGTAGTGCGGCTTGTGGAACAGGTCGATGGGCCGGATGGCAGGCAGCCCGAGAGGGGCGTAGTGCTCGCCGCCACGCGTCTCCGCCCCGACCACCAGGTAGGCGGAGGCGTCCTTGAAGCGGCCCCCGGGCTCGCCGTTGTTGGTGAGGGCGCCGTCGACGACGGGCTGGGCGTCGGCCACCTCGGGCGCGGAGATCTCGAGTTTCTCCCATCCCTTGGGGAAATTGTCGAGCACCGGCCGAGACGACTCCTTGGCCGGGTCACCGCTGACGATGGTCTCCGGCTTCCACGTGGGCGACGGTCCCTTCGGCCCGATGCCGTAGATCCACCAGGTGGTGCCCAGGATCATCAGCCAACCGAACAGGCCGGCCGCCGCCAGCTGGAACCCGAGCCGGGCACCCGTGTCGGTGGCGAGGATCACGTACACCGAACCGGGCAGGATGAGGATGGCCAGCAGGACGTAGAGCCCACCCTTGACCTGGGGGTCCCACTGCAGGGCACCGAGCACAGCGACCATCACAGGGTCCGTTCATAGTCGACGACGGCTTGGATCTGCTCCGGGGTGAGCATGTTCTCGAAGTGGGGCATGACGCCCTCGCTGACGCCCCGGACGCCGTAGAGCTGGCCGTAGGTGCCGGTCTTGGCCACCCAGTCGACCTGCTTCTCGATGGCCGGGAACTGGCGCACCGTTGCTCCCCCGTTGAGCGACGGCCCGAAGGCGCCCCCTCCGGGTGGGCCCGGCTCTCCGTAGGAGAAGCCCTGGGTGTGGCACCGGGCGCAGAACCCCTCGAAGATCTTCTGGCCGTCGGTGCCGTACTGCTCGAGGTTCGACTTCTGGACCTGCTTGGGATCGAGGGCCAGGTGGGTGAGGTAGGCCACCAGGTCGCTGATCTGCTGGTCGTTCATCGGCCCTCCGCCCTTGACGCCCCACGCCGGCATCGGGGTGCCCGCCCGACCGTAGACGAGGATGTTGGTGAGCTCCTCGGGCCGGTACCGGAGGGCGGCGGTGTTGAGGGCGGGGGCGGCCCACTGCACGGGCCGAGGCAGGGCGTTGGGGTCGACCGGGTCGGTGAGGGTGAAGGCGGCGACCCCGCCCACCCCTTCGACGCCGTGGCAGGCCTCGCAGCCGAAGTGGGGCTCACGGGGGGTGGGGGGGTTGCCCGGCGCCACCTGGAACAGCTCCTCGCCCCGCTTCACGGCCCGGTCGGCGAAGTACTGGGTGCCCCGATCGAACCCGGCGCCCTTCTGACGGAAGGGTTCCCGCAGCCAGTAGACGGGCAGGCCGATGGCGGAGATGGTGAGGGTGGCGAAGGCCCACCACAGGTACTTCGTGAGCCGGTGGCTCTCGAGGCCCTCGTCGTCGAAATAGGCCTTGCGGTTGGGGGCGTGGACCAGCTCGCCGCCCGGGTCGAAGGTGCGCTTCGACGAGCTGACCAGGTAGACGACCCAGCCCACGGTGAGGGCCAGGACGACCCCCAGCCCGACGCTCTGTTGTGTCGCGGCGAGGATCAATGGTGTGCGACCGCCCCGATGCAGTGCGGTCCTTCGGCCTCCTGGCCGGTGGTGTTGGTGCCGATCGGCGGCCCCGGGATGACCTGCTTGGTGTCGACCACGACCGCCCCGCCGTCGACGCTGACCACGAAACGGTCGAGGCCGCGAGGCGCGGGACCACCCTTCTTCTCGCCCACCCGGTTGTACTGCGACCCGTGGCAGGGGCACTCGAACCACTGCGAGGTCTTGCACCACGGCACCCGGCAGCCCAGGTGCACGCATTTCTGGTAGAGGGCCACGAAGCCCTGGTCGTAACCCTCGACGACGGCGGCGTAGGACCCGACCTTCTTGGCCGCGGCCACCGCCTCCTTCGGGTACGGCTGGATGTAGAAGCGGCCCGCGCCCACGTAGAAGGGCTCCTTCTTGGTGTTGATGGCGTCCAGGACCTCGTCGACCTTGCCGGCCCGGATCTTGGCGCCGAAGCCGCCCGACAGCGAGGGCCACAGCATGGCGACCATCCCCGCCCCGAAGCCGGAGAGGGCCAGGACCATGGTGGTGACGATCCCCCGGTTGAGGACCTGGCGGCGGGTGACGCCCAGGCTCTCCTCGTCGGGCGGGAGGGCAGGGGGCGGGGGCGGGGCGGACACGTCGGGCGCACCCCGGCCGGCCCGCTCGAGGGCGACCGCCCGCTCGAGCTCCTTGCCCGTCTGGGGGGCGGCGCCCACGGGGACGGGTAGGCGGTTGGGATCGCTGTCGGGCTCCGCCACCTCGGGAGGGGCGCCCCTGAGGGCGCGGGAGGTGTCCCGCCGGCGGGCGGTCGCGTAGAGGAAGACCGCCATCATCACGGCAAGGGCGGCCAGCACGACGAGGAGGATGGTGGCGTTTTCCAACGTGAGCTCCTACAGGTCGAAGAAGACGCCGTCACGCCACGGGAACGTGAAGTTGAAACCGGGCCCCCGGAAGAAGCACCCGATGATCACCAGGACCGCCCAGAACATGAGGAAGAGGGTCATGATCGAGATGGCGAGCTTGCGGTCCTCGGGGTGGTTGCTGGGGTTCTTGTCGGAGTAGGGCACCAGCATGAGGCCGAAGATGCCCATGCCCGGGATGGTGACCCCCGCCACCATCGGGTGGAACATGGTGAGCAGCTCCTGCAGGCCGAGGAAGTACCACGGCGCCTTGGACGGGTTGGGCGTGAAGTTGAAGTTGGCGCCGGCGAGGAACGGGGCGTTGACGACGGCCGAGAACACGAGCAGGAAGGCGGTCATGGCCAGGGAGGCCACGAACTCGCCCACCAGCAGGTGAGGCCAGACGTGAACCTTGTCGGTGGGGGTGGCCTTGACGTCCTGGATCGAGCCCGCCTTGACGACGGTGAGCAGGCGCTGGGTGTGGCCTTCGGGGCCCTTCGCCACCGGGGCGGGGGCCGTGGCCACGGCGGTGGCGGTGGCGGTGGCGGCGGCGGCCGCGCCGGCAGGGGCGCCGGCCTGGGTCGCGGTCTGGGAGCGCTGGAGGAGGTGGGCGGGGATCTTCTCGCCGTCGTCGACGGCGCCTGTGGCGCCGCCGTCGGCGGGCGCCGCGACGCCGCCCGCGGGCGTGCCGCCCAGGGCCGCCCGGCGCTCGGCGGACCGGCGGAGAAGATGTTCGGGGACGTCGCTCATGTGCTCACTACCTCCTCAGCCGGCCTACAACGGCCCCGAGATGCCGCCGTCCTTGCGGACTCTCCAGAAGTGGATGGCCATGAAGATGACGATGACGAACGGGAACAGCAGCACATGGAGCACATACCATCGGAGGAGGGTCTGGGTGCTGATCTCGACTCCCCCCAGGAGCACGAACCTGACCTGGGCCCCGAAGACCGGGGTGTAGCCGATCATGTTCGTGCCCACCGTGACCGCCCACAGGGCCAGCTGGTCCCAGGGCAGCAGGTAGCCGGTGAAGGACAGGAGCAGGGTGAGGGTCAGCAGGATCACCCCGATGACCCAGTTGAACTCCCGCGGCGGCTTGTAGGCCCCGTGGTAGAAGACCCGGGCCATGTGCAGGAACACGGTGATCACCATGAGGTGGGCGCCCCACCGATGCATGTTCCGCACCAACAGGCCGAAGGTGACCGAGGTCTCGAGCGTGCTGATGTCGGCCCACGCCTGCACCTCGGTGGGCCGGTAGAAGAACATCAGGAAGATGCCGGTGACGGTGAGGATCAGGAACAGGAAGAACGACAGCCCGCCCAGGCACAGCGTGTAGCTGACCTTCACCGCATGACGCTTCACCTTCACCGGGTGCAGGTGGTAGATGAGGCTGTTCATGATGACGTAGGAGCGGTTCCGGGGGCTGTCGGTGTAGCCCTTGCGGAAGATGGATCCGGGCCGGAAGATCGAGGCCCACGCCTGGGAGCCCCGCATCTTCTCGCCGACCTCGGCCAGCTTCTCGGGGACGGACGGGCGATGCCCGTTGCCGTCCCCGTTGCCGTTCCCGTTCCTGGAAAGTCGTCGTGCCACCGTGGAAGCCTAGAACCGCATCCCGTAGGCGTAGCCGTGCTTGCCGTCGCGCTGGTGGGCGTCGCCCTCACGGGCGCCGACCCCGGCCTTGCCCATGATGATCACGCCGGTGGGGCACCGGTCGACGCACAGGCCACAACGGGTGCAGACGTCCTCGTCGACGATGAACACCACGTGGTCGTCGGGGTCCTCGCCGGGGCCGGTGGTGTTGAGCGCCTCGGAGATGCTGTCGGTCGACAGCATGTGGATGCACTTCCAGGGGCAGATGTCGACGCAGCCCTCGCACATGATGCACTCGGACTGGTCGATGTGCAGGAACTGCTTCGGCTTGACCGACTTGGCCAACTCGTCGCTGGGGATCTCCTGCAGCACGTAGTCGCCACTGAAGGTCGGCATGGGGGGGTTGGCGTCGTTCTTCGCCATCAGGTCGTCACCACTTTCAGGCCTTCCTCATCACCGGGCGGCCGAACCGCGAGCTGAGCTCGACCTCCGGCGCCTTGCGTCCCCGCTTCTGCCAGACGGACCAGAGGTAGACCTGGATGACGAGGAAGACGATGTAGATACCGGCCGCGACCATGTCGCGGACGGCTTGGGCATTCACGATGATACGGCCGGTACCACCGAGGCTCTTCACGTCGGCGCCGAGCTTCACCCCGTCTCCGGAGATGCCGATCATGAGCTTGTCGGGCCGCCAGAGGAGCTGGTTGTCGGCGAAGGTCAGCCACTGGTGGGGGATGATGCCGTAGGCCAGGAGGAACAGGGCGAAGATGAAGGTGCCCCCGATGAAGGCCTCGCCCCAGGTGACCGGAGTGCCCGGCGGCCGCCGGCGGCCAACCGCGAACACGAGGGCGATCCCGCCGACCAGGGCAAGCGTGGAAATCACTAGCGCGACCACCGGCACCTCCCCTCGTGAACGCGATCACATTGTACGGGACGAGAGCCTCAAAATCGATCTGAAGGCTCGTAGCGGTTCTACCACGGCGCCCGAGTCGGAGACACATCGCGGACAGGGCCGGCGCCCGGAGCCGGGCGGCGGGGGCGCCACTTCGCCCTGACCGCTCCCGTCGGTTTACATTCGGGGCGTCATGACCGAGGTCCCCGACTACCTGCTCGAACGTTCGCGCGCCCGCCGGGCGGCGCTGGGCCTCGGCGGTGGCGGAGAGGCGCCCGCCCCGGCGACGGCGGGTGGCGGTGACGAGGGCTCGTCGAGCGCACCGGCATCGACCGCCGCCGCGGCCGCCGCGCCGGCGCCGGGGCCGGGGCCGGCCGCACCCTCGGCCCGCCCGCCGGAGGCGCTGCCGACCTACGTGGCCCCGGCCGGGCCTCGCAGCGGCATCCCGGTGTGGATGATGCCGGTAATCCTGATGCTGCCCCTGTGGGCAATCGTCTACCTGGGCGCCTTCGGCGAGTCGAGCACCGCGTCCGGGCCCGCCACCGGCTCGGAGATCTTCCACACCATCGCCGGGTGCCAGAACTGCCACGGCGCCTCCGGGGAAGGTGGCGTCGGCCCCAAACTGGCCGGGGGCGAGGTCTCCAAGACCTTCCCCAACGAGCAGGACCAGATCGACTTCGTCACCAAGGGCTCGGCCACCATCAAGGGCCAGCCCTACGGCGACCCCAACCGGGAGGGCGGCCAGCACATCGCCAAGTCCGGCGGCATGCCCACGTTCGGCGGTCAGCTGACGCCCGAGGAGATCAAGATCGTCGTCGAGTACGAACGCTCCGGGCTCTAGAATCGGGCGATGACCGACCACGACGTCCTGGTGGTCGGGGGCGGTCCCTCGGGCGCCGCCTGCGCCTACTGGCTGGCCGAGATGGGCCACGACGTGGTGGTCGTGGAGAAGAAGCACTTCCCCCGGGTCAAGACCTGCGGCGACGGGCTGACGCCCCGGGCGGTCAAGCAGCTCGACGACATGGGCCTGGCCGACGGCCTCGCGGTGGGGGCCCACCGCTTCGACGGGCTGCGGTCGATCGCCTTCGGCAAGACCATCGAGCTCCAGTGGCCGGAGCGGCCCGGGTTCCCCCGCCACGGCTACGTCATCACCCGCCACGACCTCGACCAGATGGTGGCCGAGCGGGCGGAGAAGGCGGGGGCCACCGTCCTCCAGGCGATGGAGGCCGTCGAGCCCCACCTCGACGGGGGCATCCCCCGGGGCGCGGTCGTCAAGAACAAGGACACGGGCGACACCACCACCATCTCGGCCACGTACACGGTGGTCGCCGACGGGGCCAACTCCCGGTTCGGACGGGCCCTGGGCTGCTCCCGCGACCGGGCCTACCCCCTGGGGATGGCGATCCGCGGCTACTTCACGTCGCCCCGGTCGAACGAGCCGTGGATCGAGTCGCACCTCGACGTGCGCGACGCCAACGGCCACGTCCTGCCCGGCTACGGGTGGATCTTCCCCCTCGGCGACGGGCGGGTGAACGTGGGCGTGGGCCTGCTGTCGACGTTCAAGCAGTGGAAGGAAGTCAACACGTCCAAGCTGATGGACGCGTTCGTCGACTACGCCCCCGCCTCGTGGGGGATCTCGCCGGAGACCTCCTTGGGCCCGCCCACCGGGGGCAAGCTGCCGATGGGCCTGTCGGTGGGGCCGTCGTTCGGGCCCACCTGGCTGACCACCGGCGACGCCGCCGGCGCCATCAACCCGTTCAACGGCGAGGGCATCGCCTACGCCTACGAGACCGGCCGCTACGCCGCCGAGGCCGTCCACCAGGCGCTCGACACGGGCCGGGCGGCCGAGCTGCGCACCTACGAGGACCGCCTGCGGGCGGAGTACGACCTGTACTACCGGGTGGCGCGGGCGTTCGTGAAGATCATCGGCCATCCGCAGCTCATGCGGATGCTCGTCGGCACCGGGATGCGGTCGCGCACGCTCATGGAGTGGGTGCTGCGGATCATGGCCAACCTCCTGCGGGAGGACGAGCGGGGTCCGGCCGAGGCCGCCTACCGGGCGGTGGCGGCCATCGCCCGCCTGGCTCCTTCCCGGTAGCCGAGCCGGGGGTGATCGACGTCCCCCGCGCCCGGTTCGAGGAGCTGGTGGCGGACGCTCTCGACAGCATCCCCGAGGCCCTCGGCCGGCTCATGGACAACGTCTGGGTGGGGGTGGAGGAGCGGGCCCGGGGGGAGGACCTGCTGGGGCTGTACGAGGGGGTGCCGTTGACGGAGCGGGACGCCTACGGGGGCATGGTGCTCCCCGACCGGATCACGATCTACCGGCGCCCGATCTGCGAGATGAGCCGGAGCGAGCAGGAGGTGGTGGAGACGGTGCGGGACACGGTGATCCACGAGGTGGCCCACCACTTCGGCATCGACGACGACCGCCTCGACGAACTGGGCTGGGCGTAGGTCAGCCGGCCGCGGCGGTGGCCCGCGCCGCGGCCGCGGCCAGGTCGACGGTGCGCTCCAACTCCTCCTTGGTGTGGGCCAGGCTGGGGAAGAGGGCCTCGAACGGACTCGGCGCCAGGGCGATGCCCCGGTCGAGCATCTGGTGGAAGAAGCGGGCGTAGCGGGCGCCGTCGGCGGCCTTGGCGTCGCCGTGGTCGCGGGGCTGCTGGGCCGCGAAGAACAGGCCCACGAGGGGTCCGACGACGGGGACCTGTACGTCGAGGCCGGCCTCGGTGATCACGGCGGTCAGGTTGGCCGCCAGCTCGGCCGCCCGCCCCGCCAGCTGCACGTAGGCGGCGTCGTCGAGGAGGTCGAGGACCGCCAGGCCGGCGGCGGTGGCCAGGGGGTTCCCCGACAGGGTCCCCGCCTGGTAGACGGGGCCCTCGGGGGCGAGCACGGACATGACGTCGGCGCGGCCCCCGAAGGCGGCGAGGGGCAGTCCCCCGCCGATGATCTTGCCGAAGGTGGACAGGTCGGGCGTGACACCGAAGTGGGCCTGGGCGCCGCCGGGGCCGAGGCGGAAGCCGGTGATGACCTCGTCGAAGACGAGGAGGGCGCCGGCCCGGTCGCACGCCCGGCGCAGGCCCTCGAGGAACCCGGGGGCGGGCGGGACCAGGCCCATGTTGGCCGCCACCGGCTCGACCATCACCGCGGCCACGTCGTCGCCGACCTCGGGGACGACGTTGTAGGGCACGACCGCGGTGTCGGCCACGGCGGCGGGGGGGACGCCGGCCGACCCGGGCAGGCCGAGGGTGGCCAGGCCGCTGCCGCCGGCGGCGAGGAGGGTGTCGGCGTGGCCGTGGTAGCAGCCGTCGAACACGATGACCCGGTTGCGGCCGGTGAAGCCGCGGGCGACCCTGACCGCCGACATGCAGGCCTCGGTGCCGCTGGAGACGAGGCGGACCTTCCGGCACGACGGCACCCGCCGGCGGATGGCCTCGGCCAGGAGGACCTCGCCCTCGGTGGGGGCGCCGTAGGACGTCCCTCGCATCGCCGCCCGCCGGATGGCCTCGACCACCTGGGGGTGGGCGTGGCCGAGGATGGAGGCGCCCCACGACTGGACGTAGTCGGTGTACTTGCGGCCCTCGACGTCCCACACGTAGGCACCCTCGGCCCGGGCCACGAAGTAGGGGGTGCCGCCCACCTTGCCGAAGGCCCGCACGGGCGAGTCGACGCCGCCGGGGATGACGTCGCAGGCCCGCCGGAACAGGCCCTCGTTGGTGCTCAAAGGGCGTGGGCCAGCTCGGACGCGAAGTAGGTGAGGATGAGGTCGGCCCCGGCCCGCTTGACGGCCGTGAGCTGCTCGATGGCGACGGCGGTGGCGTCGACCCAGCCCCGCTCGGCCGCGGCCTTGATCATCGAGTACTCGCCCGACACGTGATAGGCGGCGACGGGGACGTCGAAGCGGGCACGGACGGCGGCGATGACGTCGAGGTAGGCGACGGCCGGCTTGACCATCACCATGTCGGCCCCCTCGTCGACGTCGAGGGCGACCTCGGCCAACGCCTCCCGGGCGTTGCGGAAGTCCTGCTGGTAGGCGGCGCGGTCGCCGCCGCCGGCGATGCGGACGTCGACCGCGTCCCGGAAGGGGCCGTAGTAGGCGGAGGCGTACTTGGCCGCGTAGGCGAGGATGGCGGTCGGGTGGTGGCCGGCGCCGTCGAGGGCGCGGCGGATGGCGGCCACCTGGCCGTCCATCATCCCCGAGGGGGCGACCACGTCGGCCCCCGCCTGGGCCTGGGCCACCGCCACCCGGGCGTAGCGGTCGAGGGTGGCGTCGTTGTCGACCTCGCCGGCGGGTGTGAGCAGGCCGCAGTGGCCGTGGGCGGTGTACTCGTCGAGGCACAGGTCGGCCATGACGACCATCTGGTCGCCGACCTCGTCGCGCACGTCGCGGAGGGCGACCTGGGCGATGCCGTCGGCGGCCCACGCCTGGGAGCCCTCGTCGTCCTTGGTCGCGGGATCGGGCACGCCGAAGAGGATGACGCCGGGGACGCCCAGGTCGGCGAGGGCCCGGACCTCCTTGCGCAGGGATTCCCGGGTGTGCTGGACGACGCCAGGCATCGAGGCGATCGGGACCGGTTCGGCGATCCCCTGGCGCACGAAGAGGGGCGCGACCAGGTCGTCGACCGACAATCGGGTCTCGGCCACCAACCGGCGCATGGCCGGCGTGCGCCGCAGCCGCCGCAGCCGCCGGGCGGGAAAGCTCATGTCGTCGATGGTAGGTCGAGCACCGGTCCGGCGGTTTCCGGCGTCCGTAAGGACGTGATCGGCGGCGAGAGGAGCGGGATCACGTCCTCAGGGGTGATCGAAACCGCCCGGACCAGGGCCGCGACCAGGCCGTCGAGGGTGTGGTCGGTGGCGGTGACGGCGACGGTGAGGCCCTCGGCCTCGGCCGCGGCCGCGGTGACGGGGCCGATGCAGGCGACGACCGGCGGCACCGAGGCGGCGCCGGCCGCGGCCAGGTACGACGTGACCGTGGAGGCGGAGGTGAAGGCGATGGCGTCGGCCTTGGCCGCGCCGGCCAGGAGGTCGGGCGGGGGGGTGGCGGGCACCGTCCGGTAGGCGGTGACGACGTCGACGGCCCATCCCCGGGCGGCCAGGCCGTCGGCCAGCGCCGGTCGGGCCCCGGCCGCCTGGGGCAGGAGCACCCGCCCCGGGCCGTCGGGGAAGGCCTCCACCAGCCCCTCGGCCAACGACCGGCGGGGGACGAGGTCGGCGACGACGCCCGCCCCGGCCAGGGCGGCGGCGGTGCCGGGGCCGATGGCGGCGACCCGCACGTCGCCCAAGGAACGGGCGTCGTGGAGGCAGGCCAGGAACCGTTCCACCGCGTTGGGTGAGGTCAGGCAGACCCAGTCGTAGTCACGGACACGGGCGGCGGCGGCCCGCAGGCCGACACCGCCGTCGTCGGGGTCGACGATCTCGATCACCGGCACCACCACCGGATCGGCCCCCGCCGCCCGGAGCCGCTCGACCAGCCCCGGCGCCTGGCCCCGGGCCCGGGTGACCACGACCCGGCGCCCGAACAGGGGCCGCGCCTCGAACCAGGGCAGGTCCAACGCCGCCACCCGCCCGATCACCATCGTCACGGGCGGCTCCAGCGGGCAGTCGTGCAGCTCCCCGAGCGTGGTGCGGACGGTGCGCTGGTCGGGCCGGGTGCCCCACCGGATGGCGGCCACGGGCGTGTCCGGGGGGGCGCCGCCGGCGATCAGGCGGGCCGCGATCTCACCCCGGTGGGCGACGCCCATGAGCACGACCAGGGTGTCGCCGAGGCGGGCCAGGGCGTCCCAGTCGATGTCGTCGTCGACCGCGTGCCGGCTGTGGCCGGTGACCACGGTGAAGGAGGTGGAGAGTCCCCGGTGGGTGACGGGAATGCCGGCGTAGGCGGGGACCCCCACCGCGGCCGAGATGCCGGGGACGACCTCGAAGGGCACCCCCGCGGCCAACAGGGCGACCGCCTCCTCGCCGCCCCGGCCGAACACGAACGGGTCGCCCCCCTTGAGCCGCACCACCGCCTGGCCGGCCAGACCCCGGGCCACGAGGAGGGCGTTGATCTCGTCCTGCCGGACGGGCCCCCCGGGGGACTTGCCCACGTCGATGCGCTCGGCCGTGGGCGGGGCCAAGTCGAGGAGCGACGCCTCGGCCAGGCGGTCGTGGACGACGACGTCGGCCCCGGCCAGCAGCTCCGCCCCCCGGACCGTGATCAGCCCGGGGTCGCCCGGGCCGGCACCGACGAGGTAGACGGTCACGGCCCGCCCGGGCCGAACAGTCCGCGGGCGAACAGTCCGCGCGGTTGCCCCCTCATGCGTGCAATGGCGCGGAGTGGTCGAGGCCGGCGTCGAGGAGGTCGGCGCCACCGCCCTCGTCGAGGAGATGGCGGGCGACCCGGCGGCCGAGGGCGACCGGGTCGGCGTCGGTGTCGCGATGGCGGAGGACGATGCGGCCGTCGCCCGTGGCCAGCATCCCTTCCAGGCGGATGGACAACCCGTCGGCCGCCACCGTGGCGTGGGCGCCGACCGGCAGGTCGCACGAGCCCCCGATCTCCCGGAGGAACGCCCGCTCCGCCTCGACCGCCAGGCGCGACGGCCGGTGGTCGATGGCGGCCAGCAGGGCGAGCGTGGCGGTGTCGTCGGCCCGGCACTCGACGGCCAGCGCCCCCTGCCCGACCTGGGGCACCACCACCTCGGGGTCGAGGACCTCCGACCGGGCCGAGCTCCGGCCCAGCCGGTCGAGGGCGGCGGCGGCGACCACGATGGCGTCGAACCCGGACGCCTTGGCCAGGCGGGTCTCCATGTTCCCCCGCAGGCCGGCGAAGGTGAGGTCGGGGCGGAGCCAGGCCAGCTGGGCCCGGCGGCGGACTGAGCCGGTGCCGACGCGGGCGCCCACGGGCAGGCCGGCCAGGGTGCCCCCGACCAGTGCGTCGCGCGGGTCGCCCCGGGGCGGGATGGCGGCGATGACCAGGCCCTCGGTGGGCGTGGACGGGAGGTCCTTGGCCGAGTGCACGGCGATGTCGGCCCGGCCGTCCAGCACCGCCGCCTGCACCTCCTTGACGAACACGCCCTGGCCGCCGATGGCCCAGATGGGGGCGTCCTGGCGGCGGTCGCCGGCGGTGTCGACCACGACCGGCTCCACTTCGGCCCCGCCCGCGGCCCGGAGCAGCTCGGCCACGGCCGCCGTCTGGACCCGGGCCAGGGTGCTCCCCCGGGTGGCCGCCCGCAGCCCGGGCGCACCCATCAGAGGTCGAAGAGCTCTTGGATGGCCTCGGCCAGGCGCTCGCCCCGGACCGAACCGGCCGACTCCTTGAGCCGCACCGTGGGCTCGTGGAGGAGCTTGGCCAGAATGCCCCGGGTGAGGGCGGCGACGGCCTCCTGCTGGCGGGGTTCGAGGCCCTCCAGCCGGCTCCGGTAGCGGGCCAGCTCGGCCAGGCGCAGATCCTCGGCCCGGTCGCGCAGGGCGGTGACCAGGGGCGCCGCCTGGCGCTCGGCCACCGCGTCCTGGAAACGGACGACTTCCTCGTCGACGATGGCCCGCACCCGGCGAACCTCCTTGCGCCGTTCGTCGAGCCCGGCCTCCACGAACGCCCGCAGGTCGACCAGGTCGAGGAGGGTGACGCCCGGGATGGACCGCACCGCGGGGTCGATATCGCGGGGCATCCCCATGTCGACGATCAGTAGCGGCTGCGACGGCCGCCCGGCCATGACCGGGGACAGCTCGGCCGGACCGAGCACCACGGTGGGTGCGCCGGTGGAGCTCAGCAGCACGTCGGCCGCGGCCAGGGCCGCCGGCAGCTGGTCGATGTCGACGACCTCCGCCCCCACCTTCTCCGCCACCTTCACCGCCCGCTGGCGGGTGCGGCTGGCCACCACGACCTGGGGACCGTCGCCGTCGGAGGCGTCGGTGGACGCGGCCAGGTCGTCGGCCATCCCCTCGCCCATCTCCCCCGCGCCCAGCAACACCAGCTTGCGCCCCTCGAGCGTGCCCAACCGGTCGGTGGCCAGCGCCACCGCTGCCTGCGACAGGGACGTGACCCCCCGCCCGATGGCCGTCTCCGACCGGGCCCGCTTGCCGACCTCGAGGGCGTGGCGGAACAGGGCCGACAGCCGGGCCCCGGCCGCCCCCTCGTCACGGGCCCGCTCCCAGGCGGCGCGGACCTGGCCCAGGACCTGGCTCTCGCCCAGCACCACCGAGTCGAGCCCGGACGCCACCGCGAACAGATGGCCGGCGGCCGACTCGTCGTGGTAGGTGAACAGGTGGTCGCTGAAGTCCTCCGGCGGCAGGAAGGCGAGGCGGGCGAGGAAGTGGCGGATGTCCTGCACCCCGCCGTGGAAGCGCTCGGCCACCACGTAGATCTCGGTGCGGTGGCAGGTGGACAGGATGACCGCTTCGCTCACGAAGTCGCGGCCGACCAGGTCGCCCAGGGCCTTGGGCAGGTGCTCGGCCGACACGGTCATCCGCTCGAGGATCTCGAGCGGAACCGTGCGGTGGCTCAGTCCGACGACGACGAGAGACATGCCTGAAGATGTTCGCGCGCGGAAGTGACGTCACCGGTTCGGATGAGGCCGAGCATGTCGGAGTCGAGCGCCTTCTGCCAACCCGGGCCCTCGGTGGACCGGCCCTCGCCCCGGAGCCGGTCGCGCTCGGCCGCCAACAGGTCGAGGAGGACCTCGAACTCGGGCCCGACCTCGTCCTCCAGCCGCTGCCGGAGCCAGCGGGACAGGGCCGGGCTGCGACCGCCGGTGGAGACGGTGACCATCACGTCCCCCCGGCGCACGACCGCGGGGAGGGTGAACGAGCAGTGGGCGGGGTCGTCGGCCCCGTTCACCCACACGCCGGCGCGTTCCCCATCGTCGAAGACGGCCCCGTTGGTGACGGACGAGTCGGTGGCGGCGATGGCCAGGCGGTAGCCGGCGACCTCGCCCGCCCGATAGGGCCGCTCCTCGACGGTGACGCCCGGCCGCGAACGCAGGCGGTCGTCGACGGAGGGCGCGACCACGGTGACGACCGCGCCCGCGGCCAGGAGTCCCTCGACCTTGCGCAGGGCGACCGCGCCGCCCCCGACCACCAGCACCCTGCGCCCCTCCAGCACCAGGTTCACCGGGTACTGGCCGGAGCCGGCGCCGGTCATCCGAAGGTGACCACCGACGGTGGCGGGCTCGTGGTCCCGCCCACCCGGCGCTGCTGGTAGAAGGCGAGGATCTGCAGCTCGATCGACAGGTCGACCTTGCGCAGGGACACGTCGGCCGGCACGGTGATGACGGCCGGGGCGAAGTTGAGGATCGAGTTCACGCCCACCGCCACCAGCCGGTCGGCCACGTCCTGGGCGGACTCGGCCGGCGTGGCGATGATCCCGATGGCCACGTCGTGCTCGGCGGCCACGTCGGCCAGGTCGTCGACGTGGCGGACGGCGACGTCGCCGATCATCTCGCCCACCCGCCGCCGGTCGGCGTCGAGCAGGGCGACGATGCGGAAGCCGCGGGCGGAGAAGCCCCCGTAGTTGGCCAGGGCGTGGCCCAGGTTGCCGACCCCGACGATGACGACCGGCCAGTCCTGGGTGAGGCCGAGGACCCGGTTGATGTGCAGGAACAGGTACTCGACGTCGTAGCCGACGCCCCGGGTGCCGTAGGAGCCCAGGTAGGAGAGGTCCTTGCGGACCTTGGCCGCGTTGACCCCGGCCATCTCCGCCAGCCGCTCGGAGGAGATCGTCGGCGTCTTGGCATCGACCACCTCCAGCAGGCAGCGGAGGTAGACGGGCAGGCGGGCGACGGTGGCCTCGGGGATGCGGCGGCTGCTGCGGATCAGCCGGGACGGCAGACCGGGAGCGGCAGCGGCCGGGCCCCCCTCGACGCCGTCGATGCCGTCGGCAGCGCCGGACTGGCCGTTCGAGGCCGATGGAGCGCCTGTCCCGGTGCCTTCAGCCATCCTACGAACCCCCCGTGCCGTGGTTCGCTTCCCGGACCTTCCTTGCCGGTCGGCAATCTCACACTCCGCAGTCTACCGACCTCGTGCTTCCTTTCACAAGCGCACGAGCGCCCGCGAACGCACAACTGACCGACAACTTCGTCAACTTTCTGACAACTCGTGCCGACGGAACGGCCATGCAAATCCTGCGACCGGGGCTCTCAAGCTTGGTCGCCGGCATGCCGACAGCCGCAGGAGCACCATCGAACAGGCAGAGGAGGGCCCGATGAGGACGGCCTTCCGGGGGGGCAGGTTCGTTGTCCACACGGCGATCGTGATCGGGCTCCTGGGGGCCGTCCTCGCGCCGCCGGCGCGGGCCCAGACGAGTGACGCCACCCAGGTGATCTCGCTGGTGAACTCCACCCGGGCGTCTGTCGGGCTGGCGCCGGTGGCCCTCGACGGCGCCCTGTCGGCGGTGGCCCAGACCTGGGCCGGGGTCATGGCCCTGGCCGGCACGATCATGCACAACCCGAGCCTGAGCGTCCAGGTCGGCGGCTGGAGCCTCCTGGCCGAGAACGTGGGGATGGGTTCGAGCATCGACGTCGTCCACCAGGCCCTCCTCAACAGCCCTCCCCACTACGCCAACATGACCGACGCCCGCTTCACGACGGCGGGCGCGGGCGTGGTCGCCTCCGGCGGCCAGGTGTTCGTCGTCCAGATCTTCGAGCAGGGACGGGCCGCCCCGTCCGCCCCCGCGCCGGCGCCCGCGGCCGCGGCTGCTCCCGCCCCCGCGCCCGCCCCCGCGCCCGCGCCCGAGCCCGAACCGGCGCCCCCGGCGGCCGTCGTGGCCGAACCGACGCCCCGGGCCCCGGCCCCGGAGTCGATGCGGTCGGCGCCGGCGAGCCCGTCGGTGCCGGGCCTGGCGATGATCCCGTTGGTCTCGGCGGTGACGGACGTCCCGGTGGTCCGGGTGGAGCCCTCACCGTGGCTGGCGCTCGTCCTCCAGCGGCTCGCCGTCCTCGACGGCGCCCTCGGGTGAGGCGGGTAGGCTTCCCGGTCGTGACCCGGCCCATTCGGGTGATGGTCGTCGACGACACCGACCACGTCCGCCGCATGCTCACGTCGATGCTCAGCCTCGACGGCTTCGAGGTGGTGGGAAACGCCGCGGGCGGTCCCCAGGCCATCGACAACGTCGTCCAGGCCGATCCCGACGTGGTGGTGATCGACTACAAGATGCCGGGCATGGACGGGCTCGACACCGCCCGGGGCATCCGGGCCGCCCGTCCCGACCAGGTGATGATCCTCTACACCGCCTACATCGACGCCAAGCTGGAGAAGGCGGCGGCCGATGCCGGCATCTCCGTGTGCATCGGCAAGGTCGAGGGTCTGGCCTCACTCGAACGGGAGATCAGCCGCCTCTGTGCGTCGTTGTTCTAGGGGATCAGATCCCGATGACGACGAACTGGATGAACGCGGCGGTCATGATCGCCACGAGGACCACGCCCAGCACGATCGTCGTCCCCTTGCGCATCCCGTCACCGTAGACGAGCTCAGTCGGGCACGGCCTCGAGGGTGACGGCGCTGCCCGTGTGGAGGCGGAGCTCGTCGGCCGCCGAGCGCTGGTCGAGCACCACCGCCACCAGCCCGTAGGAGTCGACGATCACGCCCACCTGGCCCGTCTTGAGCTCGGAAAAGGAGGACACCCGCACCGCGACCCGGGCCTGGTCGCCGGCGCGGACGAGCAGCGGCCCCTCGATGGCCTCGATCTCGTCGGGGTCGACGTTGAGCTGGGCGTTGCCGAAGCGGTCGATCCAGAGGACCTCGCCGATCGTGCGCCCTTCCTCCTGGCGGCTGAGAGGGACGAGCCCGGGCAGCAGCGAGAGCGGGTCGACGGGGTCGCCCAGCAGGTCGAGCTCGAGGCCGGCGCAGAGGTGGGCGGCCGCCGGCGCCATCACGTCCCGCCCGGCGAAGGTGGGCCCGGGGGCGGGGATCTGGTAGTCGGGGTTGGTCAGCGACACCGCCCGCCGGGCCCCTCCGACCATGGCCACCGCCGGCGCCAGCAGCCCGTTGTCGGGGCCGACGAGGAAGGCGGTGACGTCGTCGCTCCCGACCTCGACCGCCACCGCCCGCCGGGCCGAGCCCACGCCCGGGTCGACGACGGCCAGGACGACGCCCGGGGCCAGGTACTGCATGCTGCGGGCCAGGGCCAGCGAGCCGGCCCGGATGTCGTAGGCCGGGATCTGGTGGGTGAGGTCGACGACGGTGACCTCGGGGGCGATGCTCTTGACCACGCCCTTCACCACGCCGACGAACTCGTCGTCGAGGCCGTAGTCGGACAGGAACCAGACGGTGTCGAGGGGCGGGGCCACCCGGCGAGCCTATGGGCAGCCGGGCCGCAACTCGGTCGGTCAGCCGGCCTCGGTGTAGGAGCGGGCCAGGTAGCTGTCGACGTCGTCCTCCCGCACCCGGTAGGACTTGCCCACCCGCACCGCGGGCATGCTCCCGGCCTTGATGAGCCGGTAGACGGTCATGGTCGACACCCGGAGGATGCCCGCCACCTCGGCCACGGTCAGGAAACGACCCCGGGCGCTCGCCCGATCTGTTGGTTGTGCCAGTGGGATCACCCCTCTTCGCCTGGGGGCAATGTATTCGCGAGTGGCTGGTGAGGAAAGTGGGGAATCCGGGTCAGCCCCGACCCAGCTCCCGGGAGCGCTCGGTGGCCGCCGTCACCGCCTCCAGGAAGGCGCCCCGGACGGCCCGGTTCTCGAGGACCCGCAGGCCGGCGGCGGTGGTCCCGCCCGGGGATGTGACGGCCCCCCGCAGCCCCTCGGGGGTGTCGCCCGACTCGGCCAGCAGCTTGGCCGACCCGGCCAGCGTCTGGATCACGAGGGCGCTGGCGGTCGCCCGGGGCAGGCCGTTGAGCACGCCCGCCTCGATGAGGGCCTCGGCCACCAGGAAGACGTAGGCCGGGCCCGAGCCGGACAGGCCAGTGACGGCGTCGAGGGCCGACTCCGGCACCCGCTCCACGACCCCCACCGCCCCCAGGACGCCCTCGGCCCAGTCGAGGTCGGCCGGGCCCGCGGTGGCCCCCGCGGCGATGGCGGCCGCGCCCGCGCCCACCAGGGCCGGGGTGTTGGGCATGGCCCGCACCACCCGCACCCCAGTCCCGAGCCATACCTGGAGCCGGCCGGTGGGGACGCCGGCCGCGATCGACAGCACTCGGGCCGCGCCCGCGCCCGCGATCGCACGGCAGGCAGCCTCGGCGTCGCCCGGCTTGACCGCCAGCACCGCCCCCTCGGCATCGACCGCCGTGCCCGAGAGGCCCAGCCCGGGGAAGCGGGCGGCCAACTGGTCCCGGCGGGCGGACACCGGCTCGACGACGACCATCTCGTCGGGTCCCGCCCACCCCGCCTCCAGCAATCCCGCCACCAGGGCCTCGCCCATCCGCCCGCCGCCGACGATCTCCAGCCTGGTTGCCATGGGTGCGGAGGCTAGCGAAGCGGCATCAGCCGGCCCCGGGCTCGTCCACGCCCGAGGCGAGGGGGAGGGAGGCGACCTCCAAAAGCTCGGCGATGACCTCCGGGGGCTGGGGCCGGGAGAAGAGGTAGCCCTGGCCGTAGGGGCAGCGCAGGCGGCGCAGCTCGGCCAGCTGGCGGCGGTCGGTGACGCCCTCGGCCACCGCGTCGAGGCCCAGGGTGCGGGCCAGCTTCACGACCGCCCGGGCCAGGGCCGACTCGTGGGGGCCCTTGGCCACGCCGTCGATGAACGACTTGTCGATCTTGAGGATGTCGACCGGCAGCCGGCGGAGGTAGCCGAGGGACGAGTAGCCCGTCCCGAAGTCGTCGATGGCCACCCGCACGCCCAGCCGGCGCAGCTCCTCGAGGGGGCCGGCGGAGGCGTCGGCGTCCTCCATGAGGACGCTCTCGGTGATCTCCAGCACCAGGTGGCCCGGCTCCAGCCCGGACTCGGCCAGGGTGGCCGCCACCTCCGACGCCCAGCCCGGGTACTGCAGCTGCTTGGCCGAGACGTTCACGCTCATGCGCAGCGG
>Ga0105245_10001305_pt1 | contig 22517 bp, 21 predicted proteins | sample KBSM54metaG_FD_81523 | JGI IMG/M metagenome (GOLD analysis project Ga0105245, IMG submission 81523) | Miscanthus rhizosphere microbial communities from Kellogg Biological Station, Michigan, USA - KBS M5-4 metaG | ecosystem: Host-associated > Plants > Roots > Rhizosphere > Soil | place...
CCAGGTGAAGCCGAGGCCGCCATGGAGGTGGATGGTCTCGGTGGTCGCGGAATCGTACGCAACGGAACAGGTGACCTTGGCCGTGGCCGCGGCCCGGGGCAGCTCGCCCGGCCGGTTGGCGGCCGCGTCGGTGGCCCAGGCCGAGGCCGACCGGGCCGACTCGACCTCCAGCAGCATGTCGGCGCACCGGTGCTGGACGGCCTGGAAGCTGCCGATGGGCCGCCCGAACTGCACCCGCCGGCGGGCGTGGGCGACGGTCAGGTCGAGGCACCGCTGCGCCCCGCCCACCTGCTCCGCGGCCAGGAGGGTGGCGGCCAGGTCGAGCACCCGGGCGAGGTCGTCGGCATCGCCCACCCGGCGGCTCGGCGTACCGGAAAGCTCGATGCGGGCCTGCCGGCGGGTGAGGTCGACGGTCGGAAGCGGCGTCTGCGTCAGCCCGGGGGCGTCGGCGTCGACCTGGAACAGGGCCACCCCCGCCTCCGTCCGGCCGGCGACGACCAGGCCGTCGGCCACCTGCCCGTCGACCACGAAGCTCTTGTGGCCGTCGAGGCGCCAGACGCGGCCGCCGCCGCCGTCCGCCGGCGTGGCCCGCAGGGTGACGGCGTCCGCCTCCCACCGTCCCGAGTCCTCGGCCACGGCCAGGGCCAGCACCGACTCGCGTTCGCCCTCGGCCCCCGCGGCCCGGGCCAGCACCGTCCCCAGGAGGGGCGCGCCGAGGAGGGCGGCGCCCGCCTCCTCCAGCACGACGGCCAGGTCGGGGAACGGCAGCTCCAGCCAACCGGCGGCCACGATCGCCCGCCAGACCGACGGGTCGTAGCCGGCGTCGGTCTCCATCAGCCGGCGGACCTCGGCCGGGGGCGACGCCTCGGCCAGGAAGGCCCGTGCCGTGGCCCGCAGCTCCTCGTGGGCCGGCGTGGAGACATGGCGCACGGGCCATACTCCACCGCATGGCCGTCGGCGCGCTCCATTTCGAGGACTCCCAGGTGGAGATCACGCGCCTGGTGGTGGGACCGCTGGCCAACAACGTGTTCGTCGTCCGCTGCCGGGAGACGGGGGAGGCGGCCCTGCTCGACGCGGCCAACGAGCACGAGAAGCTGCTCGAGCTGTGCCGACGGCTCGACGTCCGCCAGGTGCTGGAGACGCACGGCCACTGGGACCACATCCAGGCCGTGCCCGCCGTCCGGGAGGCGGGCTACATGGTCGGTGTGACCGCCGAGGACGCGGCCATGCTCCCGTCGTACGACTTCCTGCTGGAGGACGAGAGCGTGATCCCCGTGGGCCGGCTCCGGATGCACACCATCCTCACCCCGGGCCACACGCCCGGCTCGATGTGCTTCAAGATCGAGGGCTCCCCGGTGCTGTTCTCGGGCGACACCCTCTTCCCGGGCGGGCCCGGCGCCACCCGCTGGGAGTACTCCGACTTCCCGACGATCATCCGCTCCATCGACGACCGCCTCTTCGCCACCCTCCCGGCCGACACCCTCGTCCTGCCCGGCCACGGCGCCGACACCACCATCGGCGCCGAGCGCCCCCACCTCCAGGAGTGGGCCGACCGGGGCTGGTAGCCGCCAACGACCGAACCGGTGACGAATTCTGTTGCCTGGGCGACGGAAAGCGTCACCGGTTCGGGGCGCTCAGGCGGTCAGGGGGTTGCGGGGGTTGCTGACGACCTCGATGTCGGGGGGGAGGCCCTCGATCTTGGTGCCGGCGCGGTCGACGTCGATGGTGATGCGCTTGCCCGCCAGGGGGATGTTGCCGATGCGGAGCCGGCCCATCCACTCGGGCAGCTCCGGGTCGACCCACACCTTGTCGTGGGGCACCCACGGGTCGAAGCGCAGCAGGGTCCGCAGGAACAGCAGGGGCGACGCCGCCGCCCACGCCTGGGGCTTGCACGACGACGGGTAGCTGACCGGGAACGGGACGTCGTCGCGGCTCAGGCCCCCGAACAGCTCCGGCAGCCCGTGGTCGAAGTGGGCGGCCGCGTCGAGCAGGCCCTTGATGACCCGATGGGCCTCGTCGGTGAACCCGTAGCGCATCAGGCCGGCCGCGATCAGGGCGTTGTCGTGGGGCCAGATCGAGCCGATGTGGTAGCTGATCGGGTTGTAGCCGGACATGGTCGTGGCCAGGGTGCGGATACCCCAGCCGCTGAACATCTCGGGCGACATCAGCCGCTCGGCCACCAGCGCCGCCCGTTCCTCGTCGATGATCCCCGTCCACAGGCAGTGGCCCATGTTCGACGCCAGCGCGTCGATGGGACGCTTGTCGCAGTCGAGGCCCATGGCGTACCAACCCAGCTTGGGCAGCCAGAAGTCGCGGTTGAACTGGAGCTTGAGGTCGTTGGCCCGGGCCCGGTAGTCGACGGCCAGCTCGGTGTCGCCCGCTTCGTCGGCGAAGTGGGCCCGGGCCAGGTAGGCGGCGTAGACGTAGCCCTGCACCTCGCACAGGGCGACGGGAGGACGGGCCAGGCGGCCGTCGGCGAAGCGGATGGCGTTCCACGAGTCCTTCCAGCCCTGGTTGGCCAGGCCCTTGTCGGACGCCCGCCGGTACTCGACGTAGCCGTCGCCGTCCTTGTCGCCGTACTCCTCGATCCACGAGAGAGCCCGGTCGGCCGCCGGCAGCAACGCGTCGACCACGTCGGGGGCCAGTCCCCACCGGCGCAGCTCGCCCAGCATCATCACGAACAGGGGCGTGGCGTCGGCCGACCCGTAGTAGACGTCGCCCCCGCCCAGCGACAACGACGGCGCCTCGCCGAAGCGCATCTCGTGGAGGATCTTGCCCGGCTCCTCGTCCTGGCGGGGGTCGACGCGGGTGCCCTGGAACCGGGCGAGGGTCTGCAGGACGCCCTTGGCCAGGTCGGGGTCGACCAGCAGCGCCATCCACGAGGTGAGCAGCGAGTCGCGGCCGAACAGGGTCATGAACCAGGGGGCGCCGGCCGCCACCACCGTCCGCTCCGGGTGGTCGGGGTCGAAGATGCGCAGCGCGCCCAGGTCCTCCGCCGAGCGGGCCACCACCTTGCGCAGGTCCTCGAAGTCGGTCTCCACCCGGGGGACGATGCTGCGCCACTGGTCGAGGCGCTGGGTGGGCGTGGCGTGCTCCACCGGGTGGCCGCACAGGTACCGGGGCTCGATCTCGTCGCCCTCGATCACGGGCGTGAACTGGAGGCACAGGTTCCACGAGTCACGGGCGGGGATGACGAGCTCGTAGTGCAGGGTCGACGACAGGGCCCGGGCCGGCTCACTGGCCGCGATGCGCAGGCCCTTGGTGGTCGGCCCCCGGCGGTAGTCGAACGCCATCCCCGACGCCGACGTTCGCAGCTCGACGGTGCCCTCGGTGCGCAGGTTCCCCTCCTTGACCCGGAAGAGGTTGGCGAAATCGGCGGCGAAGGAGAGCTCGACCGAGCAGTAGGCCGCCTCCTCGCCGTAGTTGCAGAGGGCCAGGTCCTCCCGCATGCCCCGGCCGACGTAGCGGTAGCGGAACACCATCAGCGAGCTCTCGGCCGCTCCCGGCCGGGTCTGGCTGCGGAGGACGAACGTGGCCGAGAACGGGTTCGACGTCTCCGCGGCCAGGGGCTCGGGCGGGTAGTCGTTGATCTTCAGCTCGAGGCCGGACAGGAAGCGGGTGTCTCGGAAGAACAGGCCCTGGGCCGAGGCGGCCCGGATGTCGCCGCCGCGGTCGGAGATGCAGAAGGAGGCGCCCTCGACCAGGGTCACGTGGCCGTCGGCCTGGCCCAGCGACGGGCTGGCGCCCATGAAGGTCCAGGGATCGGCGATGCCGCCGACGATACCGAACCCGGCCCCACCCAATTTCCCCTACGGACGTAGGTGTAATATGGGCCTGTGGGCGAGCCTTTGTTCGAGATCAGGGATCTGCACGTTTCGGTCGAGGGGACGGAGATCCTCAAGGGCGTCGACCTCACCGTGATGCCGGGCGAGGTGCACGCCCTCATGGGGCCCAACGGGTCGGGCAAGTCCACCCTGGCCAACACCCTCCTGGCCCACCCCGACTACGAGGTCACCTCGGGCACCCTCCGCTTCAAGGGCGACGACATCACCGACTGGGCCACCGACGTGCGGGGCAAGGCCGGCCTGTTCCTCGCTTTCCAGTACCCGGAGGAGATCCCCGGGGTCTCGGTGGTGCAGTTCCTGCGCCAGGCCCTGTCCGCCCGCAAGGGCATCGACCTGTCGGTGCTCGAGCTGCGGCTGTCGATCATGGAGTGGATGGCCCGCCTGGGCATCGACCCCGCCTTCGGCGACCGCTACCTCAACGAAGGCTTCTCGGGCGGTGAGAAGAAGCGCAACGAGGTCCTCCAGATGGCCATCCTCGAGCCCGAGTTCGCCGTGCTCGACGAGACCGACTCCGGCCTCGACATCGACGCCCTCAAGGTCGTGGCCAACGGCGTGGCCGAGGTCCGCCGCGACCGGCCCGAGCTGGGGGTGCTGCTCATCACCCACTACCAGCGCATCCTGCAGTATCTCGAGCCCGACGTGGTGCACATCCTGGTCGACGGTCGCATCGTGGCCCAGGGCGACGCCGACCTGGCCCACCGCCTCGAGCGCGAAGGCTACGACGCGTGGCGCACGGCATAGCCCCCTCGGTCAAGGCGGATTTCCCGCTGCTCTGCCAGGAGCGGCGACTCGTCTACCTCGACTCGGCCGCCAGCTCGCAGAAGCCGCGGGCGGTCCTCGAGGCCATGGACCACTACTACGAGAACACCCACGCCAACGTCCACCGGGGGGTGTACCGGCTGGCGGAGCAAGCCACCGCCGCCTTCGAGGACGCCCGTTCGAAGGTGGCCCGCTTCATCGGGGCCCCGTCGGCGGCGGGCGTCGTGTTCACCAAGAACGCCACCGAGGCCATCAACCTGGTCGCCCACAGCTACGGCCGCCACTGCCTGCCGGCGGGCAAGGCCATCCTGCTCACCGAGATGGAGCACCACGCCAACCTCGTCCCCTGGCTGATGCTGCGGGAGGAGACGGGCGTGGAGCTGCGCTACCTCCCCGTGGCCGACGACGGCCGGCTCGTCCTCGACGACCTCGACCGGCTCCTGGACGGGGTCGGCCTGGTGAGCGTCACGGCCATGTCGAACGTGCTGGGCACGCTCAACCCCATCCGCCACCTGGCCGACGCCGCCCACGCGGTGGGGGCGGTCATGGTGGTCGACGGCTCCCAGTACGTCCCCCACCTGCCCACCGACGTGGCCGCCCTGGGCTGCGACCTGCTCGCCTTCACCGGCCACAAGATGTGCGGGCCCACCGGCATCGGCGTGCTCTGGGGCCGCGACGACCTGCTCGACTCCATGCCCGCCTTCCTGGGCGGCGGCGAGATGATCACCGACGTCCGCCTCGACGGCTGGAAGCCCAACGTCCTGCCCTGGAAGTTCGAGGCGGGCACGCCCCCGATCGCGGAGGCGGTCGGGCTGGGGGCGGCGGTCGACTACCTCACCGGGCTGGGCATGGATGCCGTCCGCGCCCACGAGGTCGAGCTCACCACCTACGCCCTCGCCACCCTGGCCGAGCGCCACGGCGACGACCTGCGGGTCTTCGGCCCGGCCGACCCCGAGGGGCGGGGCGGGGTGCTGTCGTTCGCCTACCACGGCATCCACCCCCACGACCTGTCCCAGGTCCTCGACGAGACCGGGGTATGCATCCGGGCCGGGCACCATTGCGCCAAGCCGCTCATGCGCCGCATGGGCGTCAACGCCACCGCCCGGGCGTCGTTCTACGTCTACAACGACGAGTCCGACGTCGACGCCCTGTCCGAGGCGTTGCTGTCCGCGTCCAAATTCTTCGCCTAGAGGCAGGCCCCGATGTCGCTCGAAGACCTGTACCGCGAGATCATCCTCGACCACTACCGCAACCCGCGGAACCGTGGTGACCTGCCCAGCCCGCCCGCCCTGCGGGTGGAGGGCTTCAACCCGCTGTGCGGCGACGAGGTCGTGCTCTACGTCGACGTCGTCGACGACGAGGGTGAGGGCGGGGACCGGGTGGCCGACATCCGCATCTCGGGCCAGGGCTGCTCGATCAGCCAATCGTCGGCGTCGATGATGTCGGCCGCGGTCAAGGGCCGGACGTCGGCCGAGGCCCGCCAGCTCATCCGTGCCTTCAAGGCCATGATGTCGATCCACGAGCACCGCCTCGACGGCGACGGCCGGGAGGTCGTGGAGGCGGTCGCCCCAAATCCCGAGGTCAAGCTGGGCGACCTCGAGGCGCTTCGCGGGGTGGTCAAGTTTCCGGTAAGAATCAAGTGCGCCACGCTGTCGTGGAACACCCTGGCCCAGGCCCTCGACGACGCCCAGTCGACTCGGGGCCGGTCGGACCAGGCCAAAGTCGAAGGAGCATGATGCGTCGAGTTCGAGTCCTGTCGTCCGTCCTGGCGGTGGCGGCCCTGGTCGCCCTGGCGGCCTGCGGGGGCGACAAGAAGGAGACGTCCACCACCACCACCACCGTGGCCGCCGCGACCACGCCGACCACCAAGACGTTCTCGGGGTCCGATCCCAACTCCGCCTTCTGCCAGTTGGGCCGGGCCAACAACGAGCGCCTGAAGCAGATCGGCGCCTCCGCGGCCAACCCCGACGAGCTCGACAAGGTGCTCCGCGACGCGGCGCCGGCCGTCCGCCAGGCCGCGTCCATCGCCCCGCCCGAGATCAAGCCCGACGTCGAGGTCCTGGCCAAGGCGTTCGAGGACCTGCTCAAGAGCCTCGACGAGGGCACACCCAACCTGGCCGCCATCGTCAGCCCCGAGTTCCAGACCGCGGCCCAGAACCTCACCGCCTACGGCCAGCAGGTCTGCGGCATCGCCGGGTAGAGAACCGGAACGCCCCCGGCCGGCCGACGTACTGTCGGCCCGATGAACGGTGATCACATCCGGTCGCGGCTGGCGGCGGGCGAGACGGTGCTCATGCCGGGCGTCTACGACGCCTTGTCGGCCCGGTTGGCGGCCGACGCCGGCTTCCCGGTGGCGTTCCTGTCCGGCTACGCCACCTCCGCCTCCCTCCTCGCCCTGCCCGACTTCGGGTACCTGACCCAGGGGGAGATGGCCGACGTGGCCCGCCGGGTGTGCCGGGCCGCGCCCGAGCTGGCCGTCGTCGTCGACGCCGACACCGGCTACGGCAACGCCCTCAACACCCGGCGCACGGTGGAGCTGTTCGAGTCGGCCGGCGGGGCGGGCATCTTCCTGGAGGACCAGGTGTGGCCCAAGAAGTGCGGGCACATGGCCGGCAAACGGGTGGTGCCCCGGACCGACTGGCTCTCGAAGCTGGAGGCGGCCATCGACGCCCGCACGCAGGGGCTGTACGTGGTCGCCCGCACCGACGCCCGGTCCGCGGTGGGCCTCGACGAGGCCATCGCCCGGGCCCAGGCGGCGGCTGCCCTCGGTGTCGACGCCATCTTCGTGGAGGCGCCCGAGTCGATCGAGGAGATGCAGGCGGTGGCCGAGGCCACACCCGGGACGGTGCGGGTGGCGAACATGATCGAGGCCGGCCGGACGCCCCTGATGACCCCGTCCGAGCTGCACGAGCTGGGCTTCGACCTCATCGTGTCCCCCCTCACCGGCCTCTTCGCGGCGGCCAGATCGCTGGCCACCGCCTATGGCGTACTGGCGGCCAAGGGCACGCTGCGGGACGACCTCGGGCTGCTGACCACGTTCGACGACTTCAACCGGGTCGTCCGCCTCGACGACCACTACGGGCTGGAGGCCCGCTACCAGGCGCCCGACCCGGCGTGATCCCCGAGGAGCCGCAGCCCGCCGCCGTGGCCCGGCGGGGGCTGCTCGGGCTGCCGTCGCTGCAGCCGCTGCACCGGCGCAACTTCGCCCTGGTGTGGGGCGCGGCCCTCGTGTCCAACATCGGGTCGTGGGTGCAGACGGTGGCGGTGGGCGTCCTCGTCACCGAGCTCACTGGCCAGGCCCGGTGGACGGGCCTGGTGGCGGCGGCCGCCTTCCTGCCCCTGGGGCTGCTGTCGCCGGTGGGCGGGGCGCTGGCCGACCGTGTCGACCGGCGCCGCCTCCTCCTGCTCACGACGTTGGGTGAGACCGGCTTCGCCGTACTGCTGGCGGCCCTGTCCGCCACGGGCCGCATCAACCCCGCCGACCTCACCCTCACGGTGCTGGGGATGGGGTGCATGGCCGCCATCGGCTTCCCCGCCTACCAGGCGATCCTCCCCGACCTGGTTCCCAGGGAGGAGCTGCTGGGCGCCATCTCCCTGTCCAGCGCCCAGTACAACATGGGCCGGGTCGTCGGCCCGGCCCTGGCCGGGATCGTCCTCGCCGCGGGGTCGTACACCTTGGCCTTCGTCCTCAACGCGGTGTCCTTCGGGGCGGTGCTGGTGGCGATCGCCCTGGTGCGGGTGCCGCCGCCGACGCCCGACGACGAGGGCGGGCTGCGGCGCCGCATCGTCGCCGGCGCCCGGGGGGCGTGGGCCGAGCCCGGCTGCCGAACCGCCATCCTGGGCATCGCCACCGCCGCCCTCCTCCTCTCCCCGTTCATCGCCCTCATCCCGGCGGTGGCGTTGAAGCTCTTCGGGGAGGGGGAGGGTGCCACCGCGGTGCTGGTCACGGCCCAGGGCGTGGGCGCGGTGGCGGGGGCCCTGGTGCTGCCCAGCCTGGCCCAGCGCTTCGGGCGCCGGCGGGTGCTGGCGGCCAACCTGCTGGTGCTGCCGGGGGTTCTCCTCCTCTACGCCCTGGCCCCGTCGCTGGTGTTCGCCACCGTGGCGCTGGCCGCGGTCGGCGCCGCCTACATCGGCATCCTGTCGGGGCTGGGGACGGTGGTGCAGCTGCGGGCGCCGACCGCGCTGCGGGGGCGCATCCTGAGCCTGTACATGGTGGCCCTGGGCACCGTCTACCCGATCGGGGCCGTCGTCCAGGGGGCACTGGGCGACGTCGTGGGCCTGCGGACGGTCACCGCCGGGTGCGCGGCGGCGTTCGTGGCCGTCGTGCTGGTGGTGCGGGCCACCCGGCCCGACCTCGTGGCTTCCCTCGACGATCCCGGGTAGCCGGCGGGCGGCGGGGCGGCGGGCGCGGCACGGCCCCGGCCGCGGGGAGCGCGGGCCGGGGCCGTCGGGGGACTGCTGGCGGGTGTCGACGCTCAGGCGGCGGCGGGAGCCTCGACGCTCTCGGACGAGCGCTCGCCCCGGGTGACCTCGATGCGCCGGTTGACGCCCTCGATCACGGGGATGGTGATGGTGAGCACGCCGTTGTCGGCCTTCGCCTGCAGGGCGTCGACGTCGAGGCCGTCGCCGAGCGAGAGCTGACAGGTGGAGGTGCCGTAGGGCCGCTCGCTGGCCAGCCACTGCACGTCCTCGCCGGTGGGGCGGGGACGGGGGGCTACGACCTTGAGGGTGTTGTTCTCGATGGTGACCTCGATGGCATCGGCGTCCACGCCGGGCACGTCGAAGGCGACGACGAAGTGGCCGTCGTGGCGGTAGGCGTCCATGGGCATGGTCGCGGGGCGCATCCAGGGCTGCTTGGGCATGTGTGGATCCTCTCAGGGACGAACGGTGGTTCTCCCAAGAGTTAACAACAATGCGCTCAAGTTTCATTCCAACAACACTGTCAAAGTCTCGGACTGGCCCGACCGGGTCAGTGGCGGTTGCGGCTCCCTCAGCCGGGGCGGTAGGCGGGCAGGCCGTCGCCCGCGGCGGAGACGGGTCGGCCGCCGGCGGCCAGCGCCACCCGGTTCCACTCGTCCCGATCCCAACCGATGACGGAGTCGACGACCGTGCCCTCGGCGTCGACGACCACCAGGCTGGGCACGCTCACCAGCCCGTAGGCGGCCGACACCCGGTAGGGAGCGGGCTCGCTGAGCGTCGGCACCGCCTGCCGCCACCGGTCGCGGTAGGCGATCAGGGTCGGATGGGGGTCTTCCCCGATGGCAACCACGGTGGCGCCGGACTCGGCCAGGGCCGCCACCTTGGGCGCGGCCATCTGGCACACGGGGCAGGTGGCCTTGAAGAACACGAGGACGGTGGGCCCGGAGGCCGCTCGCCAGGGGTCGGAGACGGGCGCGGCGGTGTCGATGTCGGGCAGCGTGAACGACGGCGCCCGGACGCCGCGGGCCAGCATGGCCGCACTGTAGGCACCGCCGGGGGCTACTGTCGCCCGGCGATGGCCGCCAAGAAGAAGGGACCGGGCAAAGGTCGGGGCCCGGCCAACCGGCCGGCCAGCCCGGCGGCGCGCACCACCGTTCCCAAGACCCGCCCGGCGACGCCGCCCAAGCCGCCGGCCGCCTCGGCCAAGCCGACGCCGGCCAAGCCGCCGGCCGCCGCCCCGGGCGAGCCCGCGGCCCCGCCGACCAAGGCCTCGACCAAGGCGGCCCCGCCGACCAGGGCGGCCCCGCCGACCAAGGCCTCGACCAAGGCCCCCGGGCTGGCCGAGGCCTCGACCAAGGCGGCCGGGCCGGCCAAGGCACCCGGAGCCTCGGCCAAGGCATCCGCGGCCCCGACCAAGGCAACCTCGGCCAAGGCATCCGCGGCCCCGGCCAGGCCCACGGCGACCAAGGCCAAGGCATCCGCGGCCCCGGCCAGGTCCACGGCGATCAAGGCCAAGGCGGCGGCGCCGGCGAAGGAGCGGCCGCGCACGGGTCCGACCCGGGAGGAGCGGCTGGCGGCGGCCGAGGCCGCCCGCCGGAAGCGGCGCCTGCGCAACAAGGCCATGCTGGCGGCCGGCGTGGCGGCGGCGATCTTCGTGGTGGGCTTCGTCGTCAACTCCGACCGCAAGGCCCGTGACAAGCAGGCGGCCCAGTTCGAGACCGGGTCGTGCCGGTTCGACCGCACCAGCGACGGCGACGACGGCCCTGGCCGCAACCACGTCCCCAACCCCGTCTACAAGGTGGACCCCCCGGCGGGCGGCAACCACACCCCGCAAGCCGCCCCCGCCGGCGACTACACCGCGGCCACCGCACCGCCCATCGGCCAGATCGTCCACGCCATGGAGCACGGCTACGTGGTCCTCTGGTACCGCCCCGACCTCGACCCCCCGAGCCTGGCCGCCCTCCGCGAGGTCGCCGGACGACACGCCAAGGACGTCCTGGTGGTGCCCCGGACCTCCCTCGCCACACCGGTGGCGGCGACGGCCTGGCACGCCCGAGTCCTGTGCGCCACGCCCGAGCCGGCGACCGTCGAGCGATTCGTGACCACCTTCGTCAACCAGGGTCCCGAGAAGTTCCCCCATTGAGCGGGCGACGACCGACCCCGCTGGTCGCCCTCGCCCTCGCCCTTCTCGTGGCCGGCTGCTCCTCGGGCAGCAGCGCCGACCCCGGCGCCACCACCACCTCCAGCTCCAGCTCCACCTCCACCAGCACGACCACCTCGACGTCGACGACGACCACGTCGACGTCGACCACCGTCGCCCCCCCGGCGGACGAGGAGGCGGCCCCGCCCGGGCTCGGCCAGGGCGACAGCGGCCCCGCCGTGCTCGCCCTCGAACAGCGCCTCGACGCCCTCCACTACGACGTCGGCGACATCGACGGCACGTTCGACAAGGTCACCATGTACGCGGTGATGGCCTTCCAGAAGATCCATGGCTTCGGCCGCGACGGCCGGGCCACCGACGAGATCGTCGCCGCCATGGCCGCCGACCCCGGCACCCACGCCGCCCTCGCGCCCCAGGGGGGTCCGAACCGGGTCGAGGTCGACCTCGGCCGCCAGGTGCTGTTCCTCTACCAGGGCGGCGCCATCACCCGCATCCTGCCCGTGTCCACCGGCTCCGAGGAGCGGTTCTGTTCCGAGGGCTACTGCCGGTACGCGGTCACCCCCCGGGGGGCCTACAGCGTCTACCGGGTGGCCTCGGGCTGGGAGACCGGCCCCCTGGGCGACCTCTACAACCCGCTCTACTTCAACGGCGGCATCGCCTTCCACGGGGCCTACTCGGTGCCCGGGTACCCGGCGTCCCACGGCTGCGTGCGGATCCCGATGAACGCGGCGGAGTGGTTCCCCACCATCGTGGGCAACGGCTGGCCCGTCTACGTGTCGGGAGGCGTGGGCGACGAGATCGGACCGCCCCAGCCCGAGGCCGCCCCCGAGCCGGTGGCGCCGGGCCCGACGATCACGCTCCCGTCGGCCCTACCCCCGACCTAGAGCGATCACGCCCTGAGGCCGTTGGACTCCTGCTCGTAGCCGGCGTAGCCGGTGCGCTCCAGCTCCTCGGCCAGCTCGGGCCCGCCGGAGTCGACGATGCGGCCCGCCCGCAGCACCGACACCACGTCGGGCTCGAGCTCCCGCAGCAGTCGGCTGTAGTGGGTGATCACGAGGACACCGAGGCCCATCTCCTCGGTGATCTGCTCCACCCGCCGGCTGACGTCGCGCAGGGCGTCGACGTCGAGGCCGGAGTCGATCTCGTCCAGCACCGCGATCTTGGGGCCCAGGATGCCGAGCTGCAACGTCTCGTTGCGCTTCTTCTCGCCGCCCGACAGGTCGACGTTGAGGGCCCGGTCGAGGAGCGCGGGCGGCAGCCCGATGCGCTCGGCCTCGGCCGCCACCCTCGCCCGCAGGTCGCCGATGTCGTCGCCCCGGGCCACCAGGGCGGCGGCGAGGGCGTCCTCCAGGGACACGCCGGGCACCTCGCTCGGGTACTGCATGGCCAGGAAGAGGCCGGCCTGGGCCCGCTCCCACACCGGCATGCCGAGCAGCTCCACGCCGTCGAGGGTGATCGATCCCCCGGTGACGAGGTAGCCGGCCTTGCCCATGATGACGTTGGCCAGGGTCGACTTGCCCGAGCCGTTGGGGCCCATGACCGCGTGCACCTTGCCGCTGGCCACCGACAGGTCGATGCCCCGCAGGATGTCCTGGCCGTCGATGCCGGCCTTCAGACCGATGACCCGTAGCTCACTCATGGCGGGGCAGCTCCACCAGCACGTCTCCATCGACGACGCTGACCTTGTAGACGGGGATCGGCTTGACCGCCGGCAGCGACTGGGGCTGGCCGGTGACCAGGGAGAACGTGCTGCCGTGCTTCCAGCACTCGATCTCGCGCTCCTCGGGCCAGACCTCGCCCTCGGAGAGGGAGAAGTCGGCGTGGCTGCAGCGATCGCCCACGGCGTGGAAGTCGTCGCCCAGGCGGACGAGGGCGATGCGGTGCTTGCCGACGTCGAAGCGGCGGGCCGTGCCCGGCGCCAGGTCGTCGACCGCGCACAGGCGGACGGCCGTCGTCGGCGTCACTGGCTCGCCCCGGCCGCCGCGGGGGCCTCGTCGCGGGACGCCAACCGGCGGGAGATGGTGGCCCGCGCCTCGGCCACCAGCGAGGGGCTGGGCAGCCGGTCGAGCACCTCGCCCAGGAAGCCCATGACGATCAACCGCTCGGCCGCGACCGGGGGGACGCCCCTGCTCTCCAGGTAGTACAGCTGCTCCTCGTCGACCGGGCCCACGGCCGAGGCGTGGCTGCAGCTGACGTCGTCGGTGAGGATCTCCAGGTTGGGCACCGACTCTGCGCCCGCGCCCTCGGAGAGCACCAGGTTGCGGTTGGTCTGGAAGGCGTTGGTGCCCCGGGCCTCGGGCTGCACCCGGATCATCCCCGAGTACACCGAGCGGCCGTGGTCCTGCACCGCCCCCTTGAACAGCAGGTTGCTGGTGGTCGACGGGGCGACGTGGTCCTGGAGGGTGCGGAAGTCGTGCATCCGGTCGCCGTCGGTGAAGTAGACGGCGTTGAGCTCGGCCGACCCCCCCTTGCCGTCGATGCGGGAGTCGGTGCGGACCCGGGCGTAGTCGCCGCCGAGGGCCACGACCGAGGAGTTGAGGCTGGCGTCGCGCCCGACCCGGCTGGCCTGGTAGCCGACCTGGGTGACACGGGGCCCGAGGTTCTGGACGTTGAGGTAGCGGAGGCGGGCGGCGGCGGCAACGTCGATCTGCACCACCAGGTCGACGAAGGCGAGGACGTCGGCGGACGCCTGGTGCTCGACCACCGTCACCTGGCTGTCCTCGCCGGCGGACAGCACGGTGCGGGGGAAGGCGGCCGTTCCCTCACCGTCGAACCAGTGCAGGATCAGCACCGGGTCGGGCACCTCGACCCCGGAGGGCACCCGGAGCACGGCCGCGCCCAGCAGGAACGCGGCGTTGAGCTCGGTGAAGGCGTCGATGCCGGAGTCCGCCCCGTCGAGCACGGCCTCACCGTCGGGCAGGTCGCGGGCGTCGCCCAGGACCACGCCCCGCGCCGCCAGCCCGGGATCGAGCTCCCGGCGCACGACGCGGCCGTTGTGGACGATGAGCAGCCCCGAGCGGGCGCCGGAGGTGGCCAGCACCGCCGCCACCGGGTCGGGGACGGCGCCGCCGTGGCCGTGGCCGCCGGCGCCGGCCGGGGCGTAGGCGTCGAGGTCGATCTGCGACACCCGGCTGTAGCGCCAGATCTCCTCCGCCTCGGTGGGCAGGGCGACGTCGGCGAAGCGCTCGGCGGCGGCGGTGCGGTGGGTGCGGAGCCAGTCGGGCCCATCGAGGGCAGCGGCGGCGTCCGAGGTGAAGCGACTCAAGGCAGGCTGTCTTTCCGGGACTGAGGGGTGATTCGGGGCGGCGGGAGGACGCGGCCGCGCCGTCCCGGTCGTGTTTCGATGCTAGCGGGCCGGTTGGGCGGGCCCGCCAACCTCCTCGCGGGCGCCCGTGTCGCCGTTCCCGCCGGGACTGGGCGGCCCGCCGGGAAGGTCTTTCAGCGCCGCGATGCGGGGCGCGGCCACCTCCGGGGGTCGGACCTGGCGGCCCGCGGCCTGGTCGACCAGCCGGCGGACCTCGGCCCCGTCGATCGTCTCCTTCTCCAGCAGGGCGGCGGCCACCGCGTCCAGCCCGCCCCGGTGCTCCCGCAGCAGGTCGCGGCACCGGTTCTCCTGCTCCCGCAGGATCCGCTCGACCTCCTCGTCGATGACACGGGCGGTGTCCTCCGAGTAGTCCCGCTGGCGCATGAGGTCGTCGCCGAGGAACACCGTCCCCTGCGAGCCCCAGGCCATGGGGCCGATCTTCTCCGACATGCCCCACTCCCGCACCATCTTGCCGGCCAGGTCGGTGCAGCCCACCAGGTCGTTGTTGGCGCCGGTGGAGATGATCCCGTAGACGAGCTCCTCCGAGATGCGCCCGCCCAGGCGGACGACCAGCGAGTCCTGCAGGTAGGGGAGCTGGTAGATGTGGCGTTCCTCGATGGGCAGCTGCTGGGTGACGCCCAGGGCCATGCCCGACGGCAGGATCGTGACCTTGTGCACCGGGTCGGCGTGCTCGAGCACGTAGGCGGCCACCGCGTGCCCACCCTCGTGGTAGGCGATGACCTCCTTCTCCTTGTCGGAGAGGGCCATCGACTCCCGCCGCTGGCCCATGAGGACCCGGTCGCGGGCGGACTCGAAGTCGAGCATGTGGATGTCCTTGTCGCCCCGCCGGACGGCGTGGAGAGCGGCCTCGTTGACCAGGTTGGCCAGGTCGGCCCCGCTCATGCCGGGCGTGCCCCGGGCGATGACCTCGAGGTCGACGTCGGGCGCGAGGCGCTTGTCCTTGCAGTGGACCTGGAGGATGGGCAGGCGCTCCTCGAGGTCGGGCAGGGGCACGATGACCTGGCGGTCGAAGCGGCCGGGCCGGAGGAGGGCCGGGTCGAGGATGTCGGGCCGGTTGGTGGCGGCCATCATCACGACGCCCTCGGTGGTGTCGAAGCCGTCCATCTCCGAGAGCATCTGGTTGAGTGTCTGCTCCCGCTCGTCGTGGCCGCCGCCCAGGCCGGCGCCCCGCTTGCGGCCGATGGAGTCGATCTCGTCGACGAAGATGATGCAGGGGGCCTGCTTGCGGGCGGTCTGGAACAGGTCACGCACACGCGCCGCGCCCACGCCCACGAACATCTCCATGAAGTCGGACCCGGTGATCGACATGAACGGCACGCCCGCCTCACCGGCCACGGCCCGGGCGATGAGGGTCTTGCCCGTGCCCGGGGGCCCGACGAGCAGGACGCCCTTGGGGATGCGGGCGCCGATGTCGCGGAACTTCTGGGGCTGCTTCAGGAAGTCGACGACCTCGTTGATCTCCTGCTTCACGCCCTTGTAACCGGCCACGTCGGCGAACGTGGTCTTGGGCTTCTCGGTGGTGTACACCTTCGCCCGCGACCGGCCGATCGACATGATCCCGGCCATCTGGCCCTGGGCCCGCTTGCCCATCCACCACCAGAACAACAGCAGCAGGGCGATCGGGAACAGCCACACCAACAGGGTGCCGACCAGGTTGGAGCTGGGGGGCAGGAACTCGACCTTGACCCCCTTGTCCCGCAACAGGGCCAGGTCCTCGTCGGGGATGTTGGCGGGGGCGGTGGTGGTGAAGTCGGTCTTGCCGCTCACCGCCTCCTTGTATTTGCCCTTGATGCGGGAGGAGTCGTTGGTGATCTTGACGCTCACCACCTGCCCCGACTCGACCTTCTGGCGGAACGTGGAGTAGTCGATCTTGTCGGCGTTGGTGCGGGTGACGGCGGGTGCGGCTACGAGGGCGAGGAGGGCGACGCCGATGAGGACCCACACCAGAGGGCGGGGCCACGACGAGCCGGGGACCGGCAGGCCGGATCCGGAGGGCCGTTCCTTCTGCGCGCCTCGGGGATCGGGCGTTGACGGGCTCACACCGGCAATGGTATGCGCAGCAGGCCTCCAACCGGGGCCGAACCATCCACGGACGGTCCCTGGCGGCCCGGTAGGTTGGTGGAATGCAGCGTCCTCGCCTGTGCGCGCGTCCGGGGTGCGGGGAGGCGGCCTCGGCCACCCTCAGCTTCCAGTACGCGACCAGCACCGTGTGGCTCGACGACCTGGGGGGGAAGGAGCCGCACACGATCGACCTCTGCGGCCGCCACGCCGACCGGTTGGCCGCCCCCAAGGGCTGGACCGGCCACGATCGGCGGGCGTCCCGCGCCACCGCGGCGGCCGCGGCCGCCACCCACGATCTTCGGGCCCAGGCCTCCTAGACCTTCCTCGCCCCTCAGTGGTGGTGGATGGCGACCGCCAGGCTGATGAGGTTGAAGGTGGCGTGGGCGAAGATCCCGGGCCCGAGACGGCCCGTCTTCACGGCCAGGGTGGCCAGGGCCGTGGCGAAGACGGCCAGGGCCACCATGATCACGATCTGGGCGTCGGCCGGCAGGTCGTTGGGATGGGAGAGCCCGAAGAGCACCGACGAGCCGACGATCGCCAGCACCGGCCCGAGCCGCTTCTGGATCGAGCGCAGTAGCAGGCCCCGGAAGAACAGCTCCTCCACCAACGGCGCGCCGACCACCGCGATCAGCACCAGGCCGATCAGGGCCGGCGTGTTGGCCTCGTCGACCAGCTTCTGCACCGGCCCCGACAGCTCCGGACGGCCCAGGAACGGGCGCAGGAGGATGGCCACCCCGGGAACGATCACCAGCTGGGCGGCGATGCCGACCCCCACCCCGAGCACGGGGTCGATCTTGCGAAAACCCCAGCCGAAGTCCTGGCGCAGGCTGCCCGAGCCCTTGCGCCGGCAGGCCAGGACCACGCTGCCGACCAGCCCGGCCCAGAAGCCGATCTGGCTGAATGCCTTTCCCCCCAGGCTCAGCTCCTTGTCGCCGGTGAACGCCATCCAGATGCCGGCCATGACGCTGGAGAGCAGCAACCCCACCACCAACCCGAGGATGAAGTCGCCCAGGCCCCACCGGGGGGTGGGGTGCGCGTCGCTGTCGGCCGCCAGGGCGTCGGGGTCCATCGGCCGCCGAGCCTACGGCGGGCCTCGCCGGTGGGCCGCCAGCGGCGGCTATTTGGGCGTGGTCTCCTCGGTGGTCGTGGTGGTCACGTCGGCCGTGGTCGACGTGGTGGGGGAGGGGGCCTCGGTGGTGGTGGTCGTCGTGGGCGGGTCGGTCTCCGGCGGGAGCGTCGACGAGGGCACCGGGTTGGGCGGCGGCTCGGGCGGGGCGGCGAGGCCCTCGGGGCCCGGGCCCCGGCCCACCAGGATGACGGCCGTCCCCCGTGCGATCTGGTCGTAGAACGAGGGGGCGGCGTACATGGGGATGCGAATGCAGCCGTGGGACGCGGGGTAGGGCGGCACCGACGGCGATCCGTGGATGGCGATGCCGCCGTTGAAGTACATCGGCCACCACAGCTCCCCGAGGGGTGCGATCTCCAGCCCCTCCGCCTTGCGCCCGATGTGGAAGGAGCCGGGCGGGGTGACGGCCACGTCGCACTCGCCGTCGACGCAGTACTCCTCGCCGCTGCCGCTGGACACGGGCAGGATCCGGGTCAGCACGCCGCCGCTCCAGAAGATGAGCACCTGGCGGTTGAGGTCGATCTCCACCCGGGTGGACGGGCCTCCCGGCACCATCGGCCCGGGGGCGCTGGCGCCGGCCAGGGCCGTCTTCAGCTCGTCGTCGATGTCGCCGGTGCGGCTGAGCCCCTCCATCTTCTGGAACGCCATCACCGCGTAGCTGGTGCGGCCGCCGAAGCGCCCGTCGGGATCACCGACGTCGTAGCCGAGCTCGGCCAGCCGTTCCTGGACGGCGCGCACGTCGGCCGAGCTCACGACCTCCACCGGCGGGGCGGTCGTGGTGGTGGTGGACGGGGCGGCGGTGGTGGGCACCGCGCTCGACGAGGTGACGGCCGCCGGCTTCGTGGTCGACGGGCCTCCCGCCTCGGAGTGCACGTCGGCGCCGCCCGCGGTGCAGCCCGCCAGCGCCAGCGCGACCAGCGCGCCGACGAAAGCCCTTCGTCTCGCCGAAATGATTACGTCACGCATCGTCCGCCTTGACCACTGACCGTGGTCCATGGTTCCACATCCGAGGGTTTTGGTGCTCAAGTGGTCAACCAAATCTGCCGATATCGCTAGTGCCTTGGGAGGGCAACACCGCTGAGAGGGAGTCCGAAATGACATGCCCGCGCTGCCGTTCGCGTGATCTGGTCGAGATTCGCATGCAGCTCCACGCCGAGAAGGTCACCATGCACTCGTGCCAGGCCTGCGAGCGGCGCTGGTGGGACCGGGATGGCGAGAACGTCGGCCTCCGCTCCGTGCTCGATCTGGTGGCTGCCCGCTGACCCTCCACCTACCGGGGTCCTGACGCGACCTCCCGTGCGGGGAATGACAAGATACTGAGATGGCAGTACAGCGGCGGCCGCCGCTTCGGGCGGCTCTCGACCGCGTGAAGATGCCAACCTTCAAGACGCCGACCCTCAGGGCGCCGACGTTGCGGATGCCCGCGTTCCGGGTGCCGACGGTCGACGAGCTGAAGCAGCGGGCCAGCCAGATCACGCCGGAGGCGCTGCTCACGTTCTGCATCGTGGCCGCGGCCATGCTCTTCGTGTTCTTCCAGCTCCAGCCCAACCTGATCTTCGCCAACACCACTCCCGCGGGCGGCGACATGGGGGCCCACGTGTGGGGGCCCGACTACATGCGCCACCACCTGCTGACCCACTTCCGCCTCACCGGCTGGGCCCCCGACTGGTACTCCGGCTTCCCCGCCTACCACTTCTACTTCCCGCTGCCGTCGCTGATGATCGCCCTCCTCAGCTTCCTGCTGCCCTACGGCGTGGCGTTCAAGCTGGTCACCATCCTCGGTCTCGTCACCCTGCCGCTGTGCGCCTACGCCTTCGGTCGGCTGGCGGGCATGCGGTTCCCGGGGCCGGTCATGCTGGCTCTGGCCACGATGCCCTTCCTCTTCGATCGGGGCTTCACCATCTACGGCGGCAACATCCCGTCGACCCTCGCCGGCGAGTTCTCGTTCTCCATCAGCCTCTCGTTCGCCCTCCTGTTCCTGGGCGTGGTGGCCCGGGGGCTCGACACCGGCCGCAACCGGGCCCTGGGGGCGGTCCTCCTCGCCCTCACCGGGCTGAGCCACCTGTTGCCCACGGTGTTCGCCCTGGTGGGGGCGGGCCTGCTCTACGTCCTGCGCCCGGGCCGGGCCCGGCTCAGGTTCCTGTTCGGGATGCTCGGCGCGGGCGCCCTCATCGCCGCCTTCTGGTCGGTCCCCTTCGCCATGCGCCTGGGCTACGCCAACAACATGGGCTGGGAGAAGATCACCCAGTACTCCACCAACCTGTTCCCGGAGAACAAGGTGTGGCTGTGGCTGGTGCTGGCCCCCGCGGGGGCGATCTGCGCCATCGCCCTGCGCCGCCGGGTGGGGTTGTTCCTGGTGGCGATGGCCACCATCTCCGGGGCCCTGTTCGTGCTCGCCCCCGCCGGCCGGCTGTGGAACGCCCGCGTCCTGCCCTTCTGGTTCCTCAGCCTCTACCTGCTGGCCGGGGTGGCGGTGGCCGAGATCGGCCCTGCGCTCGGCCGCATCCTGGCCAACGACCCCGACAGCCCGTCCCTACTGGCCCGCCGGCTCACGCCCGTGGCCGGGGCGCTGGCCGTGTGGATGTTCGTGGGCCTGCCCCTCGGGGTGCTGCCCAGCTGGCTGCCGAAGCCGGCCACCACCGACCTGAGCTACGTCGACGACTGGGCCAAGTGGAACTACTCCGGCTACGAGCGCAAGACGGCCTACCCGGAGTACAAGGACATCATCGACATGATGGCCACCGTCGGTCGCACCCACGGCTGCGGCCGCACCCATTGGGAGTACGACTCCCACCTCGACCGCTTCGGCACGCCCATGGCCCTGATGCTGCTCCCGTTCTGGACCCACGGCTGCATCGGGTCGATGGAGGGCCTCTACTTCGAGTCGTCGGCCACCGTGCCGTATCACTTCATGACCGCGGCCGAGCTGTCGAAGGCGCCGTCCAACCCCCAGCGCGACCTGCCCTACACCAGCCTCGACGTGGCCAAGGGGGTCGAGCACCTGCAGATGCTGGGCGCCCGCTACTACCTGGCCTTCTCGCCGGAAGCGGTGGCCCAGGCCGACGCCAACCCCGACCTCACCCTCGTCGGCCAGACCGGCGCCTGGCGGGCCTACGAGGTGCGGGGCGCGGAGATCGTGTCGCCCCTGGCCAACGAGCCGGCGGTGATCACCGGCGGAGGCAAGGGTGAGCGGGGCTGGATGGCCGTGATGTCCGACTGGTACCAGGACTTCTCCGCCCACGACGTCTTCCTCGCCGCCTCCGGCCCCAAGGAGTGGCCCCGGGTGAAGGTCAACAAAGTCGCCCCCGACCCGGCCCTCACGACCACGCCCAAGGTCGGGTCCGACGTGCAGGTCGACACCGCCGAGCGACGCCCCCTCCCCCCCGTGGTGGTGAGCGGGATCAAGACCAGTGACAACCGCATCACCTTCGACGTCGACCGGGTCGGCGTACCGGTGCTGGTGAAGGCGTCCTACTTCCCCAACTGGAAGGTGGCGGGGGCGAGCGGCCCCTACCGGGTGTCGCCCAACCTGATGGTGGTCATCCCCCGTTCCAACCACGTGAGCCTCTACTACGGCTGGACGCCGGTCGACGACCTGGGCTGGATCCTCACCTTCGTGGGGATCGGGCTGGCCGTGACGTGGGCCAGGCGGGGCCCCATGGTGGTCGACGACCCCGAGCGGCCGACGCCGCTGGAACCGGGCCAACCCGAGCCGGGCCCGGGCCCCGACGACGCCTCCACCGGGAAGAAGCCGGTGCCGGTGCCCGACCGGGGCGGCTGAGACCTCGCCCGCCCGGCCCCGCCCTTGACCATCGACGACCTCGAGGTTCGTCCGCCGACCGCCGGCCGCTCGGCGTCGGCGAGCGCGGTCCGGCGCCGCCGGGCGGCGGTGGGCGGCGCCATCGGCCTGGCGCTGGTCCTGGCCGTGGTGGCCCGCTTCCTCACCGTGTCCCACCTGTGGCTGGACGAGGCCCTCACCGTCAACATCGCCCGCCTCCCGCTCGGCGACCTGTTCCGGGCCCTCCGCCACGACGGCGCCCCGCCGCTGTACTACCTGCTCCTCCACGTCTGGATGGACATGGCCGGCACCGGCGACGTGGCCGCCCGGGCCCTGTCGGGACTGCTCGGGGTGGCGTCCCTGCCGCTGATGTGGCTGGCCGGGCGGCGGCTGGCGGGGGAGCGCGGCCAACCGGGAGCGCGGTGGGTGGCGTGGGCCGGGGTCCTGCTGCTGGCGTCGTCGCCCTTCGCCATCCGCTACGCCACCGAGACCCGGATGTACTCCCTGGTGATCGTGCTGGTCCTGGCCGGTTTCCTCGCCCTCGACACCGTCCTGCACCGGCGGTCGGTGGGGGCCAGCGTGGGGCTGGGGGTGGTGACGGGACTGCTCCTGCTCACCCACTACTGGGCGTTCTTCCTGGTGGGGGCGGTGGCGATCCTGCTCGCCGTGCAGTGGCGGCGGATGGAAGGGGCTCGCCGGGCGCTGCTGGCCATGGCCGTGGGCTCGCTGCTGTTCGTCCCCTGGCTGCCGTCGTTCGTGGAGCAGATGCGGAACACGGGGACGCCGTGGGGGACACCGCCCAAGCCCCGCACCGTGTTCGACATCGTCCTCCAGTTCGCGGGGGGACTGCCCGACACCGCCCTCCCCCTCGGACTGCTGCTCTACGCCCTCCTCGCGCTGGGGCTGTTCGGCGCCGCGGTCGGGGCCGGGATCGTCACCCTCGACCTCCGGGGACGGCCCCCGGGGCGGAGGGTGGCCGCCGCCGCTGGCCTCACCATGGCCTTCGCGGTGGCGGTCGGACAGATCACCGGGTCCGCCTTCGC
>Ga0105245_10001306_pt1 | contig 22508 bp, 19 predicted proteins | sample KBSM54metaG_FD_81523 | JGI IMG/M metagenome (GOLD analysis project Ga0105245, IMG submission 81523) | Miscanthus rhizosphere microbial communities from Kellogg Biological Station, Michigan, USA - KBS M5-4 metaG | ecosystem: Host-associated > Plants > Roots > Rhizosphere > Soil | place...
CGCAAGCGCCGGTGTTTGTCTGGCGCCTCATTCAATGCCGAAGTGGCGGAATTGGCAGACGCGCATGGTTCAGGTCCATGTACTCGCAAGGGTGTGGGGGTTCGAGTCCCTTCTTCGGCACCAAATCGTTCGCTTTTCTCGAACAAACTCGTGTAATTCTTTTCGTCGCATGGGCGAGGAGGCCTTCGCCGTTAGTCGTTGCGGTTTCGAACCCTTTCGAATCCCTCGGTTGACTGCATATCTCAGCCCAGATATTCTTTCCCAAATCCCTCTTGGTTGCTTCGAAATTTCCATTCTCAGGTAAATCCATGAACCTTATTGCGCCGCTCTTAACGCTGGTAATCGGCTTCGCAGCTGCTTGGATTACTATAAGTCCCCCCTCCACCAAACCAAGCCGTAACGCCTGGCTATTCGCGTTCGCGCTCCTCACTGTAATTGCAATAGTTGGCACCGTTGCCAGCGCGCGGCAGGATGACAACAGACAAGAAAAGCTTTCGACATTACTCACCGAGAGCAGGAGACAGACTGGTGAAGTGTTTATTCAGAATGGCAAGTTGTACTCAGAACTGGAGGAAGTAAAGTCCATTGTGAAGATAAGTCGCGAGGAGGCAGTTATTCAGCGGCCGACATTGCCAGCCATGGGAACGGCTGGGCGCTGTCTCCAGGGAGATGTGCAGCAGGAACTAAATCAGATAAATAGCTTTTTACAGTATCGTCTTAATAAATCCCCGGCCCATGATCCGCGATATGCAAATGATCCGCAGTGCTCGGAAAAAGAAGAAGCTTATGAGCAGGAAACTGCGCGTCAATATATACAGAAGTTCTGGCCATCAATCCAGCCCCTGCTGCAAAGGGCCGTCGCCGCTGGCATAACTCCGGAAGGTGCGGAAGCCTTTGCGAATTCCGGTTATTATCCGGAGGATAGGTGGTGGCAGGCGATGCTAAAGCCAGGATATCGCCAATTAATCGCTATTTCCGTGCAGGCCCCGAATTGCTGATGCCCTTTCCCTGCAGTCGTGCAAGCATATGCTCTCTGCGAGCAGGCAAGCGGCAGTCATGGCCAAGAAGAAGAGTGCAAATCCCGCAAGAGGCACTCAAGCTTTTTTGTGCTTCCCGAGGGGTCGGGTAATCCAAGCACGGGTCCGCAGTAACCTAGAATGTCGCCAAATGGCGGTAGGAAGGTCTAATGGAACACATGAATCACATTTTATTGGGAGTTTATGGGGGTGCTCGTCGCTGGGAAGTTCTCCGCCTCCTGGTTCTCATGCTGGGCATCCTCGCTGTCGTCGGAGCTGCCTCCGCACAGATCAAAGGTTGCACGGCGGACATTCGCACTGGCGTTTGCAATAAGACTTGCCGTGTGTCGCACGTTGAAGGCTGCACCCTTGAGCAACTCAAGCCGCTCCTGCTCACGCATCACATGGACTGCGTGGCAAAGGGAACCGACAAAGCCGTGTGCTCCACCGAATTAGATAAGGCTATGGCCGATTGGAAGACTGCCCAGAAAAAGAAGGCCAAGAAGTAAGACTAAGCCCTCGTACCCATCACCCTCTTAACTCCGACGATGTGTTTGGTGCAGTACCGCGACAGATATCCTTTCGAGCTGGCTCCTCTAATTCGGGATGCGGTGCTGTGCGGGCGGGAGACACACTTTAGTTGTAAACGGCACGGCTGGATCCCTCTCCTCATACGAACCAGCCCCGCTCTGATCCCACCATTCTCATCATCAAGCTCTTATAATGGCAGGTTTCGTCAATCCCAGTTCGTCATCCTTGTACGACGAAAGGGCTCCAGCCTCCCATGATGTTCCTCCGCCTTGCACTGCTAGTTCTCAGCACTTTATCAATCGCGGCAGCTCAGCAAACCGCGCAACAGCCGCCACAACAAAAAGCCGACACAGCGCCAGCAGCGCAGGCGCATGAACTTGGGCGTGAGCCCGGGCATGAACTCGGGCGGGAGCCCGGGCATGAAAATGATCCGCTGGCGGATGGCGCGCCCGTCGTGACGCATCACCAAATCTCGTTAAACGGCAAACCGCTCAAGTACACCGCCACCGCGGGGCGCATAGTGCTCAAGCCTGAAAGCGGTCCTGCGGAAGCTGCGCTATTTTTTACCGCTTACACGTTGGACGGCGAGGATGCGCGCACCCGGCCGCTGACGTTTGCCTTCAATGGCGGCCCCGGCACCGCGACGGCATGGCTGCACATGGGAGCGCTTGGTCCAAGGAAAATCAAGCTGGAACCGGATGGTGGCGTCCTCGCGCCTCCTTATGTCACTGTGGAAAATCCCGAGACGATTCTTGACCGCACCGATCTGGTGTTTATTGACGCGCCGGGAACTGGTTACAGCCGCGTCCGCGGCGATCTGACAAAGAAGTTTTACAACGTGATGGGCGATGCCGACGCGTTCTATCGCTTTATCCGGATTTATATTTCTCGCTACCAGCGCTGGCGCTCCCCGCTGTTTCTTTTTGGCGAAAGTTACGGCACCACGCGCGCCGCCGCTCTGGCGAACTATCTGGCTGACAATTACATTCCCGTCAACGGCGTGGCGCTGCTTTCTGTCGGTCTGGATTTCACTACGCTGTTGTCCGGCAACCTGAATGATCTTCCTTACCAGGTGATTGTTCCCAGCTACGCCATGATCGCGGCGTACCACAAGAAGCTGGCGCCGGAGCTGACCTCAAATCTTGACGCAACGATCAAAAAGGTGGAGCAATGGTGTGCCACGGACTATGCGCAGGCGCTTGCGCTGGGCAATGAGCTGTCGCCGGAGAAGCGCAAGCAGATCATTGAGCAGCTTGCCGCTTACACAGGACTGAAGCCGGAGCTGATTGAAGAAAACGATCTCCGCATCGAGCCGCAGGTTTTCATGCACAACCTGCTCAAAGATCGCAAGCTCGAAGTCGGACGCGTGGATGGGCGCGTTGCCTCACCCATGCCGCAGAGCAGCGCGCATGAGCCGTTCTTTGATCCCGCCATGGCGGCCATGTTCCCAGCGTTCAACGCCGTAATGAATGATTACGCGGAAAGCGAGCTGGGATACAAATCCGAGCTGCCCTATGTGATCTGGAATTATGAGGGCATCAACCACGCGTGGGATTGGGGCACGGCGATGGACTTTAGCGCGGGAATTGGCGGCTATCCGCAAACGGCGACGAAGCTGCAATCGGCCATGGCGAAGAACAAATACCTAAAAGTCCTGGTGATGGAAGGCATGTATGACCTGGCCACGCCTTTTTATGCCAGCACCTACACGTTCCAGCACTTGCGGCTTGATGCCGACCATAGCAAGAACATCACCTTCGCTGATTTCAAGGGCGGGCACATGGTCTATAACGACGCCGCGGCGATGAAGGAAATGAAGCGCGCGCTGGATGCGTGGTACCAGGAGGTGCTGAAGACGGGAAAGTGAATTGGGATCGCCGGATGTTCGAGCCCTTCGGCGCGTATTTAGTGCGCTGCACAAAGAAAGATTCATCAGCGGAGAAAAAATCTGCGCATCTGCGGCGAAAATTGTTCTCGAGAGAATTCCCTGACGCGGCATGGGCGAACGATATATTCTCGGGGTCCTTCGACTCCCCCTCAGTCGCGCTGCTCCTTCGGAGTCGCTCAGGAAAACAGGGGTTTAGAGTTTTTACGCGGCCATGAATACATGGCCATGAATGGCCACTCTATGGCGTGATGTTGAAAGCTATATACCGCAGCGGGTGAAGCCGGTTTCTTGGCAGGATCGAACGCAGGCCTAAAGGTGTAAAGTTCCACGACATCGTTTACAGAACGTTCCGACACATCCTTTACACTTTTGGTTTTCCTAAAGGCCTGCTCCACCCACGCTCTTCCACCGAGCATGACGCTAAAGCGTCATGCGTAATGGCTGAAGCAAATCTCTTAGATGATGGCCTTGTCCTTTTTCGTGAATCGCCATTGCCTGAATAGCGCGATCACAGAGAGTGAGCCGAGAAGGGCACATAGTCCCCCACCCGCGGCCAGGCGAGTCGATTCCCAGTCGCGCTCTGATAATGAAAGACCAAACAGCATTCCGCCCAGAACAGTGGCTTCGCCAGACTTCAACGCTTCTTTCCTGCTAGTTCTACCAGTTCCTTATCTGAACTGCCTCTGGGTATCTTTGTTGCACGATGGATGAGAGTCAGCAGTGTCGCTCGACATCGTGCTTGAGCGGTTGTTCATTCATAAATCGTTCGTGGGGCTGCATAGCCGAATCGCAAATCCAACGGACGGGTAATGAACCCAGGAGGATCCCGAGATGATCACAACAAAAAGAAACGTGAGATTCATCGTACCGGCAGCGATCATTTTCTGCCTGTTTTTTGCCGTTGGGGTTAGCGCACAAGTGGAAACTGGCGCCACCAGCACCAGCGGCCAGCCAGCGGTCGAGACACAGGTGGAGCGCGGTCAAATAGTGACGGTCAACGGAAATGACTTAGTCGTCAAGATGGAAGATGGATCACTCCGCCACTTTGCCAACGTGCCGGAGAGCGCCAAGGTCACCGTGGAAGGAAAGGAATTGGGCATTCACGAACTGAAACCAGGCATGAAGCTGGAGCGGACCATCACTACCACAACGACGCCGAAGACGATCACCACGACGCAAACGGTCACAGGAACGGTCTTCCAGGTCATGGCCCCAAATTCCGTAACCCTGCGGCTTGAGGATGGCACGACCCAGCAGTTCAAAATCCCTAAGGGGCAAAAATTCACGGTCGACGGGCAGGAAACCGATGCCTTTGGCCTGCGGAAAGGCATGAAGATCTCTGCGACGAAGATTGTGGAAGAACCGCAAACCGAGGTGGAGCAGAAGAGGCAAGTGACGGGCACCATGCCGCCGCCTCCGACGCCACCAGCAGCAGATCAGCCAATCCTGATTGCTGCTGCTCCGGTGCCAGCCCCTCCTGTAACGGCGAAGGCAGAGGAGCCCGAGAAACTGCCCAACACCGCTTCCCCAATTCCCTTGCTGGGGTTCCTGGGACTGCTATCTCTCCTTTCCGGCGTAGGGCTTTGGACCGGTAGATTGTTTCGACGAGTGTAACGAGATCGTTGTTGCGAGATCGCCGCAGCGGAGGGCGCCTCCACCCCATCAAGCCAAAACCGGGCTCGCTGGGGACCCCGGGCTGCGCTCGAGAGCATTTCTTTTGGTTGCGACTTGTGATCTGTGCAATCCGCGGCCCGGGAAATTGTTCTCGAGAGAACTCCCTGAAGCGGCATGGGCGAACGAAATATTCTCGGGGTCCTTCGACTCCCCCTCAGTCGCGCTGCTCCTTCGGAGTCGCTCAGGATGAACAGGGGTTGAGTGGATCGCCGACATCGCCGTAATCGCGCGACATGGCCGTCATCGGAAATGTGCTCGCTGAGTATCTGGTGAGAATTCCCTGACGCAGGGAGCCGTCGTTAAGGAATCGTGGTCCGGTTGGTCCCAAGAGTTCTCCGAATACCGCCATTCCAGCGCCAATTCGATATTGAATTGGAACCCGACGCCCAAGCGCCTAATGCCTGGGCTCGTGAAAACGCCGAAGGCATGATCTCTACAAATGAAGAGGGAGCCGGAGCAGTGCGCTAATCGAAGTTAGAGTCGTCGGTAGCCGACGGAATACCGCTCAAGGTTAAGATAAAACTATGGTGACCGCCGCTGATTCGCTCGGCCTCCTGCTGAGTCAACTCACGAGCGCCTCTTCGATTGAGCACCCGTTGGTTATTGCTGTCGTTCATAACTCCCTCCTTTGATGCCCGATAAGTAGATACCAAAATTAAGGACTCGGTCAACAGCTTGTCGATTATCTTCGGGAAAGCGGGGGAGGCGCATCTTCATGCGCCCCCTTCTGAAACTATTCTTGATCTGCGTTTATCCGCTTAATCTGCGGCGAAAATCCCCAGCTATTCCGGCGGCGCAATCCTGCTTTTGCGTTCGTCGCTGGCGACAACACCGTCCTTGATATGGACGACGCGATAAGCGTGCTCGGCGATATCGGCTTCATGCGTAACCAGCACAATGGTGTTGCCTTTGCGATGAAGGTCTTCCATCAGCTTCATGATTTCGTTTCCGGTCTGTGAATCCAGGTTGCCGGTGGGCTCGTCAGCCAGGATGATTGAAGGATTATTGACCAGGGCGCGAGCAATGGCGACGCGCTGGCGCTGTCCGCCGGAAAGCTCGTTCGGCTTATGGTTCATGCGCTCGCCCAGGTCCACGGCCTGCAGCGCGGCTTTGGCGCGGGCAATGCGTTCGTCGGAAGGCGTACCGCTATAGATCAGAGGAAGCTCGACGTTATGCAGAGCGGTGGCGCGGGCCAGAAGGTTGAACGTCTGAAAGACGAAGCCAATTTCCCGATTGCGAATGCGCGCGAGTTCGTCATCGTCAAGTTCACTCACAAGATTGCTGTTGAGCCAGTAGCGGCCCTGGGTAGGCGTGTCCAGACAGCCGATCAGGTTCATGAGAGTGGATTTGCCGGAGCCGGAAGGGCCCATGATGGCAACATATTCGCCGCGATCAATGCGCAGGTTCACCCCGCGCAACGCATGCACCTGCTCCGCACCCATCACGTAGGTCTTCCACAGATTCTCCGTGCAGATAATGCATTCAGAAGGCGGTGCAATGATCTTGTCAGAAATGTCGGCGACTTGTGTTGACATCAATTTCTCCTGCTCGCTTGCCAACGAAACCCCACTCTCTCTTTAGACGGACGAAACGTTTTTGTGTCAGTACCAGGTTGTGTCAGTACCAGGGCTAAAGCCCTGATTTAAAGTATCGCTTACGCGGCCCTAAAGGGCCGCTCTTCCACCGGAACCGCACTTTCACCCAAAAGCGCAGCAGCAAGAGGCAAGAGTTTACGACTCTCCCAGCTTGACCACGGAATTATCCACTTTCACGCCGGCGCCGTTGCGCAGCGTCTTTAGGACTTTGTAACTGCCGGTAATGATTTCATCGCCGGGCTGAAGACCGCTTTTTACCTGGATTTCCGTGCTACCGGCGAGGCCGGTCACAACTTCATGGAACTCAGCCTTCTTGTTCTTGACCACAAACACGCCCTGAATATCAGTGTTTTCTTTTTTCACGGGCGCGGCCGGAGCAGTCTTGTCCGTGGTTTTCTTGGGAGTCTTCTGCGCGTCAAGATCATTCTTATCACGCATGGTGAGCGCCTGAATGGGAATGGCCACTGCATCGTGCGCCACGCCGGTAGTAATCTTCGCAGTGGCGGAAAGTCCGGGACGAAGGTTCGACGGCGGATCAGTGAGAGTGATGACGACTTTGAAATCCTTGGCTTCCTGCGTGCCGCCGGTGCTTTGTGAAGTTGAAACTCCGGTGGAGCGGATGATGGCGTTGTCGCCGATTTCAGTTACTTTGCCTTTGAATGTCTGGTTGGGAATCGCGTCAATCGTGACTTCCGCGGGCTGATCAAGTTTTACGTTGACGATGTCGGTTTCATCCACCTGCACTTCCGCCGTGATGATTGACATGTCCGCCACCGTCATAAGAGTGCTGCCCGGAGAATTTTGTATGCCCATGACCACGGTCTCACCTTCATGGACAGGAAGGTTCGTTACCGTGCCATTAAAAGGCGCGGTGTATGTGGTCTTGCTAAGAACGTCACTCACGCGAGTTAATTGCGCTTTGGCCTGACCAACGCGGCCTTCAGCGGAGTCAACCTGCGCTTTGCTCTGCGCCACGCGCGCGATGTCCTGCGCATGAACGGCGTCCGCCACTTCATAAGCGGCTTTCTTGGTGTCGTAGTCGGCTTTGGAGATTAGCTTGCCACTGTAAAGACTTTCTGCGCGCTCGTATTCCAGCTTGGCGCGCGCAAAATCGGCAGTGCTGCTCTTGAGCTGGGCTTGCGCGGTGTTCAACGCAGCTTCAGCGGCCACGGCGTCAGTTTGTGAACTGGATACAGTGGCGCGCGTCATGGCGACATCGGCCGCGGACTGCACGTTTTCAAGCTGGGCCAGCACCTGGTTTTTCTTGACCGTTTCGCCTTCCTTCACAAACAAATGGACGATCCGGCCCATGGCATTTGCGCCCACGTTGACGATTGTCTTGGGTTTGATCTGGCCGGAAGCCGTGACCACGGACGAAATATCCTGCTTATAAGCCTTGCCTGTCTGGACCGTAACAACGTTCTTTTGGCTCTGATTGACGGTGAAGCCGACAATCGCGCCCAGCAGTATTAAAACCCCTACAACAATGACAATCTTCTTTGCTTTCATGAATAAACCTTCCAAGACACAACGCGGAATACGTCCACCTTATATACGCCTGTGGGAGCGGGAAAGTTCCTTCCTGAGCCAGGTGTACGCACGTAGCGTTCAATGTATGGTGGGCGGGTACCGTCTTGATTATAACGGCAAGTGGAATCAGGTTCTACATTATTTGATGAGGTAAAGACCTGAAAATCGAGAGCAAGAAATGTCCCAAATTGCATTCTAAGGTGGATAAGAAAAGGGCGGAATCGGCGATCCGACCTTGATTATGGGCTTGAAAAAGACTTAAAATCCAAGTATCTGCCCGTTTGAAGGAGGGCTCCCTAGTGTTATCCCGTCACCCCCGTTTTTATACCGTGTTTTTATTGGCTGTGTTGGTAAGTTCAGGCTGTTTTGTAGTACAGGCCCAGGAGAAAAATTCCAAAGATAAGTCAGATAAGTCGGCCCAGGCGGATGGACAGCAAGACCCGCTGAAACGCGAGCGGAAAAAAGATAATCAAGACGCAACCAAAGAAAAACTTGGCGGCGTATACAAAAAGTGGCTGGATGAGGACGTGCGCTGGATCATCACGGATGAAGAGCTGTCTGCATTCAAAAAACTGCAGAACAACGCCGAGCGCGATACTTTCATAGAAGGCTTCTGGCAGCGCCGCGACCCTACGCCTGACACCGCTGAAAACGAATACAAAGAAGAGCATTATCGGCGCATCGCTTATGCCAATGAGCACTATGCCGCTGGCATGCCGGGCTGGCGCACAGACCGCGGAAGAATTTACATCATGTATGGTCCGCCAACTTCCGTAGACTCCCACCCCATGGGTGGCCCTTATCAACGGTCGGCGGAAGAAGGCGGCGGCCAGACTGAGACTTTCCCGTTTGAAGTGTGGCGTTACCGCTATCTCGAAGGCATTGGCCAGGAAATCGAAATCGAATTTGTTGACGATTGCGGCTGCGGCGCTTATGAAATGACGCTGGACCGCTCCAAGAAAGACGCCCTTCTGCACGTTCCCAATGCCGGTCTGACCACCATGGAAGAAATGGGACAGGCCAACAAGGCTGACCGTTTCCGCGGCGGCCTGGAATCGATTGGTGAAGGACCTTTTAAACGAAGCAACCAGAGCAAACAGTTTGACCGCATGGAGACCTTCGCCAAGCTGAACCGCGCTCCGGACATCAAGTTCAAAGACCTGCAAAATGAGCTGGTCACCCACAAATTCCGCACCAACCTGTTGCCATTCGATGTCCAGGTTGACTTCGTTAAGCTGACTTCAGACACCGTGCTGGTCCCGATCACGTTGCAGGTCCCGCTAAAGGGCCTCACCTTCGCCAATAAAGATGGCGTACAGCGCGCAGTCGTCAATGTTTACGGCCAGTTGACCAAGCTTTCCGGCCAGATCGTGCAGACCTTTGAAGAGACGCTGCATCGCGATATTCCCGCCGAGCTGCTGGAAAAGGAAATCAACAATGTTTCGCTCTATTGGAAGGCCCTGCCCATGCGTCCGGGGCTTTACCGGCTTGATGTGGTGATGAAAGACGTTAATGGCGACAAAACCGGCATCTTCAGCCGCAGCTATACCGTCCCCGATTTCGGCGATGAAAAGCTTACGTCTTCCACGCTGATCCTTGCCGACCAGATGGAGCCTGTCCCGGCCCGTGAAGTGGGCACAGGAAATTTCGTGATCGGCACAAACAAGGTCCGGCCCAAGGTCAGCTCTTCTGACGGCAAGCCGGCCTCTTTCACCAAAAAAGAAAAGATTAATTTCTGGCTTCAGGTTTACAATCTTGGCGTTGACCAGAAGACCAACAAGCCTTCTGCCACGGTGGAGTACCAAGTGGTAAACACCGCGACGAACAAGCATGTGCTAGACTTCACGGAATCAACGGCCCAGATGGGAAATGTTGGCGAGCAGGTGACCCTTGGCAAGAGCCTGCAATTGAGCCAGCTTGACCCCGGCATATACCAGGTAACCATTAAAGTGAACGACCAGATTTCCAAGCAGACGATTTCACCCACGGCCAAGTTCGCCGTACAGCAATAGCTGCACGAGGGGCTCCACTTTAATTGAGGTGGTGGTTATGACCCGCAAATTCGGATGTTTATTGATTGTCCTGTTGGCATGGGCGCCGCTTCATGCGGCTAGCGCTGGAGCCATTGCGGGATATGTCAAAGACAGTTCCGGAGCGCCCCAGATGGGCGCGGTGGTGGAGGTCTTTGTTTCCGCCGCCAGAATGGGTACAACCGTCTTCACCGACTCACGCGGTTACTACGTGGCCAATAACCTCCCGGCCGGCAATTATTACGTTAAGGTAACAGCCACGTCCTTCCTGCCGTCACTGCGGGAAAACATTCTGTTGCACTCCGGCGCGCACGTCATCATCAATCTTACGGTCAATACTCTGGCGGATGCGCTCAAACTGATGCCCACTCGCCGCTCTGACGCTGAAGATGCCGATGATTGGCATTGGACGCTTCGCTCAGCCACCAACCGGCCTATCCTTCGCGTGCTGGAAAAAGATAAAGACAGCAGTGACAGCGGATCGCTGGTTGTGGTTTCACACAATAGATCTGAGCTTGGCCGCAGTGACGATGCTCTAAAGGCCAGTGTCGCTTTCATCGCCGGCGCTGAAGCGGGTGGCTTTGGCAGCGCGGGCGACGTAACCACGGCATTCGCCCTGGAAAAATCGCTGTTCTCCTCCGGCACGCTTTCTTTCAATGGAAACATCGGCGCTTCCTCGGGCGATCCCACGGGCGTGCTCCGTGCTTCATACGCGCACGATATCGGCGATTCTTCCCGTCCGACCTTTACCGTAACGTACCGGCACTTTGCCGCTCCCGGCACGGCTGTCCAGAATTCGCCGTACGCTGCCGTAACCATGAGCAGCTCTGACAGCACTACCATCGCAGGCTTTATCGACCTGAGTTACGGCGCAGATCTGCAATCCACGGAGTTTGCCAACCGCGTGATCGCGCTGCGGCCGCATGGATCGGTTGACGTGCACCTTTCGCCCAACATGCTGGTGGAATATCGCTATGCCACCTCTGAGCCAGACACGCGCGCGGCCAAGGGCTTTGATTCTGCTCCAGCCGATCTTAGCGAGTCCGGCCCGCGCATGGCGCTGCTCAACGGCCAGCCTGAAGTTGAAAAAGCCTCGCATCATGAGCTTTCCGTTTCCCGACGCATGGGCGATACCAGTGTGCAGGTGGCGGCGTTCTTTGACCACGTACAAAATGCCATCCTCACCGGCGCCGGCGATCCTTCCAGCTATTCCAATGATGTTCTGCCCGATGTTTACTCCGGCACATTCTCTTACGGCTACAGCCCCGGCGTAAGCAGCACCGGAGCACGCGTAGTTGTGCAGCGCAAAATTTCTGACGACCTAACCGCCACTGTGAACTATTCCACTGGACAGGCGATTGTGTCTGACTCAGCCGCGGATTGGCAGGCCTTGTCCCAGGCGCTGAACACACACCGCCAGCATTCGGTAGGCACAAAGCTTTACGGCCACATTCCATCCACTGGAACGCGCTGGATTGCTTCCTATAAATGGACCAGCGGCAACACGCTCTCCGCCGTGGACGCGTTCAACGCTTCGCCCGGCCAGACCGATCCTTACCTCAGTTTCTTTATCCGCCAGCCAATTCCTGGAACATCCTTTATCCCTGCCAAAATGGACGCGCTGCTTGACTTGCGCAACCTGCTGGCCCAGGGCTACGTTCCCGTGGTGGGCCAGGACGGACGCACCGTGTACATGGTCCAGTCCGCGCGGTCCTTGCGTGGTGGGTTGGCGTTTACCTTCTAGCAAAAAAGCAAACCACAAAGGACACGAAGGAACACAAAGGGATTTGTTTGCCATTTCCCGAACTCCCGAGCGGAGCGAGGGATCCCTATCAGCCTGTTAGATCACCGAATGACTACAATCTATCTGAAATCGGCTAAGCCGTTTCGACCTGCTTAGAACTGTCGTCCTGAGCGGAGCGCCACGAAGAACTGTTCCTGTCCGAACTGACTGGCGCGTAGTCGAAGGATCCCGAGGATCTTTCTATCTGAAATGCCGCATCAAGGCGTTCTCACGAAGGTCGAAGTCTCAAGCGCAGTGAGAGATCCCTCTCTACTTATATAGTGTCGTTTGTGTCGACTTCCGGGACATAGTTTTTAAAAAATATTTTTCGCCGCAAGTGTGTCTGAAAGCGAAACAAGTGCCAGGGCGCGGGCTTCAGCAGTGCCGTATAGCAATAATATGGTTGCCTTTAAGAGAGACAGCCTCTTACGATCATTGCCTTCCTTGGTGTTCCTTTGTGTTCCTTCGTGACCTTTGTGGTTAGTCCTCTAACTTGTCGTTTTGCTCTCAAACACGTGGTACGTGACCCCGTCCCATGCATTGTGAATGCCAACAAACAGCAGCAGCAAGGCCGCCGCTCCAATGCCAAACAATGCCTCGCGCAAATACCAATGAGCGGCGAAGGCCGTTACAGCCAGCGTGACATACGCCGCCAACGGCAGTAGAACATGGAACAACCAGTCTTCGAACACGGGCCTGTATGCGGCTTGCCGTCGCATCCTGCGGACCACAACTGCCGCATACCCTATCCCGCTAAAACCCAGTAGACCCCACAGAACAGCGGCGGGAGTGATCACTTGCCAGGGTGCGCTTAGCATCCCTGCCAGCAGCAGTACAGCCCCAAAGTGGACGATGGTCGGTGTCGCAAACGCATGGCCGGCCTGCGCCGTGCCTGCTCCCACGGGCCTGCTGGCGATGAGCGTGAGGACAACGAACTGCAATCCAATCAAAGCGCCAGCAGATGAGCCGACGATGACGTAGAAATTTTGCCATTCGGATAGGGCTGTCATGCTATGGAATTATGTCAGGCCTTGTACTGCTCGCCACTCACATGTTCCATCCAGTCCACCACCTTGCCGTCTTTCTTTTCCTGAATGGCGATGTGCGTCATGGCCGTCGTAGGCGCAGCGCCGTGCCAGTGCTTCTCACCCGGAGAAAACCAGACCACGTCACCGGGCCGTATCTCTTCGATAGGGCCGCCCCAGCGTTGCGCTCGGCCGCAGCCCGCTGTGACAATAAGAGTTTGGCCGAGCGGGTGCGTGTGCCATGCCGTCCGCGCTCCCGGCTCGAAGGTTACGCTGGCGCCTTGAACAAACGCAGGATCGGGCGCTTGAAAAAGCGGGTCGATCCGCACCGTGCCGGTGAACCAGTCTGCCGGACCTTTACCGGATGGCTGCGAGCCGGCTCTTTTGATTTCCATTTTGTAATTTCCTTTCCGATTATTTGTCTAAAGCAGCTAGGGGCTAACGTTACCATTCTCTAAATCGTCATCCCGATGGCCGTTGAGCGAGCGCGCGCATTTACCAGCGCGCGAGTAGGACAGAGGGACCTTGTGCTTGCCTTTTAGAGTTCACTTACCTATGAGATCGCTTCAAGTGCTACTTGCCTTCGTCTTGTTCATCCAGACGCGCCAAGTGAGTGGCCCGGCTTCCTCATTGCTCATCGGCTGTCCTGACAACTTAAGTACAAGCTTTATCTGTCCATGATGGTAGCCTTCATGCCAGATCATGTGCTGCAGCAGAAGGATTGGATGGTCGTAATGAATGTCCATGTCACGACCTGCTTCCACTCTGCTCTTGACTGCGTTCCGCACGGCCTTGGCGCTGTCGTTCAAAAGTCGTGCCATGCAATCGGCATCAGGCTCCGCCGCCCACTCTTTCCCGGGTAGATCACCGGCTAATTCGGGAACGTCCTCAGAAATGAATACAAGACGCACATAATGGATATGCCCAAAAAGTTCGCCGACAGAGGGACTGCTCTCCATCGCCCTGGTTCCCAATGCGTCTTTCGGAATGGCGCGCAGCAGGTTGACGAGTATTGTGTTGTTCCGCTCCCATGAGTCCAGCAGAGCCTTCAGCAAGCTTGGATCAGGCGCGTCCGGCATACTTTAGCGATTGACCAGCTTCTGTAGATTTTCCGGATAGCGAGCTCCCTGCACTGGAATCTTCGCACTCGCATTGTCGATCTGCTGGAGATCGTCTGCCGTGAGTTGAACGTTGGCCGCACCGATGTTTTCTTCCAGCCGATGCAATTTTGTTGTCCCGGGGATAGGGACCATCCAGGGCTTCTGCGCCAGAATCCATGCCAGGGCGACATGAGCGGGCGTGACCTTCTTCTCGACTGCGAATCTGGTGACCAGGTCCACCACAGCCTGGTTGGCTTTGCGGTTCTCTGCCGTGAAGCGAGGAACGATGTTGCGGAAATCATTATCAGCGAATTTGGTTTCCTCGGTGATCTTGCCCGTGAGGAAGCCCTTGCCCAGCGGGCTGAATGGGACGAATCCGATCCCCAGTTCTTCGAGCGCCGGTAGGATTTCAGCTTCAGGTTCGCGCCACCAGAGTGAGTATTCGCTTTGTAGCGCGGTAACCGGCTGCACCGCATGTGCGCGACGGATGATGTTCACGCCCGCCTCGGAAAGGCCGAAGTGTTTCACTTTTCCTGCCTGAATCAAGTCCTTCACCGCGCCGGCAACGTCTTCAATCGGCACATTGGGATCAACGCGATGTTGATAGAAGAGATCGATTACATCGGTCTTGAGCCGTTTCAGTGACGCATTCGCCACTTCCTTGATGTGTTCCGGCCGGCTATCCACACCCAGGTTCTGCCCGGTTTTAGGATCGATTTTGAAACCGAACTTGGTGGCGATCTTCACCTGATCGCGGACAGGCGCAAGCGCTTCGCCCACTAACTCTTCATTCGCAAACGGGCCGTACACTTCCGCGGTGTCAAAAAATGTAACGCCGCGTTCCACGGCCGCACGAATCAGCGCGATCCCTTCCTGCTTGTCCATGGCCGGGCCAAAGCCAAAGCTCATGCCCATGCAGCCCAGCCCGATGGCTGAGACCTCCAGATTAGTTTTTCCGAGTTTCCGTTTCTGTATCGTATGTTGCGTTACGTTAGTAGCCATTGATTAAGCCCTCCATCATTCTGATTCAAACATTACACAATAGGGTTCCGCTGGCGGTATCCCAATCCTTCCTAATGATTGCCTAATCCTGCCGCAGCATATCTTTTTGTGCACACGCGTTCAGATTTCAGCTGTACCCTAGATACATGACTGGATTCGTCAAAGGAGCGGTGGATGGCCCAGATATTGAAACGTCAGGTCGCGGCCCAAAACAAAGCGCCTGGAGTAGATGAGTTACGGGAAGAACTCGCGCGCAAGTTCTCTGAACATCTTCCTGTAGCCGGTGAAAAGAAGACGGCCATACCAGCGCTGTCTCTGCATCGCAGGACCGCGCCAATCGCGTGCATACCGACGACCTATGAACCCAGCCTCGCTATTTTTGTACAGGGACGAAAGCGTGTGAATATGGGCGGAGTGACCTACCTCTGCAACGAATCATCATTCCTGCTCACTTCCGTGGATGTGCCCGTGGTGAGCCAGATTTTTGCCAGTGAAGAAGTGCCCTATCTTGCAATTCGTCTGGGGTTGGACATGCAGATGGTGCGGGAAATTATCAGCCGTGAAGAGTTGCCTGAACCTGCGGCCGCTTCTCAATCTCGTGGCATCGCCGTTGGCAAGCTTACGCCGGAGTTGTTCAGTGCCTGCTCGCGGCTGCTGGACCTTCTCCACACGCCGGAAGACATACCATTCCTCAGCAATACTATCCAGAGAGAGATTGTGTATCGCCTGCTGCGTGGCCCGCAGGGAGAGCGCCTGCGTGCGATCGCGACTTCGGGCGATCAAAGCCACAGAACGGCCAAGGCAATCGCCTGGCTCAGAGCTAACTTTAACAAGCCATTGCGTGTAGAGGAACTGGCAGAAATGGCGCGCATGGGAACATCAACGCTCCATCACCATTTTCGCGCCCTCACGGCAATGAGCCCCTTGCAGTATCAGAAACAGCTTCGCCTGCATGCTGCTCGTGACCGGATGCTCATGGACGGGCTCGATGCCGCGAGCGCGGCCTTTGAAGTTGGATACGAGAGCGCAAGCCAGTTCAATCGCGAGTACAAACGATTTTTCGGACAGCCACCGATGCGGGATGTCAAAGGCCGTCGTATCGTACAGCCCGCTATGGTTTTCCGAAGTCCCGAAGCGTAGCTTTTTCTGAAATCCCGAGCGCGGCGAGGGATCCCTATCAGCTTTGAATATCTTAAGGGTTCGGAAACTTTGCACTGTCGGGTCGTATGAGAACGCGTGTTTCAGTCGTGCCGTGTAAAGCAGAAACGTATCCTGCTATAGGGATCTCTCCCTTTCGGCAAGCTCAGGGTCGAGATGTTAGAAAAAGCAATTCGCGACCATTCGCGTAGATTCGCGGCTAGAATCCTACTCATCCCAAAACTTCCGCCACCAGCAGTTCCGCAGTCCCGAGCAACGTGAGGGACCCCTATCAGCTTGAGTATTCCTGGGCTGAAAAATCATGCGATCGGGTACAGTCTAGTGCCGGACTGAGCGTGCAAAAAAACGCCGTTCCTGAGACATTGGAATGGCTATAGGGATCTCTCGCTGCGCTCGAGAGGGTTTACTCATCCCAAAACTTCCGCCACCAGCCTTTTTTCTCCTCCGGCGCTTCGTCATCGAATACCGGCTCATCGCTCAAGCCCAAAAATCCTCCGGCGCGTGTGGACGCATGTTGCTCGGCAGGTCGGGGAGGCAGAAGACTCCGCGGCTGTTCCGTCGCGGCACGCTGCGCTACTGCGGCCCGTGCTCGCCGGAACGTTGCAATCCCCAAAAAGTCGCCTTGGCCCGCAGGCAAAACGGCAATCACCGCGCTGGGTCTGGCCAGCGCGTAATCCACTGGCCCGCGAAGCAGCGTGTCGATCCTGGTACCCTGCGCCAGCGTTGAACGAAGAATAGAAGTTGTTTTCTGGTCAAAAGCGATCCAGCGTGCCATGGGCAAACCATCCGTGAATTTGAACTGAGACAAGCGGCCTTTAATTTGATGCAAGCTGCTCGCGCCGCGTTTGACTCTATGTTTCGGCGCGATGCAAGATCGCCTTCGCCGGTCGCTGTTTGACGATCAAGATGAGCTTCATTTACTCTCCCGGCTTAAGACTTTCTTAACCGGAGAACCACAGGATGCCCAAATTCCTGCTCGGCCGTCGCCAGTTTGCCCTGGGCGCGGCTGCGGCTGCCACTACTGCACTGATTCCAAAGGGAAACGGGCTGGCGATCGATGTTATGGCCCAGGCAGCAACCACTGGTGCCCAGCCGCTCGATCCTCAATCTCTTGAAGCCAAGACGCGCGCCGCCATGGCCAAGCTTTCCGCCTCTGCCCAGGCCGAAGTCGAAATGAAAGTGGCATCCATCTTCCGCAAATATGGTGAGCGGCTTAGCGACGAACAGAAAGCCGACATCCGGCGCATCATGGCTGAATCGCAGGAAGGCCTGGAGAAAATGCGCGCCTTCAAACTGGAAAACAGCGACCAGCCGGCCGACGCGTTCCGTGCGTATCGTTCAGAAGCGAATTCCGGCGCAGCGACCAAACCTGGCCAATCCAAGCCGCGGAAAGAGAACAAATAAATGCTCAGCGAAGACGTTCTCTTTCTCTCTGTCACGGAACTTGCCAAGCGCATTCAATCGCGCCAGCTTTCACCTGTGGAGCTTACAGAAAGCTATCTTGACCGTAGCCGCAGTATCGGCGCGAAACTGAATGCTTATGCCACGCTCACACCCGATCTGGCATTGAAGCAGGCGCACGCGGCCGAAAAAGAAATCGCTGCGGGCAAATATCGCGGCCCGCTGCACGGCATTCCTTACGCGGCCAAAGATCTGCTTGCGGTAAAGGGCTATCCCACAACGTGGGGCGCGCGACCTTATGCGGACCAGCGCTTTGACTATGACGCCACCGTCATCAAAAAACTGGAAGCTGCCGGCGCGGTGTTGCTGGGCAAGGCGGCAATGATCGAGCTGGCCGGTGGCATGGGATATCGCTATGCTTCGGCGTCCGCCACCGGCGCAGCCAAAAATCCCTGGAATACTGATTACTGGACATGCGGATCGTCGAGCGGTTCTGCCGCGATTACCGGAGCAGGGCTGGCGGCGTTTGCCATCGGCACAGAGACCTGGGGATCGATTATCTGTCCTTCAGGGTTTTGCGGCCTCAGTGGCTTGCGCCCGACCTATGGACGCGTGAGCCGCAGCGGAGCCATGGCCCTTTCCTACACCATGGACAAGATCGGTCCCATCACGCGCAGCGCCGACGATTGCGACCTGGTGCTGAAAATTATTTCCGGACACGATGCTGAAGATCTGGGCTCGCTGCCGGAAGCCGCAGCAAAATATCCCGGCGCACCTGAGGTGAAAGGCAAGCTGCGCGTGGGCTGGCTGGTGAACCAATGGAAAGAGATTAAGCCAGACGTAAACGGGCCCGTGATGGCCGCGCGGCAGGTGCTGGAAAAGAGTCCTTCCATCGAGCTAAGTAACACTACTCTTCCAGATGGACCCTGGGAAACCGCGGCAGGACTGGTCGTTTCCGTGGAAGGCGCAACCGCGTTTCGCACGCTGATTCAATCGGGCCGTGTGGCTGAGCTGAGCGATCCGCTGGGAAAAATCGGCGGCTACATGAACGAGGAAATCAGCGCTTCAGACTTCATTTTGGCCCAGCGTATCCGCACCGTTCTGCAAGTAAAGATGGATGAAATTTTCCAGCACGTTGACGTTCTTGCCACGGCCTCGCTGCCGGTTACGGCCAGCAAACTCGATGCCAACCTGGACGAAGCATTGACCTTTGCCGATCCCATCGGCGGCATCGGCAACATCTGCGGCTTGCCGGCAATCAGCGTGCCCTGCGGTTTTGGACAGCACGGCTTGCCGGTGGGCATCCAGTTTATTGGCCGTGCGCTTGATGATGCCAAGATCGTTCAGGCCGCGCGCATTTTCCAGCGCCAGACAGACTGGCACCGCAAGCACCCGGCCCTTAGCTAAAAGCGTGCAGAGCAATGGCCATAAGGTATTTCACCTGAGTGCCTTTCAAGCGCTTGCTGTGCAATACTAAAAGGGTTGCCGCGTATCCTCGATTGCCTGGGGCGTGCATCCAATGATCCAGAATGTCCGCTGATTTATTGACCGGAACACGGTTTAATCCGGAACCGCTGCGTGAGTCCATCCTGCGGCACATTCATTACGCGCTCGCTCGCCCCGGAGGCAGTCTTGTCCCGCGCGAGCTGTTCAAGCCTCTCTCGCTGACCATCCGCGATTTTATGATCGATGGCTTGCTCAAGACTGAGCGGCGTTACCGTGAAGCGAAGGTCAAACGCCTGGGCTATCTCTCAATGGAATTCCTGATGGGGCGCTGGCTCAGTGACAATCTGTGCAATCTTGGCCTGGGCGAGCAGTGCCGTACCGTGCTGGCGGAATTTGGTGTAAAGCTGGAAGACGTGCTGGAAGTGGAGCCCGACGCGGGTCTTGGCAATGGTGGCCTGGGCCGGCTGGCTGCGTGCTTTCTGGAATCGCTGGCCACCATGGGTATGCCCGGCTTTGGTTACGGCATTGACTACGAATACGGCATGTTCAAGCAGGAGATTGTTGGCGGCTTTCAGCGGGAAAAGCCAGACCAATGGAAGTTAGAAGGGACGCCGTTTTACATTGAGCGTCCGCAGGATTTCTGCACCGTGCCCATGTATGGACGGCTGCAGTCATCGCGTGATTCGCACGGCAACCGGCGGCAGAGCTGGGTCGATAGCAAAATTGTGGTGGGCGTGCCCAATGATCTGCCGGTGGCCGGTTACGGCAGTGATACCGTAAACTTCCTGCGCCTGTTCACGGCGCGCGCGTCAGAAGATTTTGATATTGAGATTTTCAATCGTGGCGACTACATTCGCGCCGTTGAGCAGAAGATTGCTTCAGAAAACATTTCCCGCGTGCTTTATCCCTCTGATTCTGTTCTTTCCGGCAAAGAGCTGCGGCTGAACCAGGAATATTTTCTAGTGGCGTGCGCGTTGCGCGACCTGCTGCGCAATTACATGTCTACCCATGCGGGCTTTGACGATCTTCCAGCCAAAGTCGCCATTCAGATGAATGACACACACCCCAGCCTCTGCGTGGCTGAGTTGATGCGGCTTCTGGTCGATGAGAACTCGCTCGACTGGGACCACGCGTGGGAGCTAACCGTCGCCACGCTCGGCTATACCAACCACACGCTGCTGCCGGAAGCGCTGGAAAAATGGCCTGTCTCACTGATTGAGCGCGTGCTGCCGCGGCACACGGAAATCATCTTCGGTATCAACCACCAGTTCCTGCGCACGGTGGCGCGTAGCTGGCCGGGAGATATTGACCGGCAACGCCGCATGTCAATCATTGAAGAAGGTCCGGAAAAGCAGGTGCGCATGGCCAACCTGGCCATTGTGGGCAGCCACGCGATCAATGGCGTTTCCCGACTGCATTCTGAGCTGATCAAAAGCGCGCTGGTTCCGGATTTTGCCCAGCTCTGGCCGGAGCGCTTTAGCAATAAGACCAACGGAGTTGCGCCGCGGCGCTGGATATTGAAAGCCAACCCCGGCCTTTCTGCTCTGCTCACGCGCACCGTGGGCGAAGAATGGATTACCGATCTGGAGCGTGTACGTGACATCGAAAAAAGCGCAATCGACCCGGCTTTCCGCGAGGAATTCCGCCAGATCAAACATCGCAACAAAGAAAAGCTGGCGCGCGAGGTTTTTAACACTACTGCGGTGGTCATCGATCCGCAATCGATGTTTGACGTTCACGTAAAGCGCATTCATGAATACAAGCGCCAGCTCTTGAACGTGATGCGCGTGATCCACGAGTACCTGAGCGTAGTGGAAGATGGCGCGGAACCGCAGGTAGTGCGCAGTTATATCTTTGCCGGCAAAGCTGCGCCGGGATACTGGGCGGCCAAGCAAATTATCAAGCTCATTAACAATGTTGCGCAGGTGGTGAACTCTGATCCGCGCGTAAAAGACCGCATCAAGGTGGTTTTTGTTCCTGACTATCGCGTTTCACTGGCGGAAATCATCATGCCGGCCGCCGATCTGAGCCAGCAGATTTCCACGGCGGGCATGGAAGCTTCCGGCACCGGCAACATGAAGCTGGCGATGAACGGGGCGCTCACGCTGGGCACGCTTGATGGCGCCAATATCGAAATCATGGAAGCCGTAGGCGAGGCCAACATCTATACCTTCGGCCTCACGCGTGAGGACGTGAGCTGGTACCAGGAATCGCGAGGCTACAATCCGCGCGAGATCTATAACAATGACAGTATCGTTCGCCGCGTGGTGGATTGTCTGGGATCAAACCGCTTGTGCCCCGATGAGCCTGGCCTCTTCCGCTGGATTGTGGATGAATTGCTGGATCGCGGCGACCGCTATTTCCATTTGGCCGATCTGTCTTCTTACATTGAAGCCAGCCATCGCGCGGAAAAGGATTATCGCGAGCCGGACGTGTGGACGGCCAAGTCCATCCTGAACGTCGCGCGAACCGGTTTCTTCTCCAGCGACCGGACGATTGCCGAATACGGCCGAGATATCTGGAACATTCGCCCAGCCGCTCCCGGCAGCCAGCGGGAATCCGATCTGGCTAAAGAGCCGCAGCGGGCAGAGGTTTCGCGCTAAAACGCTTTCGAAACCCGCAATTGGGGCGATAGCCGAGCGAAAGCAAGGATTAGCCCCACAAATTCCACAGGTTAAGGTCACTTTTTAACATTCTTTTAACATTTGGCGCGACTTGGCGCGAGTGTAATAAAGGCAGGTAGGAAACAGCATCTTTCGCAGCGCACTCCGCAGCGAATCCCCAGCCCAGGAGAGAAATAATGCGAATTGTCCAATCACCTTACCAGGCCAGAATTCTTCCCCAGAGCGTTGGCGCGCCTAACCTGTGGCGTTGCGTGATTGAGCAGGAAGGCTCAAAAGAAGTGGTGGTCCTGCATGAAACAGCGCGCAAAGAAGACGCCCGCTGCATGGCCCTGCTGGAACTGGCGCGGCTGGAGCCTACCGGCACGGCTGCACGACGGTCGCCCGGCCATGAGTAACGGTCTTTGAGTGTAGTCAAGCACACTTTGAGTGTAGTCAAGCACAGCCTACATTCCATTCTTGACCTCCTTGCGCTCAATCTCTAGGCTTGCTTCGCTACAACTTATTGCAATATGAAGACCCGCAAGCAAGCTCAGAGCCCAGGAGTGGCGATGCGCGCACACCTGGGTCGCTCAGCCCTGGCAAAACTGGCGCCGCGCAAGTTTGATCCCATCGATGTTCTATGGCAGAGCGCGAAGAGCCGCATAGCCCAACTACTGCCGGTCAAGTTCAAGTTGATGAGCCAGTCTCCATTCGTTTTCTTTCGCG
>Ga0105245_10001308_pt1 | contig 22501 bp, 19 predicted proteins | sample KBSM54metaG_FD_81523 | JGI IMG/M metagenome (GOLD analysis project Ga0105245, IMG submission 81523) | Miscanthus rhizosphere microbial communities from Kellogg Biological Station, Michigan, USA - KBS M5-4 metaG | ecosystem: Host-associated > Plants > Roots > Rhizosphere > Soil | place...
GCGGGTTGCGGCGGGGGCGGCTCGGACGGGCGGCGGCGGACGTCGTCAGCCGCGGTGAATGTTCCCGTGACTCCATATTGCGGCGCCGGGTCCACCAGGTTCAATCCCGGATTCGCATTCGCGATCTCGCGGATCGTCACGGGTATTTCGAGGTCATCCTGTGGTTGGAGGCGGTAGGTTTGACCACCTCGCGCAAAAAACAGCGTGTAGCGATTCGCGATGTCGCTGAGCGCTGAATCGAAACAATCATGCGAGCCCTCACCCGTGGTGAAGTTGTAGAAGGGACACAGATAGTTACCTTCGTGCTCCTCCTTGTCTTTGAGGACGTAATGCGACCGATTCCCCTCGAAGCGGTTGTAGTTTTTGTTCTGCGGGTTGTGCTCGGCGTCTGAATGAAGCCATCTGTAATCGACAGCATCCAGATGGTCGATGTACTTCCACAGGGTGCCGTTGAGGTCGGACAGGGCGCTGGCCTGTGCTTTGATGTACTGCGGAGGGATGCCCGCCTCGTCCGCCAATTGGATGATTTGCTTGTCGTAGTCCTCGGGTGCCGCGCCGAGATAGTCACCCTTTTCCATAGTGACATTAATGTAGATCGGATCGATCCGGCGGTCTGTCGGAAGCGCCCGGATTGACGTCTTGCCTGAATGCACGCCTTGAAGCATGAGGAAATCGGCTGGGACATTTCCACCGAAAGGTACGAGAGAGACCTCTGGAAATGCCCGCGAATCAAGGTGCTGCACTCCGGGAGGCGGGTCTGTCTGTTGGGTCGTGAACGTCGACTGTGCCGGGACCCACTGTCCGTTCTCGAGCTTCTCGACTTTCACGTGCATCGGCAAACCGGCGGGAAGATCCACCCCCACTGACGAGTCCATAACGATGTTCCAGGGGTAGTCGTCGTCACCCGCGCTTGGCGCATGCAGTCCGACCTTGACGCGATGCGGCGGCGATATGTCGTAGGTCACCGAGGAGATGCCCCAGTGCCAAAACGTCAGGGGATACTCACCATCGCATTGTGGCGACGGCCGTGTACTGAAATCATTGATCATGGAAACGGCGACTGCGTGCGTGTGCCATGGATACGTGTTGAGGGTGACAGTTCCGCCGCGGCCGACTGCTTGATAGATGTAATACTGAGCGGGATTCTCGAGATTCTGCACCTGATAGCGTCCCACATAGCCTTCGAGCTCAATTGTGTTCGCCTGCTGAATGTTGATGTCCAGGTATTGAAAGGGTTCCAGCGAGCTGATGTAAATAGTGTTAGAGCAATAACAGACGATCTCGGTCCGGCAAGTCTGACTCTGACCGTCGAAGTACTGTCTCGCCCCGGCGGTGGCATACACCGGAGTACTAAAAACATTCCGATTGAAGATCGGCTGTCCGCCCTGGAACAGCAATGGGCCGTGGGGGTAGTCGAATGGATAAGACTGTTGGAACGTAGCGTTGCCACCGCGAAAGTCGAGTGTGCCTGCGTTTTGCGCGGCCGCGTTCCCTGTCAAGAGCGAAACGAGTAGCACCAGAAGGAAGATTGTCTGCTTTTTCATTTCGAGCTCCTGCTCACTGACGCGGCAAGACCGTCACGGTCATGCGCGTCCCCTCTTGTCCGTCGGTCTTCATCTCCAACGTGTTCATGCCGTTGTCGGAGCCATTGACCGCGACAGTGAAGCCGTCAGCGGTTTTCTGGAAGTCGCGTGGGAACTGGAGCTCTCGTCCGTTCAAGTAGAGCGTCCCGCTCATGTCGCCATTGGCGACTCGAATCGTCAGCGGCGCACCTGGCGCGGACTTGAAGGCGGTGCTGCCGACATCAGGCAGGCCGGCCTTGCGCGTCATCGAAGCGGCGTAGACGAGCTTCGACGGTTGCAGCGCGAACTTGCCATCGATGCCGATCTTGTAGACGTGCATGGCCACGCCCGACTTCTCGTGAGTCCGAGTCAGCAGTTCGACCCTGCCGTCTCCGTCGAGATCGAGCGGTTCGACAGTGCCGAGGTTCGTGTAGATGTTGCCGTCGGGAAGCGCCGTTGACGGGCCAACCATCGTCAGCGCGCCGTCCTTCCATTTGAGCGGCCAGGTGAGGCTGCCGCCGCCCATCGTCGCGAAGGCGGCAATGATCTCCGGCTTGCCGTCGCCGTCGAGATCAACGAGGCGAACCGAAGGACTGATCCCGAACATCAGCGGATATTTCGTCTCGGCGATGACCGCTCCCGCGCGGATCAACCGAACCGTTCCCCGAATACCGTTCGAATAGGCAGCCACAATCGTGTCGGCTTTGCCCGTGCCGTCGAGGTCGGCTCGCTCGAAGCTATATAAGTGGGGCGCCGCCCCGTCGATCAGCGGCGCCGGAAAGACCGACACAACGAGGTTTTCATCAGCAGGCGTCTCCGCCACGACAGTCGACGCGACCGCGACAAGAAGACAGAGAAACAGCACAACGCGAAAACGCATGACCTCTCCTTGGAAACTTGTTTAGCCGGAACAGGGGCCGTTGCTCTCTAGAGGCGGGGAAATGAGCGCCGTATTACCGGCCCCACGAAGACGTGCGTTTCCGCGGCTTGCTACATCTCACCGCGCCGCGCCGAACCCACCAGTACGAACGGCGACCAGTAGAACGGATGCCGTGTCTTCGGGTCCCGCAGCAGCGACAGCTTCGCGCTTCGCAGTGCTTCTGCTTTCGCGAGCGACGGCTCGTGCGACGCGAGGAGTGCGCGGTGGAATGCGACCATCAATCGCTTCGTGCTCGCGGAGTCGACTTTCCACTCGCTCACGACCGACGATGGGCAGCCGGCGGCGAAGAGCGCCCATGTGAAGCCGATGACTCCTTCCCCTACCGCGAGTCGGCCGCGCGCGGTGTCGCAAGCGGAGAGCACGGCGATGTCCGCGCGCAGATCGAGGCGCATGATCTCCCACGCGGCGAGCAGGCCGTCGTCGCGCGTGTCGCTGCTCTCCGCGAGCACGACTTCCGAGTACATCGGATTCTCCTCGTTGAGAATCGCGTGCGCCGCGAAGTGCAGCACGCGCGCGCTCTCCATCTCGCCCTTCACGTTGTGCTCCGTCGCGTCTTTGCCGACGAACACGTGGCTGTGCGCCGCGCCGTAGAGCGCGCGCAGCGCGCGCACCTCCCCCGCCGCTTCCTCGATCGATGCGCGTCCGCGGGCCGTCGGATTGCCGACTGCCAGCAGCGTCGTTGCCGCCTTCGCGCGCTCGCCGCGCCGCGTGACCTGTGCAAGCACGCTCATCGACGGCGCGTAGTAAACGGCGCGTGACTCGACGACGAATCGCCGTTCGCGGTCGAGTAGCGCCTCGAAGGGCAATCGCCACAGCGAGCCATCCGGAACGATGCAAAGCGTTTTGCGTCCGTGCAGCGATTTCTCCAACGGCTGCACGAGCATCGCGTAGAGCGCCTGCGCGTCTTTGCGGTATGCGAGGTCGTCGTGCGCGAGCGCGTCGGCGAATCGCGTCACTAGCGGATCGAGCTCGCGCGCGCCGGCGAGACGAAATGACTCGACGCGATCGGCGGTGAGGACGTATGCGCGGGTGTGATCGCCGCTCACCGCGTACTCGATGATCGCCGTCGATTTGCCGAGGAGCGGCGCGAGATCGGCGGGCTTCGCGATCGGCACCGAGCCTTCGAGCGCGCGGCGTCGTGGATGCGCGGCGTCGAGCAGAAGCTGATACGACTCATAGTCCGCGCGCGCCGTGTTCAACTCGCCCGCGAGCGCGTCAGCCGCCGGCTTGCTCTTCTCTTCGCGCAACTTGCGATTCAGCGCGGCGATGTGCGCGGCCAGTTCGCTGTTGCGCTGCTCTTCCGTCGGCGTGAGCACACGGACGTGCGAGACGTCGCCGCCGAGGATGTCGAGCAGCGAGCGCGCCTTCGCCTGCTCCGTCATCTCCAACGCCGCCTCGACGTCGCCGCGCTCCGCGAGAATCTCCGCGGCATCGCGATACGGCGAGATCGTTCGCTGCAGAAATCGCGCGCGCTGCCGCGCGTCGCCGACGATCGTGAGCCGCCGCACTTCGCTCGCCTCGATCGCCTCGCGAAGCGCCGCGAGCGCCGCGTCGTTCTCGCCGAGGGCGCGATGCGCTTCGCCGGCAAACGTGCGGCACTCGATGAAGGGATACTCCTCGTTCACGCTGCGGCTGTAGTCGGCGCATCGATCGGCGCGCGCGACCGCGTCCTTCGCATCGCCCGCTTCGAGCCGCGTGAGCGCGAGCTCCGACATCGCGCCGGGGATGAAGTGAATGCGCTTCGCCGCTTCGAACGTCGACAGCGCCTGCTCGAGCTCGCGTGTCGCCGACACATAGTCCTTCGCGCGGCGATAGGCGCTGCCGAGGAGTCGATGCGTTTCTCCGATGACGATCGGCGCCTTGGCGCGGCGTCCCAGCTCCTCCGCTTTGCGCAGCGCCACCATCGAATCCGCGTCGCGCCCGAGCGCCGTATACGACTGCGCGAGATTGATGTACGTCTGGCCGATCCAAGCGTCGTTCGCCGGGTCGTTCCCGCCGAGCTCGATCGCGCGCAGCAGATGAACGACCGCGAGCTCGTCGTTGCTCTCGATCTGGAGCAGGAGTCCTTGCGCGGTTTCCGTCTTCATCACGCCGTTGACGTCGTCGATCTCCTTCGAGAGTGCGGCCGAGCGTTGTAAGTACGTGAGCGCGTCCGCGTAATTGGCGGCCTTCAGCTTCAGATTGCCGAGATTGCCGAGGACAAAGGCAGCGAGCTGGCGATTCTCGAGGCGATCGAGCACGGCGAGCGCCTGCTGCATCGCGTCGATCGCCGACGTCAACTCATTGACGCTGCGTTCGAACGCGCGCGACTGCACGATGAGCGCACGCGCGATCGCCTCGGCGTCGCCGGTCTCACGCGCGAGCGCGAGTGCTTCTCCGACTCGTGCTTTCGCGCGCGGCAAATCGTTTTGCACATCCGCGATCGTCGCTTCCGCCGTCAACGCCAGTGAGCGCGTCAGCCGATCGCCGCGAAACTCCGCCAGTTTCTGCAGCGCTGCCGCCGCCACGCGCGCCTCCGCCGGACGGACGGCCGCCATCCCGGGCGTCGACATTTCCGAGAGCGCGACGGCGAGATCGTGCGTGAGCAACTCCGTCTCATCATTCGTGACCGCTGACCATTTCGACGGATCGGCGACGAGCTGTCGCGCCAGGACGCGTTCCGCGGGCATGACGTCCGTGAGTCGCCACTGATCGCCTTCGCGACGCAGCTTGATCGACAAATGCTTCGTCTCCGGCAAGCGCACGACCGTCGCGCGCACGGACGTCGTCGCATCATCACCGCTGACGGAGTCGATCGTCACGCCCTTGAGCTCGTGACACTGAATAAGCTCGGTTTGTTTGAACTCGACGCGCAATCTCCGCGCCGCCGCCGCGCTTTGGGCACTCCAGAGCGCGTCGAGCACCTGTACGTCGCCGATCCCATACGCCTGGGCAACTCTTGCAGCGACTGTACGTACGTCATCCGTCGCGGCATCTAATGAATTCGGGAAGACCATCGCGGCCGCAAGCGTTACCGCGACACCCATACCCCGTGAAACGTAACATCGGAATGAAAACCACATGGCGTGACGTCCGCCGTTACCGCGTTCCTTCTGCATGACTGGAATTGCATCCTCCATCGAGTTCGAGCACGCCGTCAATCCCGGCGTACGCGGCGAAACGCTCGAGCACTTGCTTGGCGAGCGTGCCGACAGAACGATCCGGCGCGTCATCGCGCAGCGGTTCCGTCCGGGACGCATCGGCTTTCTACGCGACGACGAGCGGGAAGACCTTCGCTCGAGTGCGATGCTGCGCGTCTGGCAGCGGCTGCGATCGTCGGACGAGTCGATCCTGAATTTCGAAAACTACGTCGCGACCGTAACGCTTCATGCCTGCGACGACCTCGTGCGCGAGCGACTGCCGCGGCGCACCGCTGCGAAGAACCGGCTCTGCTACGTGCTGCTCCACGACGCGCGCTACGCACAGTGGACGATCGACGGCGAGACGGTGTGCGGTCTCGCGAGCTGGCGCGGCGTGCGAAGCGTCGCGCGCATGATAGAAACGGATGGCGTGCGCCATCTCGCCGGCGATCGCGACGTGCGGCGTCTTCTGACGGCGATCTTCTTCGCGTCACAACGGCCGGTCGAGCTCGAGGCGGTCGTCAACGCGGCCGCCGAGCTGTGGGAAATGATCGACAAGCCGGCGGTCGTGCTCGACGACGCGCAGCACCTCGCCGCGGTCCCCGAAACGACGCGCGTCGACGACCGGCAGTTCGTCGAGCGGCTCTGGCAGGAGATTCGTCTTCTCAATCCTTCGCAGCGTGCGGCGCTTCTGCTGAATCTTCGCGACGAAAGCGGCTCCGCCACCGAGCTTTTCCCGCTCCTCGGCATCGCCGCGGTCAGCGAGATCGCGGAGATGGTCGGCATGTCGCACGATGCGCTCCGCGCGATCTGGCCGGAGCTTCCGATCGAGGACCAGCGCATCGCGGCGATGCTCGACATGACGCGGCAACAGGTCATCAACCTTCGCAAATCCGCGCGCGAGCGTTTGCGCCGCAGGATGCGATACTAGCCGGCCGTGGAATCGGAGGAGACGAACCGCCGCATCGCATCGCTGCGCGCGGATCTCGCGAGCGGTCAGCATCTCCACTTCGAGAACGAGATCGTTCCCTACATCGACGAACGTCTCGATACCGACGACAAACGCGCAGTCGAAGCGCATCTCGCGAACTGCGAGGTATGCCGCCGCGAAGTCGACGAGCTTCGCGAGCTCGCGAAGCCGCGGCGACACGTTCGCAACGCACTGATTGCTGCGCTCGCGGCTGCGGCAGCGATCGCGATCGGCGTCACGGTGCTGATGCAGCGACCAATTCCTGTGCAGCCGACTCGCACGGTCGTGCGCGTCGAACCACTCGCGATCTCGCTGCGCGACGGCGATCGCACGATCGGTGTCGATCGCAGCGGCGCATTCCACGGAATCGCGATCGACGCGAACATCGCGCAGCGCGCCGCCACACTCCTCGCCCACCCGGACCTCGGCACACCAGCCACGATCGCGAGTCTCGCCGGCGCGCCGCGAATGCTTCGCGGTGAAACGGCGGCGGCGAACGCGATCGAAGTCGTGTCGCCGGTGCGCATCGCCGTCGTCGAAACGCGTCCGGAGCTTCGATGGCACGGCCCGTCGAATCGGTCGTACCAGATCACGATCACCGACGACAGCATGGAGCTACACGGCGAAACGAAATCCGATCACTGGACGCCGAGCGCCGATCTCGCGCGCGGACGCACATACACGTGGCAAGTGGCCGCAGTAATCGACGGTCGCCGCGTTGTCGCGCCCGCGCCGCCCGACCCGCCCGCACTCTTCCGCGTTGTCGATCAGGCGACCGCGGACGCGATCAAATCGGCGAACAGCCATCTCGTCGGCGGCATGCTCGCGTACGAAGCGGGCGCGCTGCGTGAAGCAGCGCGCGAGTTCTTGCTCCTGGCCGCCGAGAATCCTGGCTCGCCGATTCCGGCGAAGCTTGTTGCGAGTTGTGAACGGGCGATGGGCGCGAAGCCTTCACGCTAGATCCCCGTCACGCGCACGACTTCCTCGAACGTCGTCGTCCCCTCCGCGAGTCTTCGCAGCGCCGACTGACGGAGCGTACGCATGCCGCGCTTGATCGCCATCTCCTTGATCTTCAGAAAGTCTTCGCTGCGATCGATGAGATCGCGGATGGCGTTGTCGATCGGCAGCATCTCGAAAATGCCGGTGCGGCCGAAGTAGCCGGTGTTGCGGCAGCGATTGCAGCCCGCGCCTTCCTTCACGATGATCCGCTTGCCGGCGGGGGCCTGCAGATTCAGCATCGCCGACTCTTCGATGTTCAGCGGGCGATTGCGCTTGCAGTCGTCGCAGATCTTGCGCACGAGGCGCTGCGCCATCGCGCCGATGAGCGTCGACGAAATGAGGAACGGCTGGATGCCGAGGTCGATGAGGCGGGTGACGGACGTGGAGGCGTCGTTGGTGTGCAGCGTCGCGAAGACGAGGTGTCCGGTCAGCGCGGCCTGCACAGCGTTCTGTGCAGTCTCCTGGTCGCGGATCTCGCCGACCATGATGATGTCGGGGTCCTGACGCAGGATCGTGCGGAGCGCGGACGCGAACGTGATTCCGATCTTCGTCTGCACCGCCGTCTGATTGAACTCTTCGTTCACCATTTCGATCGGATCTTCGATCGTCGTGATGTTGATCTCAGGCGATGCGAGCGACTTGAGCGCGGAATACAACGTCACCGTCTTTCCCGATCCGGTCGGACCGGTGACGAGGATGATTCCGTGCGGGCGCTTGATCCAATCGGAGAACAGCTTCAGCTCGTCCTCGTAGAAGCCGACGCCGGCGAGGTCGCGGATGAGAATCTCCGGATCGAAGATGCGCATCACGACCTTCTCGCCGAACGCCGTCGGCAGAGTCGACACGCGCAGCTCGATCTCTTTTCCGTCGTGTTCCGTCGTGATGCGGCCGTCCTGCGGGCGGCGCTTCTCGGCGATGTCCATGCGGCACATCGTCTTCAGACGCGACGTCACCGCGAGGTTCACGAGCTTCGGCACGCGCTGGATCTCGTGGAGCACGCCGTCGATGCGGAAGCGGATCTGCGCGTGCTCGCGCTTTGGCTCGATGTGGATGTCGGACGCGCGCGAGTCGTACGCGTGCTGCAGCAGAAAATCGACGGCGTTGACGATGTGCTGGTCGCTCGACTCGATCTCGGCGCCCGACTTCAGCTTGACGTACTGCTCGAGGTTCGAGAGATCGATCGCGCCTTTGGTGAGATCGCGCTCCGCCTTCGTCACCGACGCGCGGAAGCCATACTGCTCGTTGATGACCGACATCACGTCGCTCTCGGAGGCGACGACGAGCTCGATCTCCTGTTTCGCCATCGGGCGATACGAGTCGATGGCGACGCTGTCGAACGGATTGACCATCGCCACGACGAGCTTTCCGTCGCGAACGGCGACGGGAACCATCTTGTGACGCCGCGCGAACGGGCGCGACATCTTCGACTCGATCATCGCGACATCGAGTCGCAGCGGATCGATCTTGTAGAACGGCAAGTGCGCGTCTTCGGCGATGAGGCGCGCGAGCAGGAAGTCGTCGATGCGCGTGGCGTTGCCGCTTGCGTCGGTGAGATTCATCGACGCGATCGTCTTCACCGCGCTTACATCATCTTCCGCCGCGCGTCCCGCCTTCGTGCGCGACATCGCGCGCGCCTGCTGCCGGTCGGCCGCATCGATCTCGCCTTTCTGGCGATCGTCGATGAAGCCGGCGTTGTGCAGCAACTCGCCGAGGTACGCGAGGGTGATCTCGCGCGAGGGGCGAGTCGTGAGGGCCGTGGCGGTCATGTGTGGAGAAGTCTAACGAACCTCGAGCAAAAAACCTTTCAGGTACTCGCCCTCCGGGCAGTAAATCGAGACCGGATGGTCGGGACCCGCGGTGAGACGCCGGACGAAAGCGACGCTGCGGCCGGCGTCGTGCGCGGCGGAGAAGATGACTTTCTGAAAGAGGTCGAGCGACATGTGGCCGGAGCAGGAGAAGGTCATCAGATGTCCGCCGCTCTCGACGAGACGCAGCGCGTGGAGGTTGATGTCTTTGTATCCGCGCGCGGCGCGGTCGATGTCGGCGCGCGACTTCGCGAACGCGGGAGGATCACAGACGACGAGGTCGAATCGCTCGCGTGTCTTGCGCACCCAGTCGAAAGCATCGGCGACGACGAAGTCCGCGTCGAAGCCGTTGATCTCGTGATTGCGTCGCGCGAGCGCGATTGCTCTGTCGGAGACGTCGACGTTCAACACAGACGTGGCGCCGCCCGCCCCCGCATACACGCCGAACGCACCGCTGTACGAAAAGAGATTGAGCACTCGACGATCGCGCGAGAGCGTTCGCGCGAGCCGCCGATTCTCCCGCTGATCGAGAAAGAACCCGGTCTTCTGTCCTTCGGCAGAATCAATTTCAAATCGCAACCCCGACTCGCGAATCGTTCTCCCGTTGCTCAGTGGGGCGGCGGCGCCCCCGCCGCCGCTCTCGAGACTCAGCCCCTCAATCTTCCGAGCCGGCAAATCGTTCTTGAAGAACACATCGCGGACACCGATCGCTTCAACGATCAACTCCCGAATCTGCTCCACCCCAAAATTCGAAATCTCGATCACCGCCAGCTCGTCATACCGATCGACAACGAGCCCGCTGAGCTCATCCCCTTCCGCATTCACGACGCGCGCAGCATTCGTCCCCTCATCCAACACCGCACGCCGTCGCGCGATCGACGCCGCGATGCGCTCTCGAATCAAATCAGGAGTCAACTCCTCACCGAAGACGAGAGCACGCAACCGAATCTGCGATCGCTGCGAATGAAAGCCCGACGCCAGCAGATTGCCTCGTCCGTCGACGAGATCCGCGAACGCAGCATCATCCGGTCCGCTCTCGCTCGCGATCGCGCCGGCGAAGATCCACGGATGACGATTCTCGACCGCGCGCTCGCGGCTTTGCTTCAGCACGAGACGCTTCCGATTCGATGACTTGAAGAGTTCTATAATCACCGCCAATGTCTCCGTCAGCGACCCGGCAGTTCCATACGCAGTGCCAGGAAGAGGTCTATCGTCAGGTGAAGACTTACCTCGACGAACTCGTCGACGAGCACTTCGATGACGCGGAGCACTGCGATTTCTATCTCAAGTACGGCTCGACCGTGCTGGAGATTTCGATCGACCCGTACGAAGAAGACGACGCGGTGATCGAAGTCCTCGCGTTTTGCGTTCAAGGCGCGGAGCCGAGTTTCGAGCTGATGCAGGAGCTTCTCCGCCTCAACTCCGAGCTCTCCCTCGGCGGCTTCAGCATGGTCGATCGCGACATCTTCTTCTCGCACTCCTTCCTCGGACGCCGATTGCAGGGCGAGCAGTTGATCGCGTCGCTCAACGCGGTGGCGAACATTTCCGATGAGTTCGATGAGCAACTCGTCGCGAAGTACGGCGGCGAGACCGCACTCGAGCGCCTCCGCAGCAGCAGTTCCGGCCGCGCCGCACGGATGGCGCGCCGGCAAGTCGACAACAATTGATGATCGAGCGGCACATCCATTGCTGTACCGGACGTTGATGAACTCGCGCCCGACCGTCGCCGCCGCCATCGTTCTCGGCGCTGCGCTTCTCTCCTCCTGCACCGGCGGACAGGAGAGCAAAGCGGCCGAAGAACAGCTGCCGCAGAAGAACGGCATCACGACGACGGCGCCGCCACCGGCGCCCGCGGTCGATGTAGCGAAAGAATTGGATTCGATCAGTGGGGCGATCCCGCTCTACGCCGGCGCGAAGTATCGCGACGATCTCACGCGTCACGACGAAGTGATGATCCGCAATCAATACGGTGCGCAGTCGCAGGTCTACACGCTCGCGACCGACGACTCGTATCCGCAGGTCTATCACTACTACACGACGTACCTCGCGCAGTTTCGCGCGTTCACGCCGCAGACTCCGTTTCCGCCCGAGCAACAAAACTGGCGAACGCTCGAAGTGAAATTGAACGACGCGATGCAGGACCCGTTCATCCCCGGGGACACGATCCCGGCGAACAGCAAGCAGGTGACGCTGCAAATCGCCGAGACGGAAGCGGAGCCGAAGACGGTGATCCGCTACATCGTCACGCCTGCCGCGCCCGCTCCACCCCAGACCGCATCGAAATAATCAGCCATGTATCCGTGGCGCCGCATTCTGATCCCAACGGACTTTTCGACGGCCTCTGAGTGGGTCTTCGATGACGCGATCCGTATCGCCGGCTCGACTGGCGCGGAGATCGTGATCCTTCATATCCGCAATGAGACGAATTTTCCCGCGGACTCGAAGGTCTTCGAATACGCCGAGGAATTCGAATTGTCGAAATTGCGCGATCGGGTGAAGCGCGCCAACGCGTCGATCCCCGCAAGACTCGTGGTGAAGAAAAGCGGCGAGAGTCCCGGCGACGAAATCGTGCGCAGCATTGCCGAGGAATCCGTCGATCTCGTCGTGATGGCGACACACGCCCGACATCACGTCGCGCACCTGCTCCTCGGGTCCACAACACGCAACGTGATCACCGACCCGCCCGCTCCCGTTCTTGCGATCCGTTACGGCATCCACAAGAGACGCGCGATGCGCCGCATCGTCGTGCCCGTCCACACGAAGCAAAAGACGCATGCCGCACTGGAGCTCGCCGCGACGATCGCCGCCCGTGAACAAGGCGAACTGCATCTGCTGACGATTTGCAACGCAGGCGAGAAATCGCGAGCGGAAACGCTGCAGTCGTCGGTGTCAACGACGATCACAACGCCGATCAAGAACGCGATTCTGGTCGGCGACGACATCGAGAAAGAGCTCGCGCGCTACAGCGAGCACAATGACGTGGACGCGGTGTTTCTCAACGCTGCGGATTCCCCATCGCCGCTGAAGATCGACATCATTCGAGGCGTGCCGGCTCCGGTGATGATTGTACCGGCGTCGTAGGATTGGCGAATCGCCAGAACGCGAGCGCGGCGAGGACGTAGGCGCCGACGCCAACTCACACGACGAACGAAATTCCGAACATCAGCGCGAGGATCATCGCTGCGACGGAGCCGCATACCGACGCCGCACCATTGAGACCCCACAACCACGGAAGAGCGCTCATCTTCTCAGAGGCGAGCCGCATCCCCAGCGGCAATGGCATTCCCATCAACAAGCCGAGAGGTGCAATGAGAAGCATCGACGCGACGATGCGAGCGGATGTCGGCATCGCGCCGCATGCGCGAAGAATGGGCGACGCCAACGATGCGAATGCGATCAGCACCACAATCAAGAGCATCAGTCTGACTCGACCGGTTCCGCGTCCGACAGCGATCGAACTGCCAATGCCGCTGAAGATGAGCAATGTGGAGAGCACGACGCCGATGCTGTATGTCGGATGACCGAGAAACATAGTCAGCATCTGCATCAGGGCCATCTCGATGAATACGTACGCGAGGCCGATGGAGCAAAAGTAGACACCAGCCATTGGAATCGCCGCGGCATGCGCATCCGAGCCGAGCCAGCGGAGCGGCCAGAGGATGCCGATTGCCGTGAGGACAACCACGACCAGCATGAGCGCGACGAGCGAGCTCAATGCCTCGAGGTTGTAAGTGCGACTCGGATTTCGCCACACTTGGCGATTCGCGAGATCACGGAACCGCTGGACGTTAAAGAAATACGGATGATCGTCCGTCGTCGGACGCAGATCGAGTGACGTTGCGTCCAGGAGTTGGGGCGTCACGTCAGACGAGGCGAGTCGTCCAAAAACAGGATCGAGGGACGCGCGCGGACTGAGTACGATCTCGAAACCCGCCAGCTGCGACGCGGATTCGAGTTTGTCGAGTTGCTCGCCAGAGAACGGATCCCTGGCGACGAGAAGCGTTGCGAATGAATCGGAGCGAGCAATCGCTGCGGGATCGCTTCTCACCACGACGATATGAGCGCGAGGATCGGCTACGCCTCTGCGCGTCAGCACTGCTCGGGCCAGCGAAGTTGCGCGATACATCTCCGCTTCCGCTTTCGGACCGCAGGAGCGTGAAACGCTCAACACCCCGCCCGGCTTCAAGTGGTCCAGGTAGCTGATCCATGCTTCCGCCGTATAGAGAGGCTGTTCGAGCAGGACGAAAACACCGCCAATTGACGTGATTTGGATGAGATCGAACCGTTGGGGCGTCTGACGCACAAAGCTGCGCGCATCGTCATTGACGAAGCGGACGCGCGGATCCCGGTCGAGATGCCCAGTGAACTCCCCGAATCTCCGGTGGATGGCGTCGAGATCGCCTCGTTTTAACGCGACGGCGACCACCGAGCGCTGTCCAAACAACAAGGACGAGAGGATCTCTCGATCGCCGCCTGTGCCAAGCACCAGGACGTCGCCGTTCGTATACAGATATTGAGCGACGTTCATGACGAGATACTTCAGATGTTGAACGTCATCGAACGATCCATGGAACGCGGTCAGAATCGTCAGTGATGTTGCATCGACTGTGAGGTCGAGATCCCGCATGGGCGTGGTGTTCGGATACTTCGACCCCATTCCAAAACGATAAGGAATATGCGGCACGGCTTCGTCGCCGGTGACCTGAACCCTCGCGGTCGGATTCCACCTCTCATAAAGGGGCCGCTTTTCGGCCGTCCCCTTCGCCCAGGTGATGAACAACGCTGGATGTTGTTTGCGCGCCAATACAGCATTGGCGGCAGCAGCGATCACCAAAAGGGTCACGACGATCAGCGAGGCCTTCTTGACCCATGATTGAATGGGATGACCCATGACAGCCGCCGCGCTCGCGGCAACGGCAGCGACGAGGAGCACCGCAGACGGTCCGTCCACGATGTTGAGAAGGAGGATCACGACGAAGCAGCCCGCCGCCGCCCCAGTCAGGTCGACGGCGTAAAGGCGATTGATGCTGCGCACGAAGCGCGTCAACGCAAGACAAATGCAGATCCCGCTGAAAATGAACGGCAGCGCCAATGCCGCATACGTCAGCGCAACAGAATAGAAAAACACGAGATTGAGGCGCGGCGCGAACGGAACGCTGAGATGCGTTAGGAAACTGAGGACGATCGTCACTGCGAAGAAGAACGCGCTCTCCGCCATCCGCTGCAGTGTCATGGACGTCGCGAAGTAGCTCGGAAACGCCTGAACGATGATCGCGCCGGCGCTCAATCCGAACATGGCGACGGAGATCGACATGAACGCGAAGTGATGCCACATCGTCACGCTGAAGATGCGCGTGAGGAGGACTTCGTACATCAAGGTGGCGAAGGCGACGAGGGCCAGGCCCGCGAAGATGCGCGCGTGGGCGTGCGGTTCCCCTTCAGCCGGCTTCATCAGAGCGGCGCGAGATTACCACGCGAGGGTTGTGGCATTGACTGGCCAGCTCGAAGCATCCGAAGCCAATTGATTCCTCGACAAAATTCTCTTGTGACGCGAACGTCGACACGAGATCCGCGTACCGGAGTCCGCGAAAGTCGAGCATGTGTGTCCGTTCAGCATACGATGTTACGAATGAGCTTTGAGATTCGCATCGCTACCGAAGCCGACGTCCCGCTCATCCTCTCCTTCATCCGCGCGCTCGCCGACTACGAGAAGCTCGCCGATCGCGTCGTCGCCACCGAGGACTCGGTCCGCCAAACACTCTTCGGCAATCCGCGTTTTGCCGAGGTTTTGATCGCGGAGGAAGACGCGAACCCCGTCGGATTCGCGCTCTTCTTTCACAACTACTCGACCTTCCTCGCGCGGCCCGGCGTCTATCTCGAGGACCTTTTCGTCAAGCCGGAAGCGCGCGGGCGCGGGTACGGGAAAGCGCTGCTAGCGCGGCTCGCGGAGATCGCGCGCGAGCGCAATTGCGGGCGGGTGGAGTGGGCGGTGCTGGACTGGAACGAGCCTTCGATCGCGTTCTATCGGTCGCTCGGCGCGGTGTCGCTCGATGACTGGAGAATGTTCCGGCTGACGGGGCCGGCGCTCGATGCGTTGGCTGATAGTATGCAGAGATCGCGGAGTTAGCTCAGCGGTAGAGCACCTCGCTTACACCGAGGGGGTCACAGGTTCGAATCCTGTACTCCGCACCAGCCCGCCGAATGTTCCAGGCCCTTCGCAAGAAACGACGCATTCTCGTCCTCGACGACGATCCCTCCATGCAGCGGCTCGTGCGCCTGCTCTTGAAGCGCGCCGGATTTCGCGTCGACGTCGTCGCCCGCGGCAACGCCGCCATCGACGCGATTCAACGCCAGCCCTACGACGCGTTGCTGCTCGATCTGATGATGCCGGTCGAAGGCGGCATGACCGTCATCAAACATCTGCGCGAACACCAACCGGATCTGTTGCGGCGCGTCATCGTTCTCACGTCGACGCCTGACGCCGTTCTGCGCACCCTTGCCACCGATGTGTCGGGCATCGTGAAGAAGCCGTTCATCGCCGGTGATCTGATTGCCGCGATCGAGCGCGTCGCGTGAAGCTTCACGTTGTCGACGGTCGCTACGCCGTCGCGCGACTCGATCCCGATGACGCGCTTCCAGCGTGGCCGCGCGGCAATTTCGTCGCGATCGTGCGCACGCGCGACGAGCTGTCGATCGTCTGCGATGAAGACGCGGTGCCGCACGACGTTCGCGCCGAGCGCGGCTGGCGATGTCTCGCCGTCGAAGGTCCGATTCCGTTCGAGACCGTCGGCATCGCGTCATCGATCACGAGCGCGCTCGCGCAGGCCGGCATCAGCGTCTTCTTCGTTTCGACGTTCGATACCGACTACGTTCTGTTGAAGGAAGAGTCCTTCTCACGCGCGTCGGAAATCCTCGGCGTCGACGCGTGATCGCGTTTCGGCGCGATGGCGCGAAGGCATGTGGCGACGACGTCCGCGATCTGTCGCACATCGAGCGGCTTGCGTAGCACCATCTGCACGAGATCGTGATCGAGCACCGGCATCGGGCCGCGGTTCGCGGTCACGAGCAGCATCGGACGCTCGGCGCGGCCCAACTTGCGGACGCGGTCGATGACGGCAACGCCGTCGATGACCGGCAACGCGACTTCGAGAATCATCATCGTGTACACGCGCTCGTCGAGCCTCTCGATCGCCTCGCGTCCGTCAGCGACAGCATCGGCGGAAACACCGGCATCGAACAGCGAATCCCGCAGCCGCGTTCGGAGGCGTTCATCGCTTTCCGCGACGAGTACACGTTGAGCAATGGTCATTCGTAAAGGCCTGCCGCGGCGGAATGCAAATTTCGCGCTAGGCGACGTCGCTCTCACTGCGCCGGATGCCAAACGAGCGCTTGTAGATGTCGATGATCGACATCAATAGCGAGAAAACGAGCGGTCCAATCACGAGGCCGATGAAGCCGAACGCCTGCATGCCGCCGATGACCGCGAAGAGCAACGGAATGGCCGGCAATTGCGACTTCCCGCGCATCGCCCACGGCCGTACGACGTTGTCGATCGTCGAGACGACGAGGACGCCCCACACCGTGAGGAAGATCGCGCCGAAGTAGCTGCGATCGCCCATCGAGGCGTCGATGTAGAGATAGATGGTCGCTGGAATCCACACCGCGGCGGCGCCCGCCATCGGCAGCAATGACACGATCGTTGCGACGAATCCCCACAACAGCGCGCCCGGCACTTGCGCGATCGCCAAGCCGATCGCCGTCACCGCCCCCTGCGCCAACGACGTCATCACCTGTCCTCGGAACGTCGCATCGACGACGTCTTTGAATTGCGTCGCGAACTCGCGGTCGTACCGCGCCGGCAGCGGCGACAGAATCGCGAGCTGCTCGATGATGCTCTCGCCTTCGACATAGAAAAAGTACGCGGACAACAGCACGAGCGCGAACGCGAGGACCGCGCCGGCGACGCTGCCGATGACGGCAGGACCGTTCGCCGCGATCCAGCCGGGGATCTGCTGCATGACCGGCATGACGAGTCGCTTCGGATCGATCGTCGCCGGATCGACGCCGACGCGACGCAGCCATTGCAGATGTCCGACGATGTCGATGCGCTGCAACAGACTCTGCGCGCCGCCGCCGCGCATGTGAGCGATCAGCAGATTCGCTTGATCGACGAGAAGGAATCCGATGATCACGGCGGGAATGATGATCACGACGGTGATGCCGAGGAGCATGAGCATCGCCGCGAGTCCGCCGCGTTCGTGCAGTCGCGCGCGGACGCGCACGTACATCGGGAACGTGATCGTGACGAGGATCGCGCCGAGGATGATGGCGGAGAGGAACGGGCGAACGATCATGAACGTCGCCCAGAGGATGACCAACGCGAGGAGTGAGAAGAAGATGATGCCGGTCAGCCGCCACTCGGGCCGTCGCTCACTGCGGACGCTTTCGCCGTAATCGAGATCGCTCACAACACCACGATGCCGAGTTTCGCGGCGTGCACGACGGCTTCCGTGCGCGTCTCCGCGCCGAGCTTGGCGAGGATCGCGTTGACGTGAAACTTCACCGTGTGATCGGTGATGCCGAGGCGCGTGGCGATCTCTTTGTTCGTGAGTCCGGAGGCGAGGAGCTCGAGAACATCCTGCTCGCGCGCGGTCAGCGGATCGGAGAGTGGTTCGGCATCGCGCGACGGTTCGCGATCGATGACGATGAGTCCCTCGCCGATCGCGCGTAGCGCTGCGTGAATGCGCTCGGGCGACGAGCTGCGCGAGATCGCGCCGCGCGCACCTGCGGCGATGGCTTCGAGTGCATCGGCGCCGTCGGCGAGAAGGACGAGCAGCGGGACGTCGAAGCGCGGCGCTAGCGGACGCGCGATGGCGGTGTCGGCGAGAACGATGTCGGACGATTCAACGTCGTCGACGATGAGGATGTCATCGAAGGTTGCGAGCCGTTTGATTTCGCGGCCGAGCACTGCGACGCGCAGAAGTCCGCCCGCTCGAGGCGGCGGCGCGACGCGCGCGTGGTTCAAATGCGATGCGGAGAACATCGGTGTTCCTCCACAGGATAGAACGAGATCGTATTCCCGCGATATCATTCGCGCCCCTTGAACTTCATCGAGACGCCGCTGCCCGGCGTAATTCTCATTGAACCGAAGCTCCACTCCGACGACCGCGGGTCTTTCATGGAGACGTATCACGCGGAGCGTTTCGCGGCCGCCGGTATCGCCGATCGATTCGTGCAGGACAATCACTCGCACTCGCGGCGCGGAGTGTTGCGCGGGTTGCACTATCAGGAGCCGCAGCCGCAGGGAAAGCTGGTGCGCTGCACGCGCGGCGCGCTGTTCGATGTGGCGGTCGACATTCGACGAGGCTCACCGCAGTTCGCGAAGTGGTACGGCGTGGAGTTGTCGGAAGAGAATCGGTTGATGCTGTGGGTTCCGCCCGGATTCGCGCACGGTTTCTGCGCGACGACGGACGAGGCGGATCTGATGTACAAGGTGACGTCGTTCTACGACGGATCCGCGGATCGATCGATTCGTTGGGATGATCCGGAGATCGCGATCAAGTGGCCGGTGAAGGATCCGATTTTGTCGACGAAGGATGCGGCCGCACCGCGTCTTCGCGATGCTCTGTTGCCTGCTTGACACCCGCCCCACCCGCCCGTACGATGCGCGCTCTCTCGCAGGTGGAATGCCGCTCCGCGGTGGTCCGTTAGCGAGTTTTCCTACCGTCGCGGGGCGGTAGTTCAGCTGGTTAGAACGCCGGCCTGTCACGCCGGAGGTCGCGGGTTCGAGCCCCGTCCGCCCCGCCAATCTAAGGCACTCCTAATGCTCCGCCACTGGCATTTGCGGCGCGACGTTTGTGATCAAGGCGATTTCCACCAGTCTCCCGCTTCGTTCCACTGGTCCTGCGGATCTCGACACGAGGTCATGCTCCCACAGCCCGCGGCCCCCGCAAGGTACTTCGCCGCGTACGAGGTGAGCTGCACCGTTTCGCCATTACTAGAGTTTCTCGCAGTAGCACGTAAACGGCGGCGCGGCGGACTGATCGCAACGCGGCTCGCGTAGCGACAGGGCTGCCGGTGAAGGTCTTCTCTTCCTCGGCTCGTGTATGTCATCGTCATTCAGCTCTTAGCCCCGCTCCTAGCCCTCCGGCCTGTCACGCCGGAGGTCGAGTCCCGGCGGCCGCGCCAAATTGAGTTCCTCACCAGCCGCCACTTGGCGGCTTTCCTGTTTTCAGCGGCGCGAAGTGCGAAAACGATCCGCACAAGGTTCCGCACAAGGTGCGAGTTTCAGAGGCTGCGAAAACACACCGAATAACCGTGGAAATCGCGAATGTTCCACGCGAATGAGGCCATTGTTTCACGAAGAATGGCGGGACAATCATCGCGCGCGGCGGACGATCCATCCTCAGGCCTCGCACGGTCCACCACCTGCGTTTTCGGTATAAACGTAGCGATGAAAGTTGGGAGGAACGAGCGCTGTCCGTGTGGCAGTGGTCAGAAATTCAAACGGTGTTGCGGTCCGAATCGCGGTTCGCGCGTCGTCCTGGAAGCCGTATCACTGGCAGCCGCCTTTCTGCCGGACATCAAAGCGCATCGGGCCGAAATTCGTGCGGCGATGCGGATCGAGATCCAGCGCGCCATCAGCGAATGCCGTGACTCCGCAATCTGGCGCGACGCGGCGTTCGACACAGAACGAATGGAACATCAGATCGTCGTCGTTCGTGAACGTTTCGCTGCACTTGTCGCGAAGACGAGGCGCGATCGCCAGTACTGGTATCTCGTGGTTCGCGCGCTTGCCCATGAATATCTCGATTTGATCAACAGCGTTCAAACGGGTAGCCACACAAATGAATATCTGCCCGATCTGCTGTGGGCCATCACAGAACTCACGTTCTCCTGCGAGGTGCCTTCCATTCCGATCGGCTGGGTTGAAGATCGTGAGGCGAAAGGAATGCTGCTGGCGCCTTCCAAAGACGCCGTGATGATGGCCGGTCGCCTCGCGGCGCTGGCCCATCTTTACTTCAGTGCGGAAGGCGCCTACCGCTACGCCGGGAAAGGAATGCCCATTCGCGCGCTCGAAGGCGACAGTACTGCCGACGATGATCTCGTGGAGACGTCCGTTCGGAGTTTCGAACAGCGCAAGCAACAGTTCCTCACGATTACCGGAGATGCCGGGTTCTGGTATGACGCAGGAGCGTTTTTCCCATCCATTCCCGACGTCGCGCGTCTGTGGGGAGCATCGCACGCGAAACCCGGCTACGCGATTACTGTCGATTCGATCCAACCAAAAGAGACGATCTCCGGACCCTACTTTCCGCTCCCATTGACCGAACCACGACATCTGAGCAATGTCGACTTCGAACAGCATCCATCGCTGCTCCCGTGGGATCCGTGGAAACGTGGCACGTGTACAGCCATGCTTCCTTACGACGCTTTGCTGAATCGCTTCGCGACGTCCTTCGAAGCGGCGCTTGGTATTTCCGCAGCACGATTGACGAGCTTTTTGTATGCCTTGGGGTTATTCATCGGTAACTGCATCGGATTCAGCCGCCTCGATACGTCACGTGACACGCCACGATTTCTCTGGCCTGACGAGATGGATAGCAAGTGGAGACGGGCACACCTGCACTTTTGGAAAGAAGCGACCCAACTTGCGTTGCTTCGCAGCTCGCGCGAGCAGTGGCTGCGGGGACTCGCCCAGGCGATGCAGGAGGTCGCCGCGAGCCATCCTGAGGTTCTTCACCTCTCAGGCGAGGACCTCGCGCAACTGGTCGATCGTTTTACGTTCCGGGGGCCCGCATCGAGGCGCAGGACTGATGATCCGCATCTGTTCTGGGCGCTGTCGTCAAAGACGTTGATCTTCGATTTCTTTGCGGATGAACGTTTCCTCCATGACTTGTTCGCGAGTATTCAGGCCGTAGAAATCAAACCTACGACTCGGATGGAACGTCGCGGCGCGTTCTTCGAGGATCAGGTCCGGTCGTTCTTCATTCGAGAGCTGCAGCTCGACTCGCGTCGGACCGTCGCGGGAGTTCGCACCGGCCAACGGGAGATCGATCTTGCCTTCGTAACGAATCGTGTGCTCTTCGTCATCGAATGCAAGGCGCGTGTGAAGGACGCAGCTGACATCGCCGGCCACTTCAAGAAAGTGCGCGCGCGCCATACGCAGTTTCGCCAGGAGCTTGAGTTGAACCTCCCTCAACGCATCGAAGCCATCCGGGCGGGACTCGTTTCGAATGCGATCGCGCCAACTGACTTCGATCGCGCGATCGCTTTGGTCTGCACGGCAACGGTAGAGTATCTACCGATGAATGATCCGATCTTCTGGTGCGATGCCCTGCCGGTCGTCGGATCGCCGGAGGAACTCCTCAGCACGATCCGTCGGGTGACCGGGTACCCAGCAACCCGGGGTTCGTGACCCGCTCACAGCGCCTCCGCCGCCTCCCTCGTCTCCGTCTTGGACAAGGAAGACCTCGCGAAGCTCCTGCCAAAGTAGCGGAATACCGCCGCCCGCAGAGCTCCTTACACGTGTTAGCATCTGTAAGGAGGCTCCACGATGCGGCGATCGACCATCACCAGCAAGCGACAAACGACCGTCCCGAAGGAAGTCTGCGACGTGCTCGACGTCGGCCCCGGCGACAAGATCACCTGGGAAGTCAATGGCGGCCGCGTCGCCGTAACGACGGAGCGTCCCGCGTTCTGGCGATGGGTCGGCACGGTGAAGGGCGGCCCGGACGACCCGGTGCAGGCCGTCGCAGAAGCACGCAGACGCAGACGGCGCATCTGACATGCGGCAGGTCGTCGTCGATGCAAACGTCTTTGTGTCGTTGCTGACCGGCCGACACGAGAAGCAACGCGAAGTCGCCGCCGCGCTCCTGCAGGAAGCGGAAGACGGTGAGATCGTCGTCATCCTCCCGCAGTTCGTTGTCTTTGAGGTGACGTACGTCCTACAAAGCCTGTACGGCGTCACCGGCGAGCGCCTCGCCTCGATGATCCGCGACCTTCTCTCCTTCCCCGGCGTGCAGGTCACTGATGACTGTCCGTGGAACCGCATCTTCGAGCTTTGGCCGGATCCCCTCCCCGGACTCGCCGATGCGTCGATCGCC